>ENA-ORRA01001808-ORRA01001808.1-human-gut-metagenome-genome-assembly--contig:-NODE-1808-length-13322-cov-3.540439_pt1 | contig 13322 bp, 10 predicted proteins | sample MGYA00242169_ERZ509122 | MGnify/ENA primary metagenome ERZ509122 (study PRJEB26280, sample SAMEA2338650) | human gut metagenome | biome: human gut; feature: human-associated habitat; material: faeces...
GGACGGCCATCGCTGGACGGACAAGGTGTTCGGCTACCGCATTTGCCGCGACAGCGCGGCGCTCGCGCACGACTACGAAAAGCTCATGCTCGGGCAGGTGCTGCCGCACATCCGAAAGGAAGGGCTGACCGCGGCGGTATATACGCAGATCACCGACGTGGAGGAAGAGCTCAACGGTCTCATGACCTACGACCGCGAGGTGCTGAAAATTCCGGAGGAGACACTCCGGGAGATCAATGCCGCGCTGCGGTTTGATGCATAATACGGCTTTGGAGGGCAGCACTGGAATGAACGAAACCAAACAGAAAAAGAAAAACTTCTATCTGCGATTTTCGGACTGGATGGACGGCGCGCTCTGGCGCCGGGCGCTTGTCCTTCTCGCCCTCTCGGCTGCCGTGATAACGGTTTTTTCCGTATATACCACGCCGATCAGCCCCTATTACGGCAATGACAGTGCGTTTTTCCTCCTGATGGGAAAAGGCGTTACACAGGGGAAGATCCCCTATCTGGATCTGTATGACCAGAAGGGGCCGATGATCTTCTATGTGAACGCCCTTGGCTATCTGCTCACCGGCGACCGGTACGGCATTTTCCTCATGCAGATCGTCAATCTGACGGCGGCGTGCCTGATCGTATACCGGCTTGCGCGGTTCTGGCTGCGCAGCGGCGCTTCGCTCGCCGTGGTCGCGGCGTATCTTTTCGTCTATGTCGGCACCGTGCAGGACGGGAACATGACGGAGGAATGGTCGCAGCTCTTCTTGCTGCTGCCGCTGTATCTCTCGCTGCGGTTTCTCAAAAGCGGCGCGAGTGTGAGCGAGCACCCCAAATGGTACAGCTTCGTATACGGCGTATGCTTCGGCGTGCTGTTGATGTTCCGCGTCACGAACGCCGCGCCGGTCGGCGGGCTGATCCTCGCATACATCATCCTGTTTTGCCGGGAAAAGAAGGTCGGACAGCTTTTCCTTCATGCGGCGATCGTTCTGTTCGGCGCGGCGCTCGTCGTTGTTCCGTTCTGTCTGTATTTTCTGCGGGTGGGCGCGTTTGATCTGTTCATTTACGCGAGCATCACGCACAACTTCTTCTACGCTACCGGCGGAGCGACCGCAAGAGACGCCGTCGGCTGGCTCTCCATCATCGGAAGCGTTCTTTTCGTTCCGTGCTTTTTCGCCGCATACCGGCCGCTCACGCGCTGCGGCACGCTCGATGGGCGGACGTATACGCTCATCGGCTGCTATGCCGCCGTCGGCGCGGTCACGATGGCGTTCGGCTTCACCTACCGTCATTATTTCCTCAATCTCGCGCCTGCGGTCGTTGTCATTCTCGCCGTCGGTATCGACTGGGTGCAGCGTACCGCGCCGGAGAGCCGGCGCAAAGCCCGCAGTCTTCTCGCCGCGGCACTGCTGCTGTGCGTCGTTCCCTTCGCCCCGCAGGTCGTCCGGCAGTGCGGCAAGGTGGTCTATTTCACCTGTATGCATCAGCTTGACAAGTTCCCGGCGCGCGGCGCGGCGCTCTCCGAGGCCATTCCCTCCGACCGCGACAGCGTGTGGGGCTACGATGTGCTCGCGCAGGACTATCTCTATGCCGATATTATCCCCTGCTTCCGGTACTTTGCCATCCAGCGATGGATGGAGGATTCCGACCCGCAGATCGCGCCCGAGATCGACGAAATGCTGGCGACCGATCCGCCCGTCTGGGTCTTCATTTATCAGAAAGATACCGAAATGGCAGAGAAGCTTCTCTCGTTCGGCTATACGGCAGAGCCGTGTTCGGAGTATCTGATCTTCCACAGAGCAGCATAAAACCGTCCGCCGGTGCCTTTCAGGCATCGGCGGACGGTTTTTCGTATGCGGCAGAGCCGCTCTTTATTCCTTCTTTTCTTCGTCACGGAAGAGATATACGCGGGTCTCATACGGCTGTGTGACGAAGCCGTTATTTTCGATATAATCCGTATGGCTTTGCAAAAGGAGCTGGCCCTTCTGCAGGTCGTATCCGCGGGGTGCCTTGAACTTCACGGGATTCACCGAGTACGAGCAGATGACGAGCAGCCGCTCGCGCTTGGCCCGGCGCTCATACACAAAGAGCTTATTGCTGAGCGGATAATACTGGCGGAACGTGCCGTAGCGCACGACCGGCAGCTCGTGCCGCAGACGGAGCGCCTCGCGGTAGAAGTTCAGCAGCGAGTCGGGGTCATTCTCCTGCGCGGCGACGTTAATCTGCGGATAGTTCTCGTTGACCGCAAACCACGGCGTGCCGGTCGTAAACCCGGCGTTCGGCGCATCGCTCCACTGCACGGGCGTGCGCGCACTGTCGCGCGAGCCCCAGTAGATGCGCTGCATGCGCTTCTTTTCGGATTTATGCGTTGCGAAGTGGTAGTACTGGTTGATGGTCTGCACGTCCTCGTAGCCGTCGATCGTCTCGGGATAGATGTTCGTCATGCCGATCTCCTGCCCCTGATAGACGATGGGGGTGCCCTCCTGGAAGAGATACGACGCCGCGAGCGCCTTGCCGCTCTCGGTGTTGTACTTTTCGCTTCCGTAGCGGCTGATAACGCGGGGATGGTCGTGGTTTTCAATATACAGAAGATTCCAGCCCTTCCCGCGCAGCGCCTTCTGCCAGTGCTGCCAGATGGTCTTGAGCTTTACGAGGCAGAACGGGTGATGGGAATAGTCCTGCAGGAAGCAGTCGCCCTCCATGCACTGGAACGGGATCATCATGTCAAGCTCGGGGTGCTTGCCGCCGATGAAGTCGAGCGCGCGCTTCGTCGTGATGAGCGGGGCCTCGCCGATGGTCACGCAGTCGTAATCGTCGAGCACGGTGCGGAATTCGTTGAGATATTCGTGCAGGTGCGGGCCGTTGTTATACTGGAAAATGCCGCGCGCCATAGGCATATAAAACGGCGCGTCCGGCAGTCCCTTGGGCTTGGAGATGTAGGTGATGACATCCTCGCGGAAGCCGTCCACGCCCATATCCAGCCAGAAGCGCAGGATTTTCTTTACCTCGGCGCGGACGCGGGGGTTGTCCATATTCAGGTCGGGCTGCTTGATGGCGAAAATATGGAGATAGTACGCCTTGCGCACCTCGTCGTACTGCCACGCCTTGCCCTCGAACATGCTGTCCCAGTTGTTGGGGAGCGTGCCGTCCTTTTTCGGCTTGCGCCAGATGTAATAATCCTTATACGGCTCTTCCCCGCGGCGGCTCGCCTGGAACCACGGGTGCTCGTCGCTCGTGTGGTTTACGACAAGGTCCATGATGACCCTGATGCCGCGCTCGTGCGCGCCGTCGAGTACCTTTTTGAACGCCGCCATGCCGCCGTATTCGGCGGAGATGTCCATATAGTCCGCCACGTCGTAGCCAAAGTCGGCGTTCGGCGAGGGGTAGAGCGGAGAAAACCAGATGGCGTCCACATGCAGGCTCTTAAGATAGTCCAGCTTTTCATACACGCCCATCAGATCGCCCACGCCGTCGCCGTCGGCGTCCTTGAAGCTGCGCGGCCAGATCTGGTAGATGACCGCGTCTTTATACCAGAAAGTTTTTTCCATGTCTATGCCCTTTCCGCCGCTCACCGCAGCTTTTCCTCGCAGAAAATGCGCATATTTTCGATCCGGACGGTCTCCCCGTCCGGCAGCTCGACCGTGCCGGAGAGCGTTCCGAAATACTGCCGCGTCTCGGAGTGCAGCAGCATCGCGCGCCGCCGGACGCGGTATTCGCGCCGCACCGCAAATTCCAGATGCAGCCGCCGGGTGCTGTCGGAAACGTACCACGGCCGCAGCGGGTCGGACGCGCTGCGCTTCATGTATACGCGCCCGAGCTTGCAGAGCGTGCCGTCATAAAAGAGCGCGTTTTCGTCCGCGCTGTCCGCGCCGTCGGAGAGGGCAAGGGAGATCACATGCCCGTCGACGCACGCGCTGCCGAACGCGCGGAGATACACATCGCCGCGCGGCATCACGGCGCGCACGCTCTCGGAGAAGAGAAACGTCTGCGCGTCGAGCGGCAGGTCGCGGTTGTGCATCCGGAGATACCCGGAAAGACCGGGGAAGCACCGGAAGCCCCGGTAATAAAACTGCTTTCCGGCAAGCGCCTCGGCGGTATAAATGCCGTCGCCGTCGTTCGCGCAGGAGAGATCGCCCTCGAACCGCTCCGAGCGGAACTGAATGCGGCGCACGCCGCCGTAATGCGTGAGCAGGAGATACAGATCGTCGTTTTCAAACTTGACGGTGTGTTCCTCGCCGCAGGAGAAGTCCAGATCGAACGCATCGCCCGGAAACGCCTGCACGGTGCCGGAGGCATACCGCTCGTCCGTTTCGAGATCGGTGAGGCGCACCTCGGCAATGCCGCCGGAGCGCGTATGCCCGTAGCTGATCTCCAGCGCAAAGGACGCCCCGGTGACAAAATAGCGTTCCCATTCCGAGAGACCGCCGCCGGCGGCTTCCTTGTTATAGATAAAATCGTCCTGTGCCGACCAGCCGGGACGGGCAAGCTTTCCCTTTTCGTTCAGCAGCTCCGCCGGTGCGCGGTATTCTTCCATGTCAGACCTCCATGATATGCAGCGCGGCGATCTCCGGGTTTCGGATGCGCCGCATGACGGCGTAAGCGTGGGGCTCGAGAAAATCCCAGCCGCCGTCCGTCAGGCCCTGCGCGCGCAGCTCTTCGATCACCGCTGCGCTCACGCGCTCGATCGTGTCCTCGTCCGGCTCGCGCAGCAGCGCTTCGAGCGTCGGGATGAGTTCCGAGAGCTTCGGCAGCTCACGCGCGGCGCGAAACGCCCATTTATAAAACGGCATGTGCCGCTCATTCAGCAGGAAAAGCATGGCGAGCGTATGGTTTACAAACTCGCAGCACGCGAGCCGCGCCGCGGCCTCTTCCCCGTGGCGGCGACAGCGGGAGACGTTGTACTGCCCGGACTGCGCCATGAGCACGGCGTGTCCCGCGATCTTTTTGACTCGCACGTCCTCCGGCATGCCGGTGCGCAGCGTTTCGCGGATGCCCGTCATGTCGCCGGAGCCATCGTAGAATATCTCCCCGGCGCACGCGGCGGCGAGAGCATAGGACGGGATCGCCATCCACTCGCGCCACGTTTCCGGCGTATGGAAAAGGCCCGTCTGCTCCAGAAGAAACTGCTCGGTCGTCTTAACGCCGTATCGCCCGTTTCCCTGACGGCTGCGGTGCTCGGTCTTCACGCCCAGAAACTCCCGCGGCAGGCGGTCGTAGAGTGCGGAGAGAAGGAAGCCGTGCGTTTCGGCGTCCTCCGGTGCGAGAAAGAGCATGCACCCCGCGGCGTAGCCGTGGTCGTGGGAGAGCTCGTCGTCGTACCCTAAGCAGTCCGAACCACCGCCGCAGAGCCCCGCGGCAAGCCGCGGCAGCAGCACAGGGCAGGTTTCCCGGATCGCCGGGCGCACGGCGTCCTCCCAGAAGGTGCGGGAGAGCTCAAGTCCCTTCATAGATGATATCCGCCCTTTCCCGGAGATCGCGCGCCGCGTCCGCGCGCCCAAGCGCTTCGAGCGCCGGGGCGATCTTCCGCGCCGTGTGCGCGTAGTAGTATTCCCAGACGGCGTCCGGGCTGTCCATGCGCTCCATCGCCTTATCGAGACACGCGGCGATGCGCGCATCGTTCTCATCCTGCGCGGCATAATGCTGCGCAAGGTTCACATACGTCACCGCGAGATCGAGATCGCCGGGGCGCTTTTTCTGGTTTTCCAGCGCGCGGAGCATGTACCGCTCCGCCTCGTTCGGGCGATGCAGCGCATCGAGCGCCGCGGCCATGTTGTTATAAAGCGCCGCAAGGCGCGGATGATCTGCGCCGAGCGAAACGGCATACAGGCTCTCCGCCTCCCGGAAGAGCGGCAGAGCGCGCTGTGCCTCGCCGAAGGCGGCGAGCGCCGTGGCCGCGTTTATAAGGATCGTCCCGCGCGCGGCTGCGCCGGGGCGCACCTCGCCGAGCAGCTCCGTGCACCGGCCGAGCACCGGGTAAAATTTCTCCGCATCAGCACGCTGGCGGTAAAAGCCCATCAGCTCGCTGCAAAGGGAGAGCGCGGCGCGCCTGTCGCCGGTCTCCTCTGCTTCGGTGAGCGCGGCAAGGAATATGCGCTCCGCGCCGTCCCAGTCGCCGCGGCCCATGCAGTCGTCCGCTCTCGCGGCTATACTGTCCATTGTTTCTTTCATACGGCGATTATACCTTGAATTCCCGGCGGTTGCAAGGTATAATATGTATGTTCATCATTTCACGAAAAGAGGTTTCTACCTATGAAAAAGACCGTTATGCGCTCCTACGCGAAGCTCATCGTGCGCGTGGGTGCGAACGTCCAGAAGGGCCAGGAGGTGCGCGTTTTCGCGTCTCTCGACCAGCCGGAGTTCATCAAGATGCTCGCCGAAGAGTGCTACAAGGCCGGCGCGAGCCGCGTGACCGTTGACTGGAATTACCCCGAGCTTACGAAGCTCTCCGCGCGCTACATGAAGCTGCGCGACCTCTCCGAGACCCGCGAGTGGGAAAAGGCGCGTATGCAGGATATGGTGGACCATCTGCCGGTGCGCATCTTCATCGAGTCCGAAGACCCGGACGGACTGCGCGGCATCAACCCGAAGTACTTCAAGGCATTTGCCGCACGGATCAAAATCTCCAAGCCCTACCGCGACGCCATCGACAACAAGCACCAGTGGTGCATCGCCGCCGTGCCGGGTGAGGCGTGGGCGAAGAAGGTCCACCCCGAGCTCAGCAAGCGCGCCGCCGTGGAGCAGCTCTGGAAGGACATTCTCTACACCGCCCGCGCCGACGGCGAGGACCCCATCGCCGATTGGGAAGAGCACAACCGCGATCTCAAGGCGCGCAGCAAGTATCTGAACGATCTCCATCTCCGCGAGCTGCGCTACCATTCCGCAAACGGCACGGATTTCAAGGTCGGCCTCATCCCGACGGCCGAGTTCCACGCCGGACGCGACAAGACGATGCAGGGCGTTGTCTACGATCCCAACATGCCGACCGAGGAGGTCTTCACCTCTCCCGACCGCCGCACCGCCGAGGGCATCGTGTACGCCACGAAGCCGCTCTCCTATCAGGGCCAGCTCATCGAGAATTTCTCCGTCCGCTTTGAAAAGGGCCGCGCCGTGGAGGTCAAGGCCGAAAAGGGACAGGATGTTCTCGAGCAGATCATCAGCATGGACGAGGGCTGCCACTATCTTGGCGAGTGCGCGCTCGTGCCGAAGGAGTCTCCGATCCACCAGTCCGGCCTGCTCTTCTACAATACGCTCTTCGATGAGAATGCCGCCTGCCATCTGGCGCTCGGCTTCGGCTTTGACGAGTGCGTGAAGGGCTTTGAGAACATGACCAAGGAAGAGCTCTACGAGATCGGCGTGAACGACGCCGGCAACCACACCGACTTTATGATCGGCAGCGACGATCTCTCCATCGACGGTGTGGACGAGCACGGCAACGTGCATCCCATCTTCCGCAACGGCACCTGGGCGTTCTAAAATGCCTCCCTCTTTGAGGGAGGTGGCTCGCCGGAGGCGAGACGGAAGGAGTGGCGTTTTCTATGTCCCTCAATTATTCCGGCGATTTGATTCTTAGAGCAAAAGAGCTGCGAAAAACTGCGACCCCGCAGGAACGGCATTTATGGTATGACTTTCTTTCCCGTTATCCGGTGCGGTTTCAGCGGCAAAAAACCGTAGGCCGATATATTGTTGACTTCTATTGCCACAGAGCACATCTTGTCGTAGAATTAGACGGCAGCCAGCATTATGAGGAGCAAGGCATCGCCAGAGATGCAGAACGAACGACGTATTTGATGCAGCAAGGGCTTTTTGTCCTGCGTTTTTCCAATGCCGAGATCAATTGCAAGTTTCATTTTGTCTGTGAGCAGATCGACCGAACAGTTAAAGAACGGCTCGCATTTTAATTGCCTCCCCCTTTGAGGGAGGTGGCTCGGCGTTAGCCAAGACGGAAGGAGTTCACTCCCTCAGTCAGCTGACGCTGACAGCTCCCTCTGAGAGGGAGCCAATACGTCCATCCAAAAACCGGCAGATCATCTGCCGGTTTTTGCAATTTCTAAAACGATATGGTATTATACAACACAAGTCAGAAAAGAATGGCGGCTGTCTCAAGCCCGTGAAGGGTATCGGTATGGAGCCGCTGGGAGGTTCTTGTATGGTACAGTTTCAGAAGGACGCCGCGCTCGGCGGCATCCCGTTCGGCGTGCTGGAGGTCGTTTATCCGGACAAGCCGCTCCGGCGCACGGAGGACTTCCGCATAATGGTCGAGGAGCATCTGCGTCTGCTGCGGGAGAAATACGCCGACTATGACCGCAAGGCGCTTTTTAGCGAAAACGTCTATTTCCGGTTTTTCAGGAAATTCAAAAAGACGTACCCGGTCATGATGCAGCTTGAATCCTTCCTCCTGAAAGGCCGCCCGTTCCCGATCGACAACAGTGTGACCGCCATCCCGTTTCTCGCGGAGCTCGAAACGCAGAGTCTCTCCGGCACGCACGACGTGGACTTTGTTCGCGGGGCTGTCCGCCTGTTTGCCGGAACGGAAAAAGCGCCGTTTCCCGGCATGCGGGGTGAGGAGGTACATACCTACCCCGGCGACTTCTGCGCGCGGGACGACGAGGGCATCATTTTCAGCATGATCGCCGGAGCGGACGCGCGCACCTGTGTCAGGGAGACGAGCCGGCATGTGTTCTACCCCGTGTTCGGCGTGGCCGGACAGCCGGAGGCAGAGATATCCGCCGTGCTCGACCGGCTGGAAGAATACGTCCGTGTTCTCGCGCCGGAGTCGGATTTTTCTCGGCAGCTGCTGTGAAAGATACTGTGATAGAACAACTCGGAAAATCAATCATAATATATGTTTTTTCTGTCAATCCTTAGTTTTTACGATAAAAACTAATCAAGTCCCGTCATTTGTAAAAAGGAATTATGGAAAAAGATTATGTTCAAGCTCATATTAGTAATATTAGTTTTCCGAGTGATATTGAAGGGTTGGAAAACTATGTATATTATCATGGGCAATATAATATTGAAGATGTTCTTTCGCTCATTGGGGGAGAATGGACTGTTCCAAGGAGCAGCAAAGTAGGCGATATCGTACTTTGGTACCATGCCAAAACCGCCATTTCTCGGATTACCGCTTTAATCACACAAGTCAATAAGCTTCCATCAAAATCACCTCATGACCGAAGCCTGCTTTTGGAATGGCTAAGCCGCGCCAAAGCCCTCTATAATTTGTATGGAGGAAAAATCTTCGCCGTTGGGCATATTTTAAGTGCGCCAGAGCTTTGGGACATTCCCGCTGATGATACGTATCATTTTCATGGACGAGTTTTTGCTGAAATTGGAGACGTTTCGCTTTTTGACGTGCCCGTGGATATCAGCGAATTCCGCAACTTCATCTGTATTTCCAGGCATAGTGGTATTACTCCCTTACCTTCAAATGAATTCCACAAACTCAGAACTCTAATATCAGAAAAGAATAATGACCTTCCTCCTTATTTTATGAATTGTGAAATTGGGGACTACAATCTGTCACAAATCAATAAGAATAACTTTCTTGAAATAACGCAGCTTTACCGCCGGCGATTTCTCTTTGAGGCAGAATTTCGCTCATACTATGTAGATTATGTCTTGAAAGCAATTGCAAAACGCAAAGTGTTCCGTGAATGTATCTGTTATACTAACGGAAAAGTTCCTTGTTTCGTAGATAATGTGTTTGGATACGGGGACCATTTCTATCTTTTAGAAGTAAAACTCAATATCCTCTTGGAAAAAATCTGCATCGACAATTGAAGCAATATGTTAACGCAGATTATTTATACTTAAACAAAAACGATCCCGCTTCAATAAAAGAATTTGAACGCAGATTTATGTACGTTATTGATACCAATGCTTTCTACCGATATGACACTTTATCTGATGAACTTCACAAGTTGATAGCGCTGGATGATGTACACAGTATTGATAATATTAAACAGTTCCTTCCATTACCGTAATTGAACGTTCTGATATATACGTCTCATTGACGCAAAGAAGCACCACCCCGCGGGGTGGTGCTTCTTTGCAGTTGTTATTCTTGAAAAATCTTACTTCTTCATGGCCTCTTCGACGGCGACGGCGACAGCGACAGTCGCGCCGACCATCGGGTTGTTGCCCATGCCGAGGAAGCCCATCATCTCGACGTGCGCCGGAACGGAGCTGGAGCCCGCGAACTGCGCATCGGAGTGCATACGGCCCATGGTGTCGGTCATGCCGTAGGAGGCGGGGCCGGCGGCCATGTTGTCCGGGTGCAGCGTGCGGCCCGTGCCGCCGCCGGAGGCGACGGAAAAGTACTTCTTGCCCTGCTCGATGCACTCTTTCTTGTAAGTGCCGGCGACCGGGTGCTGGAAGCGGGTCGGGTTGGTGGAGTTGCCGGTGATGGACACGTCCACGCCCTCGTGGTGCATGATGGCCACACCCTCGCGGACGTCGTCCGCGCCGTAGCAGCGGACGGCGGCGCGCTCGCCCTTGGAGTAGGGGATCTCGCGCACGATGGTCAGCTTGCCGGTGTAATAATCAAACTGGGTCTGGACATAGGTGAAGCCGTTGATGCGGCTGATGATCTGGGCGGCGTCCTTGCCGAGACCGTTGAGGATGACGCGCAGGGGCTCCTTGCGGGCCTTGTTCGCGTTGCGGACGATGCCGATCGCGCCTTCGGCGGCGGCAAAGGACTCGTGGCCGGCGAGGAAGGCAAAGCACTTCGTATCGTCGGAGAGCAGCATCGCGCCGAGATTGCCGTGACCGAGGCCGACCTTGCGGTCATCGGCGACGGAGCCGGGGATGCAGAAGCTCTGCAGGCCGATGCCGATGGCCTTGGCAGCTTCGGCGGCGGTCTTCACGCCCTTGCGGATGGCGATCGCCGCGCCGACGCAGTACGCCCAGCCGGCGTTCTCGAAGGCGATGGGCTGCACGCCCTTGACGATCTCATAAGGATCAAAGCCCTTTTCCTTGCAGATAGCGCGGCACTCCTCAATGGAGTTGATGCCGTACTCGGCGAGGACGGCGTTGATCTTGTCGACTCTTCTTTCGTAGCTTTCAAACAGTGCCATTATTTCCGTCCTCCTCTCTTATTCGTGACGCGGGTCGATGTACTTGGCGGCATCGGCAAAGCGGCCGTAGCTGCCAGTGGCCTTCTTCACGGCTTCGTTGGCGTCCATGCCCTTCTTGATGTTTTCCATCATGGGGCCGGTCTTGACGAATTCGTAGCCGATGATCTGGTCCTCTTCGTCGAGAGCGAGACGGGTGACGTAGCCCTCGGTGAGCTGCAGATAGCGCGGACCCTTCACCTTGGTGGCGTACATGGTGCCGACCTGGCTCGTGAGGCCCTTGCCGAGGTCTTCCAGACCGGCGCCGATGGGCAGGCCGCCCTCGGAGAACGCCGTCTGGCTGCGGCCGTAGACGATCTGGAGGAACAGCTCGCGCATGGCGGTGTTGATCGCGTCGCACACGAGGTCGGTGTTCAGCGCTTCGAGAATGGTCTTGCCGATCAGGATCTCGCTCGCCATGGCCGCGGAGTGGGTCATGCCGGAGCAGCCGATGGTCTCCACCAGCGCTTCCTCAATGATGCCGTCCTTGATGTTGAGCGTCAGCTTGCAGGCGCCCTGCTGCGGCGCGCACCAGCCGATGCCGTGGGTAAGGCCGCTGATATCCTTGATTTCCTTCGCCTGCACCCACTTGCCCTCTTCGGGGATCGGCGCAGGACCGTGGTATGCGCCCTTGGCAACGGGGCACATATGCTGGACTTCCGCTGAGTAGATCATTGTGTATCCATCCTTTCCTAAAAGAGCCGCAGCCGGAGAACCGGCACCGGCCCGTTGTTAACTTTGAAACGTTTCCGTATCCAGCTTCGTATTATATCAAATTCCGGCGAAAAAGCAAGGAGTTTATACAGAATGCAAATAAAACCTGCGCCGCGGGGCATGCTGAAAATTGTACGGTTTGCCGTGGAAAAACTATGTAGAATGTGCGTTGCCATATGACGGAGGTTGTGGTATTATGCGCTTGGAAATAGAGAAATTTATAGAAAAGGATGAGGGATATATGCGCAGAACAAAGATCATTTGCACCATCGGTCCCGCCAGCTGCAGCGAAGAGGTCATGCGCGAGCTCCTGCTCGCCGGGCTGAACGTCGCCCGCATGAACTTCTCCCACGGCACCCACGAGAGCCACGCCGAAATGATCGCGCGCTTCCGCAAGGTGCGCGATGAGCTGAAGCTCCCCGCCGCCGTAATGCTCGACACCAAGGGCCCGGAGATCCGTCTCGGTCTCTTTGATGAACCGGTCGAGGTCGTTTCCGGTCAGGCGTACACCTTCTCCACCGTGGAAACGCCCGGCACCGCCGAAAAGTGTTTCGTGAACTATGCCGAGCTGCCCGCTGATGTGAAGAGCGGCGATATGCTTCTCGTGGACGACGGCGATCTCTCCTTCCGCGTGGAAGAGACGACCGACACCGAGATCCGCTGCACCGTTATCGACGGCGGCATGATGAAGAGCCAGAAGGGCGTGAACATCCCCGGCGCGCGGCTCAACATGCCGTTCCTCTCCGAGCGCGACAAGAGCGATCTTCTCTTCGGCATTGAGCAGAACGTTGACTATGTTGCCGCCTCGTTCACGCGCCGCGCGCAGGACATCATTGATATGCGCTCGTTCCTCAACTCCCACGGCGGTGAGGGCATCCGCATCATCGCAAAGATCGAGAACACCGAGGGCGTTGAGAAGTTTGACGAGATCCTCGCCGCTTCGGACGGTATCATGGTCGCCCGCGGCGATATGGGCGTGGAGATTCCGTTTGAACGTCTCCCCGGTATCCAGAAGCACTTCATCCGTTCCTGCTGCCAGGCGGGCAAAACCGTTATCACCGCCACGCAGATGCTCGACAGCATGGAGGAAAACCGCCGCCCGACCCGTGCGGAAATTTCCGACGTAGCGAACGCCGTCTTTGACGGCAGCAGCGCCGTGATGCTCTCCGGTGAGACTGCCGCGGGCAAGTACCCCGTGGACGCCGTGAAGACTATGGCGCGTATCGCTGAGCAGGCCGAGCAGGACGCTTTCGCCGCCGATATCTACAAGAACATCTGGCACGCGATGGATCACTCCGACAATACCAACGCCGTGAGCGCCGCCGCCTGCACGATGGCCGAGCAGACGTATGCGCAGGCGATCATCGCCGACACGAGCACCGGCAAGGCCGCGCGCCGCGTCGCCAAATACCGCCCGGCGCAGATGATCCTCGCCGCGACGCCGTCCGAGAAGGTCTACCACCAGCTCGCGCTCGTCTGGGGCGTATACCCGCTGCGCACGCAGCC
>ENA-ORRA01001820-ORRA01001820.1-human-gut-metagenome-genome-assembly--contig:-NODE-1820-length-13249-cov-2.499242_pt1 | contig 13249 bp, 10 predicted proteins | sample MGYA00242169_ERZ509122 | MGnify/ENA primary metagenome ERZ509122 (study PRJEB26280, sample SAMEA2338650) | human gut metagenome | biome: human gut; feature: human-associated habitat; material: faeces...
CAAGATACTGGTTTCTAACAGATTTACTAATGGCAGACACCCCCTTTTTCCTCTGAGACAAGTATAACTTGACATAAGAAAAAGATATAGAACACATATTTCGGTGTATTTCCACGATTTATCGGCGTATTTTTTATAAAGTTCTTTGTTTTATTCAACAAATATTTTACAAAATAAAAAGAGAAAAGATGATAATTACAGTTTCGATAACCATTACTCATCTTTTCTCTCAGTTTTCCGCCAATCCCACCAAATAAGGTCGGTTTAACCATACCTAAAATAGTACAATGCACCAATTTAATAAATAGTGTTTTTTTAACTGTTTATCACATTTTCCCATCATTTTTTACTCCAATCTGTCATTAGTGCTGTCATACCATATCCACAAAGTATCTTTTTACCATTTTTACATTTTATAAGTATGGCTATAACATACTTATAGGAGGTGGCGCTATGGCTCTCAACCCAAAACAGTTTGGCACTGTTATGAAAAATGCCCGTATGGATAAAAAACTCACACAAGCTGAATTGGCTGAAATTCTTGATCTTTCATTATCATATTTGAAAGACTTGGAGCGCTTTAAGAATACTCCCAGCCTTGAGGTTTTTGCCAAAACCATACAATATTTTAATTTATCTGCTGATACTGTAATTTATCCAGATAAAAACCTGAACAACAGTACATACCAAAAATTACAAAGACATCTACTTCAATGCGATGAGAAACAGCTTAAAACTCTCCTCGCAATCACAGAAGCTGTCCTATCAGTCGATGACACTCGCACAGACAATTCTGATATTTAATTTTTGCTCTAATATTCAAGGTTCGTTTTGTCATAAAATGAACCTTTTCTATTATTTATTCAACTGTTCAAAAATGTCATTTGCCACACTATCTTTTTCAATAATTCCCATACCACACAATAAGAACAGACAATCTATATATCCCTGACAATAAGCCTGTTGAGCCTCTAGTGATGCATTATCTTCCAAGCATTCTATCCATTTCTGAATAATTCTTTGTTCGGTTTCCTTCATATGCTTCATCCGCTCTTTTCCAATCGCCTGTATCTTTTCCAATTCATTTTTAGCATTTTTCTGTCCTGGTATCTGAATTATTGATTTTTTCGATAAATTTTCGCCACGCAATTGTTGCATAAATTTCGCCACTTGGTTCCATATCTGATCACTTTCCATATTTTCGCCTCCATTCTTGTATGTAGTATTTACATATTTAGAATTGTTACACCACACAGTTAAAAACGGATTTTAATCACAAGGCATATTTCTTACGCTTGTAATATTTTAATTATTACATGCGTAAGATAAATAGTCAAGTTTTTATTTGACATTGTATATAGTGGACTTTATAATAAAATATGTATATTACACTCGTAAGAATTAGGAGGTGTCTACATGAGTGCATTACCACAAATATCAGAAGCTGAATATGAAGTGATGAAAATTGTTTGGAAGTATGCTCCTATTAACACAAATGAGATTACTGAAAAACTTTTAGCAACATCTTCATGGAGTGCAAAAACTATACAAACCTTAATCAAACGCCTTGTTAATAAAGGAGTTCTGACCTACGAAAAAGATAGCCGGGTATTCGTTTATTCACCTTTAGTGAAAGAATCTGATTATATTGATCAAAAAAGTAAATCTTTTTTAGAACGATATTTTCATGGGGATATCACCGCCATGTTATCCACATATATTGAAAATGACCACTTATCCGAAACAGAACTGGAAGATTTACGCTCTCTTCTTTCCAAAAAAGATCCTACAGGAGGTTCCACGCATGGATGAATTTATAACCCATTTTTTATTATGCAATATTGTTATCAGTATTATTATTGGCATTTTTTTAGTATCCAAGTGGATCTTTAAAAACACTCTGACAAGCCGGATGCAGTATAATTTATGGTATTTTTTACTTGTTCTGCTTTTAACACCATTTTTCCCAGTACAAAGTAAACAGTTTCCTGACCTTTTTTCCTGGCTCAACCATATGATCACATCACCGGCATTTCAAACCGTTCAAAATAAAACCGTAAACTCACCTGCAACCCCCTCCACCACTTCTGACTGGATGAACGAATTTACTATTTCTGTAAATTCCAGCACTCCCACAATTATCAGATGTATTTTGTTATGTGTATGGATTGCCGGTATGTTTGTAATGTTCGTGTTGGCACTAAAGTCCTCACTGCAATTGCGTTCTTTAAAACAATCCGCACTTCCTCTTCAAAATGCCACTATATACAAATTGTATAAACAATGTTTATCCGAGATGAAACTCACAAGGACTAATATCCCCATTTATAGCACTGCTTTCCTAAAAACACCTATTATTACAGGCATTTTTAAACCCGGAATTTATATGCCAATTCATCTGATATCGGATTATCATGAAACGGATGTGCGTTATATCTTGCTGCACGAATTACAACATTATAAACATAAAGACTCTCTTGCCAATTATCTAATGATCCTTACGGCAATACTATATTGGTTTAATCCTATCATCTGGTATGCGTTAAAAGAAATGCGTAATGATCGTGAGATTGCCTGCGATACTTCCGTTTTAAAAATGCTCGATGAATGCGATTATGAAAAATATGGAAATACACTGATTAATTTTGCTGAGAAGATTTCCTCTTCTCCTTTTCCTTTCGCTGCAGGTCTTGGTGGAAATATCAAACAGATAAGACGACGTATCATCAGCATTGCTTCCTATAAAAATCCCTCTTTTCATAAGAAGGCAATTGGAATTATCACATTTATGCTGATTACTGCTGGAATTATAAGTTTTACTCCTTTTATTTCATCCTATGCTACTATCAACAATCAATATAACTGGAATTATTCTTCAGAAAATATAACTCAGACCGATCTTTCTTCATACTTTAAAAATTATGAAGGCAGCTTTGTTTTATTTGATTCCAATCGTGATAGCTGGATTGTGTATGACATGGAACATGCCACTCATCGTATATCTCCAGACTCCACTTATAAAATATACGATGCGCTTTGGGGATTAGAGGAAAATATTATTACACCACAAAACTCCTTACTTATGTGGGATGGAAAAGACTATCCTTTTGAAGCATGGAATACTGATCTGACACTAGATTCTGCTATGGCAGCCTCTGCTAACTGGTATTTCCATACAATAGATGAACGACTTTCCCTTACTCGTATTCAAAATTATCTAAACAAAATTGAATACGGAAATAAGGATATAACGGGTGGATTATCTTCCTATTGGCTTGAATCCACCTTAAAAATTTCTCCTGTAGAACAAGTGGAACTTCTGAAAAAATTACAAGCCAACAATTTAGAATTCCATTCCAACAACCTTCAGGCAGTAAAGAATTCCATTCTTCTTTCATCTGTCAATGATAAGAAACTTTACGGAAAAACCGGTACCGGACGCATAGATGACAAAGATGTGAACGGCTGGTTCGTAGGTTATATCGAAACAACAGATAATACCTGCTTTTTTGCCACCAATATCAGTGCAAATAGTGATGCTACTGGAAATAGCGCAGCACAAATCACCATGTCTATCTTATCTGACATGAATATCTGGAGACAATAAAATTTTACATATCTTTTAATTATCAAAGAGATTGGATAAACATACATTATATAATTCTTTACCCAATCTCTTTATTTTTTATCTTTTCGATTTCTCCTTCAATATTCTATATTGATACTCTGGTATTTCCTTGATACCACCGTTTAAGATCTTATTTCCCAAATAACGGAAACTACCATCTTTATTAAATTTTACAGTTAGCTCATGAGTAATGACCGCCTCATTGCATAACACCATTTCACAAACCGCATCCACTGTAAGAGTAACTGTTCCATTGGAATTATGTTTAATCTTTGTAACTTCCGGGATAGAAGTTCCAAAAAAATTAGGTGCATAATTAAAACATCCCAACCGCATCCAATCATATGTCTTTTTCTTTTCATTATAACTTGCATACTTTTCAATCTCTTCTCTGGAAACAGGTAAATATTCCATGATCAATTGCTCAAATTGATCTTTGGGTATTCCACTTGGATATTTTTTTCCATTAAATTTCTTTTTATATTTCATAGCATATAAATATTCATATAAACCATTATAATCTATCTTTTGCATATGTTCTTGATCCCAATTAGAACATAAAATATTATTGCCCTGATACGCTAAACCACGAACGCATTTTCTTGATAATTTCCGCTTATTATCACTCATTGGCTTAATCCTGATCAGACAGCTTCCATCTACCATTTCCGTCACTTCAGGATATTCCGGCACACACAATTCATAGCAAAACCATCCTTTTCTCGAATATCTCCATTTCTTTATCCTTGTGTAGGAAACAAATGTAATAATTGGCTTACCATTATCATCCCACGATGCATTTGAAGCCAATAGAAACATATCCTTTCCGTCATAAATAAATTTTTCTCTTCCAATGCTGCCCTCGGAATGAACTTCATAAATAACACCCGACCCTTTCTGTTTCTTCTGTGCTTTTGCAAGAAATGAAGAAAATCTTTTATAATTCTCCATATTAGAATAATCTTCAGAAACTGTAACAGAATAACCCTGTTGTTTTATCTTTTTAATCATTTTACATATCGATTTGTTATCTAAAACAACATTTAACGAATCTCCTTTATCCGCATTTCTATATATATGTTCAAGTCCCGACATTATCTGCATAGAATCTCTTGTAGCCTCTTCATTCTCTTGAGCGGATACCGGCAAGTCATATCCTTTTTCCAGATCTTCTTCCGATATAACATCTTCTTTTGTATTATTATTTGGGACACTTTTTAGCTTTTTCTCATGCTGACTTGATGTCTTTTTCACATCATTTGTCTTTTGACTGCACGAACAGCAAAAAACACAAAGAGTCATTACAAAAAGGATTAAATATAAAAATTTTCTCATAATTCTGCACACTCCTTCCTGTTTTCAATTTTTACCAAACCATTTATCCAAAACAGCCTTATCTTTTTTTACCACATAACCACTTCCTCCTATTCCCTTTACATCTTCAACCATACTGACAATAAGAATAGGTTTTTTGTTTTTCTTATCTGGTGTCATAACAGCAAACCACCCTAATTCAGTTCCTGTCGTATCACTCTGCGACTCTTTAATTTCAGCAGTTCCTGTTTTCCCTGCTAAAATCATATCTTTACGATGTATGGCATATCCCGTCCCGTGTGAATCATTTACTACACTTTTTATACCCTCTAACACTTCTTGGGATACGGATTTGGAAAAGGCTTCTGAAATCCACTGCTCTGCTTTGGCATTTTCTTTATACAATAAATACGGTTTCAACACATTTCCGTCATTGCAAAAACTTGTGTAAATACAAGCCAAATGAAGTGGATTGACAAGTACATATCCCGTATCCGCTAACCCTACCTCACTTTGAATATGCTTATTATTGGAGAACTTTGACTCCGCCATCATTATTTCAAATGGAATAGATGAATGAAACCCCAACATAGATAATGACCTCTCCATCTCTTCTGTTCCGATTTTAAGTGCTGCTTTGGCAAAATATATGTTATCTGAATATATCAATGCATTTTTCAGTATAACGGGGCTATATGTATGAAGTGTCGTAACATGATATGTCCCCCATGTTTTATCTTTTTGCCAGCTATGTCCTTCATTTCCAAAATTATCTGTTCCGGTAAATGCTTCAGACTGTAAACCAATCGCCGCAATAACAGGCTTGAATGTGGATCCCGGACACCATACTTGTCTAAAACGGTTATACAATGGTTGTTTCTTATCTTTATTTAATCTATCCCATTGCTTTTTACTCATTCCCATTATAAATGCATTCGTATCATAGGAAGGTGTACTAACCATTGCCAGCACTTCCCCAGTAAATGGATTCATGGCAATGGAACAACTTTTGTCACTTTTAAAATTTTTATATAATTGCGCCTGTAAATCCGCATCTATCGTTAATTTAATGTCTTTTCCATCTTTCACTATTTTATATGCCAGCTGCTCTTTCTCTTTTCCTTCTGAATCAGCAATATATATTTTGCATCCATTTTCCCCCTTCAATTCCTTTTCATATACCCCCTCTAACCCCGTTTTTCCAATGACACTGGCATTTGTATATCCTTCTCCTGCATGCTTTTCTAAATCTTCTGCAGTTACATTTTGTACATACCCCACTAAATGTGCAGCCTCATCCTTTAATGGGTATTCTCTGACTTCTACATCCGAAATCATTACACCAGATATTTTTAATAATTTTTCCTGTCGTTTTTGTTCCTCAACAATTGTTTCATCCGGATCCAGTGCGAGTAAATCAAGTTCTTTTACTTTTGCAATTTTTTTAATCGGGACAAATGAATCTTCTTTTACCCATTTTGCCGTTAATTCCTTTTCTATATCTTCTGGTTTTATTCCCAACAATTTCGCAATTCTGACAATGGATTTTTTCCTATTTTCTAACTTTCCAGGTATAATTCCAACAGATGAAGCAACACCCTTTCCCGCAAGCATTCTTCCATTCCTATCCAGAATTTGACCTCTCTGCGCCTGTATTACGGACACACGCACTTTGTCATCCTCTGTAAGCCCTGGATAGATTACTGAATTACTCCATACCATTTTGTACTGATCATCTTGTTCTAAAAAAGCAACTTCGTTTTTAAAATCCACTTTTCCGGCTACTGTGTCAAAAGCTGTATTATATTTAACTGTTAAACTTTCTTCTTCATAATCTATTATTTTTATATTGATGTTTTTTGCTTCAATCCCCTCATAAATAGCAGAATTGCGCTTCACAAAGTCCTCTTTTTCAATGGTTTCTTTACTCTCATTTGTTATCATTTCATACATTTCGCTATAGTTTTTCTGACAAATGCAATTCATATATGACTTCAAAACCTGTTCAGGACTTTTGACAACCTCTTTCTTAGTTATCCCTTTTATAGTAAACAGGACTACACCAGCTATAAATATTATACTTAGCACCAAAAAGCCAACACGGATCATTCTTCTTTTTCTATTATGTCTATATTTCATAATTACTCATTTTCCTTTCATTTTTCTTTCATCCAATCTATGCAACCTAACACCTTTTTTCCTGTATGACCGGATTAACTTTTGATCTACAGGAATAATACACATACGAACACTTTGTGATATTACACAACCCCAAATAATGAAATAAGGATAAATTCCTACTCCATCTCTATAATACAAATCGCTTGGTAGATTATAGCTATGAAATCCTTTTTCTGTCTGAAATATATGATCATATGCCTTTTTATTTAATTTTTTATACAAACTTGTTATCTTATTCTTCTCCATATTAGGAAAAAGCATTTTCAAACAATAAAAGCATAATTTCTCATATTTCTTATACATTTTTTCTGTATAACTATGATCATCAAAATTAACTGTAATAGCTTCTATGTTTTTTGTATGTTTTATAGTGTACACAGCAACAGTGGGTAGTGTCAGTATTTTCTTATTTTCCGTATATTCATAACACATATCTCCTTTCAGCCTTCCAAAATCTTGTTTATATGAATACCATGTTACAAGCGACTGAATATATTTCTTTCCATAATCTTGGTAATAGCAATAGTTGTAAGCATCTATAAAATCTTTAATCTCTATTGCAAAGTACAATTTCTCATTTTTCCTGGCAACACTATTATTCCAATCAATATAACTCTGCTCACAAGGTAAAGCCGTGCTTTCTGATGTTTTAGTATCCTTTCGTTTATCTTGAATCACTTTTTCGTTTTTGCAGGCAGTCAAAACAAATATACATATCGTCATATATAAAGCCCATTGTGCTATATGTTTATTCTGAAACATCTTTTACTCCCTCCTTATAATTCTTACATTTGTAAGAATTAAGATTAAAAAATATATGTTTTTTTGTTTTTATATTACACCTGTAATATTTGCATGTCAAGATAAAAAATCTATGCTGGCTAAACACATTCATATCCATGCTTTGTCAGCAAAACTATTTCCATTCCGTTACTACAAACACCATCTCTGCGAATTCTTTATCTGTCATATCATTTAACTTGGCAACTGCCCGATTTGACAATTAAATTTTACGCTTTTCTTTACTATCTAACAACTATAAATCATCTATCATATACCAAACTCAGAATAGTACAAAATCATATTATTATAATTTACTAGTTATAGTGGTTTTTCCCCTTTTTTTGAAGCAATTACTCCCCCTTCCATCTCCATCCACATCTTCTTTTTCTGCAGCATCTGTCCTTCCTCTATCTCCGGGCGGATGATTGACTTTATCACTTCTTCCGGAGCCTCTGCCTGCAGCAGATCTCTTATCACATTTCTTCGTATCTCACCGATCCACTCGGAAGCATAAATGTCAAGAAGTGTCAGCGAATCAAAGTTTTCTACAAACCACGCTTTCCGCTCCGCTTCCTCCCGTTCTTTTTCCGCATGAAGGGCTGACTGTATCATACCGGCAGTGATGGTCGGCTCTCCTGCATTTCCCTTTTTATCATTCGGAGTAGAATGAATCTTTTTTTCCATCTCATCCAGATCCATCATCATAAACGAAAAAGCATCCAGTTCATACAGCCTGATATTTTCATTTTTGTCTTTCTGCAGTTTCAGATAATTTAGGGATTCCTCACCAAGAAACTCACATTCTTCCATCGGCTTTTCCTGTTTTTCCTTCTGCTCTTTGGGATTAAAAGCACCACACTTTCTTGCTTCTAAGTATTGTTCATGCTCCCACGGAAACCACTTTTTATCCCGGATCGGATTTTCCCCACGCACAAAGATAATACATTCATCATCCGGCAAAAGACGCAGCTCATACTCCAACATCAACTCTCTGCCAAGCACATCATAATTCTGACTGTATGAACCACTGGAGCCTTTGCTTTCTCCACTGGTTCGTTTATCAATCGTCCATTTGCCAAGCAGCTTTGACACATACTCGTAGGTACTTGCCTCATTTCCGCCAAGATAGATAAAGGTATCGCAGTTCCCCACGATTCCCTCCCATGCACCATCCGCAAACAGTGTTTTTAACTGTGCCAGGGACTGTAAAATCGGTATGCAGTACACACCTCGGCTTCGACAGGTTGCAAGAATCTTATCAAAGTTGTTCGGCATCTTGATATTTGCCATTTCATCCAGCCAGAAACCAACATCCATTGGCAGCTTTCCGCCAAAGAATCTTGCCTGACGGTACAATTCCTGAAAAAGCAGGGTATAAACCATGCCCGGCACAAAGTTAAAGGTGTCATCGTCATCCGGGATAATGATAAACAGATTGCTTTTTGTTTTCTTATCTCCGTCAATTCCGGTGCCAAACTCATCCAACGGAATGTCATTGGATGAAAAGATTTCCAACAGTTCTTCATTATCGAAAGGCTGCATACGGGCATTTACGGTCATAATAACGGAACGGATCGTTTCATCCGGACCTCCCCGGTATCGCTGATAGGCTTTTACGGCCGGATGATCCGGCTTCTTTTTTGCCAGTTCTTCCATACGCAGATCCAGTTTCGGCGGTGTGTCCGCATCCACAAACTGAGCCTCATCTAACAGATATAAAATCGTTTTCCAGTTTTTCTGCAATAGTTCCGCCCGCCCTCGTTTCTGATTATATACTCCCTTAGGACATTCCATCCATACATAGAGGAAAAGGCTCTCCAGAAACATTCGTTCCGCCTTCTCCCAAAATGGGTCTGCACTTGAATTTTTGATGTTTGGAGAGTTTGTATTCTGTATCAGATTTGTCACGAGTTTAGTCACATCACTTTTACTGCGGATGTAGAGAAACGGATTAAAGTGCATACTTTTTTCCATTTCACACAAATTCAATGTATATACTCTTGTATCTCTCTGCTCTGACAGCCATGCTCCCAGTTCTTCCACAAGGCTTCCCTTTGGATCGGTATAAATGTTGCAGTCATGCAGAGACAGTAAGTTGGGTGTCAGGAAAAAAGCGGTCTTACCGGCACCGCTTCCACCAACGACAAACACATTGTTGTTGCGAAGAGTATCGGAATCATACCGAAACCGTACATTCTGTGACAGCACTTTATTTTCCGATGAAAGATTGCCTTCCCCGTCTGCTGTCTTTGCCGCATATTTTTCATTAAACTCCCTCACTTCGCCCCACTTGGCAGAGCCAAATTCATTGCCCGGCATCCGGTTATGATCACTTCTGCTATACGCCGTGAAACTTAAAACCATCCATAAAAGTCCGCCGACAAACACCATACTGAGACTTTTATCGTTATATATCTTCAAGGGATGTAACAGGCACCAGACAATCTGTTCCTTCAGCTTCGTCATTTCCACATCTATGATATACAATCCACTTAAACAGTAAAATAAATAAAGTGTGGGCAGCAACAACACCACACACACTCGTAATAAACTCTGCAGTCTTCGTTTTCTCATATCACCGGCAACATGAGTTGCACGGCTTTTCCCTTTTTGTTTTTTCACCAGAATCACCTCTACAATTTTTTGTTCTTCGGAGTGCTGACAGATTTTTGCAGCAACCTCTTTTCCAAAGATGGACTGTCTGTATTCCACTTACCCCGCTGATGTTTCAAGCATTCTGTCGCAATCTCTTCGTTTTTCTTTACATACTTTCGCAGTTCCTTTCCGTTCGGATCCAGTTCTGTGATCTCTGACATATCCGATCGTTTCAAATAAGCGAACAACCGCTTTCCATCATCCGATAAGCTGGTTGTCTCCTTATCCAGGCAGATACAACGCACAAAATCCTTTGATTCCTGCTGTTCTTTCGGCAGATTGGCAATATACAGATTCGGAGATTCTGCCACCATCTGTGTCTCCATATCAAAGGTAACCGGAATGTACTCCGGACTTTGGTATCGCTCTTTCATCTTTTCAAGGGACAGCACTTTTTCCACTGTTTTCTCCGAAGCCAAATGAGGGACAGAAGATTTTTCCTGAACCTCCTGTCCCTCATGAAAAGATGGAAAGATTGCCGCATACTCCGGCTTTAGTTTCCCGATCATTTTCACACGGTCATCGCCTACCGGGGCAAATGCTTTTTCCAGTTTTGTAATATCCAGTTTCACTTTTTCTTTCTCATTGATGTTTTTCCTTTGATCCAATGCATAGCCCCAGAGTTCTCCATCCCGTTTCAAACAGGTGATCACAGTCTGCCCCTCATCCAAAAGAATACAGTCTGATTTTTTGATCCGTATGGCACTCGAAAGATCTTCTCCCAGTCTGCCACGGGGAATACGAAACAGATAGGCATCCTTTTCTTCCCGCAAAAGAAGAGATTCCACATTGATGCTGATGGGAAGATATTCTTTATCCCTGATTCTTTCCTGGATCTCTTCCAACTGCTCCTCGTGCATCCTGCCCTCATATCCTTTAGCAGCAAGTTCGTTAAGATATTCCAGTCCTCCCGGACTTGCCGTTCCAAAATACTCATCCAAATCCATTTCTTTTGCTTCCTGCCGAAACTTCTTTTTATAATAATCAATCACCAGCCGTACACTTTCCACATCATCCGGATTATAGGCAATCTGCGTATATCCGTCTCCGAGATTTAAGTCCGGCAACTCAGAAAAAGAGACTTTTAACTTCTTTAACCGGTCATAAAAGGCAATCAGCTCTTTCTCATCCTCCATGGGAATGTTTAAGATAGTATAACGACCACCTGTCATTTTCTCCAGGTCGGATAACTTCATAGTGTTGTGGGTTCCCTCACTGGCATAATGAAGTTTCATTCGATGCTGTAATGCTTTCACCTGTGCGATCTGCACTCCTTTCTCGGCTCCCTTTGCCGAGAACCGTATGGCTTTTCCCAAACCTTCCAGACCTCTTCCATATAATTCTATGATCTGCACTAACGATTGTAATTCTTCACTCATTTGCTTGCCCTCCTGCTCTTCTTTACATTTTCCTGTTTGCCTTTTTGCTGCATCATTTCATAAAATTCGATACATCGTCGTATCTCCATCACATCCTTTCGCTTCTTTGCCATTTCTAAAATGTCCTCTGCCGGCATTCCTGCTTCTACCGCTTTCCTAAGTTGTTCGATCTGTGCTGCTGACAGGTCACTGTCCTCAATCACATACTGCATCACACTTTCATAACCACTCTCCGGGTTCTTTCTTTGGAAATGATTTTCTAACATAAACTGTATTCTTTCTACCGGATTTTGAATTTCATTGGTTGCTCCTTGCATTTCTGAATCCATACCCAAAAGAATACAGAGCATCTTTTCATGCTTTGCCAATAGGTCAGTAGTATTCATCACAAGATAGCTGTCTATCTGCTGTTCTGACAATCCATAGCCAACTCCCATAAAAATCAATGTCCACTCGGCATCCGTTGCTTCAATCTCATGCTTTTGGATCAGTTTCTTTACTAATGACATCTGTTCTGTTGTCATAACTGTTTCTTCCTCCTCTGCTGCATCGTTTTGATAAGTTCTTTCTGCACTTTTCTTGTTTCTCTTCGTTTTACATACACACCGCATTGTTTCGTCTCATTTTTCATTTTCCGAAGAATACTGACACTTCGCTCATGGATATACAGCGGTGTTCCGGTTCGCTGATACAACCGCCTTGCCTCTAACACCTGCCGTACCATTGCCTTCTGATATTCCGACATTTCTTTATAAGGGATAAACTGATAATTTCTGCTCATTGCCCAGTCAAGTTTTGTATTTCTTTTTTCTGCTGTCTCCCGTTTCACCGAAACTCTGTCGGCAGTCTTTGAAACAATGCGCCAGTCAATGTCTGCCGGCATATAGCCTTCACTTAAACAATAGGTACGAATGGCTTTTCCTTTCCCCGGCGGTGTCAGGGCAAGATAGACACCATGCTCTCTCGATACTCCTTCCCGTAGTTGGTAATCATAATCCCGCACCAGTTGCTTCTTGAAATCTGCATAGGATCTGCTTTCCAAAATACATTGGTCAATATCCTGCTCCACTCGTTCTTTTCCCGTCATTGTTCCTTGCTTTCTGTCGTAATCGGGTGAATAATCCAGTGCCGGATCTTTCTCCTTTAATGGTCCGGTATGGTATTTTTCAGCCAGACGGTTTGTAAGCGGTCGTATCACTTTCTCCCAGTCCCCTTTTTCATACCGGTACTTTCCACCATTTCTTGCCACGGAATTGAATACCAGATGCATGTGCATATGGTCACGGTCTTTATGAACCGAGCAGGCATA
>ENA-ORRA01001825-ORRA01001825.1-human-gut-metagenome-genome-assembly--contig:-NODE-1825-length-13222-cov-2.520848_pt1 | contig 13222 bp, 6 predicted proteins | sample MGYA00242169_ERZ509122 | MGnify/ENA primary metagenome ERZ509122 (study PRJEB26280, sample SAMEA2338650) | human gut metagenome | biome: human gut; feature: human-associated habitat; material: faeces...
CTACCGCGAGATCATCGGCACGGTCGAGGAGGAGCGCGTGGGATTCCAGCCGCTTATTTCGAGCATCGTGCTCCACATCCTGGGGTCGGTGCTCTTCAAGCACAGCAACCTGCTCTACTCCGACAACCCCGTCGTCGAGAAGATCAACCGCGCGAAAGCCATCATGCGCACAGACTTCGGCCGCAACCGCTCGCCCGAACAGATCGCCCGCGAAGTGGGCATGGGCTACACGTGGTTCCGCCGCGTCTTCCGCGAATACGTGGGGATGGCGCCGGCGCAATACCAGCACACGATGCGGCTCAACAAGGCCCGGGAACTGCTCGCGACGACAGCCCACAGCATCTCGGAAATAGCCTATGCGCTCGGCTTCGAAAGCGTGAGCGCCTTCTCGCTCTTTTTCCGCCTCCGCGAACGGCTCAGCCCCAGTCAGTACCGCGCCCGCTTCCGGGGCGGGAAGGGGCAGTGACCCGCCGGAACAGACCACGGCCGTGACGCACCGCGGGTTGCCCACGGCAGCGATGCACGGGGGCTACAACCCGCCGCCGACCAAAGCATTGACCCGCGGGCGCAAATAGGAGTTGATGTTATGTATTAAAATGAAATCACGGCATATCACTTACAATCTGTAAGCATAATACACCAAAAAACTGCGCATCCTTTACTTTACTTCCCGTTTCAGCCTAATCGCCCTCGATAAAATCCCCTTTGAGAACTCTTTACGGGGTTTCGCGTATTTCCTCCGTACACCACCGATTGCCGGAAAATTGTTATCTCCTCAGGTTTTCGGGGAAGTTCGTCCCCTCCGGCGAAAAATATTTTTATATTTTTTATATTTTTTCAAAAAACCACCCCGCAGGTTGGTATATATTAAATAATATTAAAAAATAAGGTATCCAGAAGCACCTACGTCCGGAAACTCACCGCATATCAAACCGTACCGGAGGGTATTTTTTCGCCCGAAACCCCAAAATATTCAAAACATATTGAATTTTATTTTCGTTTTTATAAAAATATTTTAACCCGTGTTCAACAATGGTTCTTCGGGTTAAAACAAAATGTTAAGTTATTTATATTTAGTCTTATAGCACCTGTTTTCGCCCTGAAAAGAGGGCCGGAAAGACCCTTTCCGAACACTCCTGCTTACATTTCATCTATTTTGAACATTTGGCAAATTCGTTTTAATTATTTTTCTTTGTCGCGTAAGAAAGTATCATTTACTTATGCAAAAAACGAAACTTCTACTCAACATTCTTGCATTTTTCCTATGTGCCTTGCCGGCGATGTCCGTAGCTCAGGGGGGGGGGAAATGTGACCGTCAGAGGCATCGTCACCTCGGCGGATGACAAGCAACCCCTCATCGGGGTCAACGTGATTTCCGGGGCCACCAGCGGGGTGAGCACCCTTGCGGACGGAAGCTACTCGATCAGCGTCGCCGCAGGGACGACGCTCACCTTCCAGTACATCGGCTACAAGCCCGCCACCTTTACGGTTCCGGGCGGCAGCACCTCGCTGACCTACAACGTCTCCCTCGAGAGCGAGGCACAGGCGCTCGACGACGTGGTGGTCATCGCTTACGGTGTCCGCAAGAAGGGCACCATCGCCGGATCGGTATCGACCGTCAAGGCCGAAAAGGTCGAGAACACCCCTACGGCGGCGTTCGATCAGGCCATCCAGGGACAGGTTCCCGGACTGACGGTACTTTCCAATTCGGGTGAGCCGAGCACGTCGGCAACGATGATGATCCGGGGCATGAACTCGATCAACTCGGGTACCTCGCCGCTCTACATCCTCGACGGGGTCGCCATCGCCAGTTCCGACTTCAACGCCATCAACCCGGCCGACATCGAGAGCATCTCGGTGCTCAAGGACGCCTCCTCCACCTCTATATATGGTGCGCGCGCGGCCAACGGCGTGATCGTCATCACGACCAAGCGCGGGCGCATGGCCGAGCGGGCGAAGATCAACTACCGCATGCAGCTCGGTTTCTCGCAGATCGCCTACGGCAACTGGGATCTGATGGACACCGACGAACGCATCCGGTACGAGAAGGAGATCGGGTTCACCGACGGCAAGAACTACAACGTCCTGGGCAAGACCAACGTCAACTGGCTCGACGAGGTGTTCAACGATGCCGCCCTGCTCCAGAACTACGAGCTCTCGGTTTCGGGGGCCACCGACAAGACCAATTACTACGTCTCGGGCGGCTACTACAACCAGGAGGGCATTGCCGCAGGTTCGGCCTTCGAGCGCTTCTCGCTCCGCGCCAACGTCGAACAACAGGCAGCCAAGTGGCTCAAGCTCGGCACCAACACGATGATGAACTACCAGACCATCGAACGCGCCGAGTCGGGCGAATATACGCTCGTGACCCCCATCTCGGCCGCACGTTTCATGATGCCGTACTGGAATCCCCACCGTCCCGACGGCTCGCTGGCCTCGATCAAGGACGGCACCTGGAAGGGCGAGGGCCAGAACCCGCTCGAATGGCTGGCCAACAACAAGATCTCCTATAAGAAATACAAGGTGATCTCGACGCTCTTCGCCGAGGCCACCCCCATCGAGGGGCTCACCATCCGGTCGCAGTTCGGCGTGGACTATTCGCACACGACGGGCTTCGGCGCCTCCTATCCCAACTACCCGCCCAACCTGGGCTCGGGCACGGCGCAGCGCTACTCGACCGACGGCATGAGCCTTTCGGTCACCAACACGATCAACTACCGCTTCTCGCTCGACGGCGGGCACTCGTTCAACTTCCTGTTGGGCCAGGAGGGCGTCGATTACAGCTACGAGGAGTTCACGCTGGCGACCCGCGGCCAGAACAACGACAAGCTGGTCAACATCTCGTCGGGAACACGTGCCACGTCGTGGAGCGACGTCACCGACGACAACTACGCCTTCCTGTCGTTCTTCGCGCGCGGCGAATACAACTACGCCGACCGTTACTACGTCGACTTCTCCGTCCGTACCGACGGTTCCTCGCGCTTCGGCACCTCGGGACGCTGGGCTGCGTTCGGCTCGGTGGGCATGATGTGGAACCTGCGCAACGAGAAATTCATGGAGAACTCGCGCCGCTGGCTCACCAACGCGCAGGTCGCCTTCAGCACGGGTACCTCGGGTAACTCGTCGATCCCCAACTACGAACACATGGCGCTCGTGAGCGGCGGCCTGAACTACTACGGCGACGCCGGCATAGCCCCCTCACAGCCGGGCAACGAAGACCTGCAGTGGGAGAAGCTGTGGATCACCAACCTGGCCGTGCACCTGGGCTTCTGGAACCGCCTGAACGTGGACGTCGAACTCTACCACAAGAAGAACAGCGCCATGCTCATGGAGGTTCCCGTTTCCTACACCACCTCCAACGGTTTCGGCTACCGCTGGGACAACGTGGGCGACATGACCAACCGCGGCGTCGAGCTGAGCCTGGCCGCCGACGTCATCCAGCACAAGGATTTCGTGTGGAGCGTGAACGCCAACGTCTCCTACAACAGGAACAAGATGACCAAGCTCTATAGCGGGGTCAGCGAATACGAGCTTTCGAGCACCAACACCAAACTGGTCGTGGGGCACTCCTTCGGCGAGTTCTACCTCAACCGGTTCGCGGGCGTCAACCCCGCCAACGGCGACGCGCTGTGGTACACCAAGGAGGGCGAGCTGACCACCGAGCTGCGCGACGAGGACAAGGTCATGGTCGGCAAGAGCTACGTGGCGCCCTGGCAGGGCGGCTTCGGCACGACGCTGGCCTGGAAGGGGCTTTCGCTGTCGGCGCAGTTCAGCTGGGTCGCCGACCGCTGGATGATCAACAACGACCGTTACTTCGATGAATCGAACGGCCGATTCGCCTCCTACAACCAGTCCAAGCGCCTGCTCAACCGCTGGAAGAAACCCGGTGACATCACCGATATCCCGCGCCACGGCGTCTACACCGAATTCGACGACCGCCTGCTGGAGGACGCTTCGTTCCTGCGCCTGAAGAACCTCATGCTGAGTTATTCCTTCCCGCAGGAGTGGCTGCGCAAGACACGCTTCATCAGCGGCGTGAAGATCTACGCCCAGGCCCAGAACCTCTTCACCTTCACCAAATTCACGGGCCTCGATCCCGAAGGGTCGAGCAATATGTACCAGGCACAGTACCCGATGGCACGCCAATTCACCTTCGGACTCGACTTAACATTCTAATCAGGGACTATGAACATGTTACGCAATATAAAATTCTATCTTTCGGCCCTCGCGATACTTGTCGGCGCCACCTCGTGCCTGGACAAGTACCCCGGTTCGTCCATCCCGGAGAAGGAGGCCATGCGCACCTTCGCCGACGCCGAGCAGACGCTCACCGGCATCTACGCCTCGCTCAAGAGCAACGCGCTTTACAGCGGCTACCTCACCCTGCTGCCCGACATCCAGGCCGACCTGGTCTATGCCGTCGAAGGCAACACCAACACCTACGGCTCGTTCTGGCGCTGGGACATACGCCCGACCGACCTGCAGCTCGAAGCGGTTTATGCCGCCCTCTACAAGGTGATCGGCAACTGCAACTTCTACCTCGACCGCATCGACGAGGTGGTGGCGAACGAGATCAGCGACACCAACATCGAGAAGCTCGAACAGTACACGGGCGAGGTCTACGCCGTGCGTGCGCTCTGCTATACCGAGCTGCTCAAGACCTTCTGCAAGGCCTATGAGCCGGACACGGCCCAATCGGAACTGGGCGTCGTGCTGCGCACGAAATACTTTACGCCCGAGGCGGCACGCCGCGCATCGCTCTACGACTCGTACCAGTTCGTACTCGACGACCTGGCCGAGGCCGAGAAACGCCTCGACAAGGAGAACGACGCCTACGGCAACGTCTACATGACCTCGGCCTCGGCCGAGGCGCTGCACGCCCGCGTGGCGCTCTACATGCAGGACTGGGACACGGCGATCGAATATTCGAGCACCCTGATCGACGAAAAAAAGGCCACCTTCCAGCTCTCCGATGCCAAGACCAACTACACCTCCGACTACACCTATTTCGACTACATGTGGGCGTACGACCTGGGATACGAGGTCATCTGGCGCATCGGCTTCACCGACACCTCCTACGGCGGGGCGCTCGGCACGGTGTTCCTCAACTTCAACAAGGACTACACCTATTTCTATCCCGACTATGTCCCCGGCCAGGCCGCCCTGGATCTCTACGACGATGCCGACCTGCGCTATTCGGGCTACTTCTACCAGACCGAGACCGGTTATGCCCACGGGCTGAGCTGGCCGCTGCTGGTCAAATACTACGGCAACCGCAACCTGATCGCCAACCAGATCTACCATGTCTCGATGCCCAAGCCGTTCCGCCTGGCGGAGCAGTACCTGATCCGCGCCGAGGCCTACTGCCAAAAGAACGATTTTTCGAAGGCCGGCAACGACCTCTCGACGCTGCGCAAGATGCGCTACAAATCGGGCGGTACGATCAACGTCACGAAGGACAACTGGTTGCAGACCATCTCCGACGAGCGCCTGCGCGAACTCTACATGGAGGGTTTCCGCCTGCACGACCTCAAACGCTGGCACAAGGGCTTCGAGCGTAAGCCGCAGGCCAATTCCCAGGCCGAAGGCAGCTCGCTCAAGATCGAAGCCGACAACCCGCTTTTCGTATGGCCGATCCCGCAGCACGAGCTGGAAGCCCCCGGCTCGGAGATACTCCCGAACGAAAGCAACAGATAGCAACAACGAATAGAAGAGAGACAATGAAACGAATTATCACGGTTTTGTTTGCAACGGGACTCCTGGCCGCCCTCGCAACGGGTTGCAAGGAGGAATATAAGACCTACTCCGATGCGGAGTACGTGCTGTTCGCCGACACCCTGGCGACCTACGCCGTACTCCAAGACCAAGACTATTTCTCGGTACCGGTCTCCTCGACCGTCGCGTGCGATTACGACCGCACATTCGGCGTGGAGATCATCGACCAGGGCAGCAATGCCGTCGAGGGGAAGCACTACCGCCTCCTGTCGAACACCATCACCATAAAGGCCGGTTCGCGCAAGGCCGACGTACAGGTGCGCGGGTTGTACGACAACATCGAAGATACCGACTCGCTGGGCTTCATCCTCAAACTGGTCATGCCCGAGCAGCTGAAATGGGATCTCTACCACGACCGGACGAAGGTCGTCATGCAGAAAAGCTGCCCCTACGACATCAACGAATTCACGGGCTGGTGCGTGGTGACCTCGACGTTCCTCAACAGCTACCCCGGCGTGGAAAACAAGAGCATCCAGCGCCTCATCCGCACCGAGAAGCACCCCACCGAAGAGAACATGATCATCCTGCACGACTGGCTCTTCTCGGGCTACGACGTCACGATCCGCCTCGACCCGGGCGACCCCATCGAACCGCTGGTGACCATGGACAAGAACCAGGTGCTGGCCGACGAGGCTTCGGTCTTCGGCCAGATCCTCGGCGACAACAAGATCCTCGTCACCAACAGCCCGCTCTACGACTCCTATTTCAACAGCTGCCAGCATTTCGTGGCCCTGTGGATCAAGGTGCATGTCGAGGACATGGGCGTGAATATGGGTCTGGTAGGCCATTTCTACAACATCATCGAATGGGTCAGCGACGAGGAGGCCGAACGGCTCCAGCGGGAAGAAGGCATGCTCCCGGGAGGCGTCACGGCGTCCGGATCGCTCTAAATCATAACGTAAATAAAGAAACGAAATATGAAAAGACATTATTTACACTTGGTGATGTCGCTGCTCGCCGGAGCATGTCTGGCGGCCGCTTCGTGTTCCGATTCGGATGAGGATACGAAGCTCCCCAGCCCCAACTTCCCCGAGGCGGTTTCGGCGACCATCGAAGCCGGCGGCACCTACACGCTCGAGATAGAGCCCAACCAGAACTGGGAGGTGAGTGTCCCGACGGCTAACGCCGCCGCATGGTTCTGGATACAGGACGAAACACAGAAAGTCTGGACGCTGCGCGGCGGTGCGGGCGCATCGCGGATCGTAATCGGCGTGGCCGAACTCGATGAGTTCGACGACACGCGTGTCTGCGAGGTAACCCTCAAGATGGGCGGCCAGAGCAAGGTCATCGCCACGATCACACGCGGTACGCTCGAACGCGGCTTCAGCCTCCGCACATGCAAGCTCGACCAGTACGGCGACTTCGAATACGGCGGCAGCGAAACCGGCCTCACCTACTCCTATAACGAAGGGGAAGCCCAAAGCATCGACCTGACCTGGCCCGAGGGGCGCACCGATTTCTCGATGCCGATCCTGGTCGAGGCCAACTACGACTGGGCGATCAACCAGTTGCCGGAGTGGGTATCCACCCCGTCGGTGACGGTCGGGAAACCCGGCACGAAAGTCGAGATCCGCATCCAGGGCAACCCGTCGGCCTACCCGCTCGACGGGGCGCAGGACAAGCTGGTGTTCATCGACAAGAACAACCTCGACGCGAAGGTCGAGATTCCGGTCACGATCCCCTCCTGCCGCGACATTTTCGATGTCACGCTCGATAAGGAACTCAAGTTCAACGCCGCAGCCGAGATCTACAACAGCATGAACGGCGACTGGTCGCCCGGCACCGCACGCGGTTCGGTCAAGGGCATCAGGGGTGCGAGGATCTATGTCATCGCCGAAGTCACGGATCGCTGGGGCAATCCCGGCCTGAGCGGCGACGAAGCCGACACCAAATGGGTCATCGTCGAGGAAAGCGCCTGGGACGAGGAGCTGGTCATCATGGATCGGGGCTTCACCGTCGGCACGGAGGTCAACCAGGGCGATGCCCGCACGGCCAGGATCATCGTGCTCCCGGCTTCGATGGCGGTCTCCGACCCCAACGAACTCTTCGACTACGACATCAAGGAAGAGTACCAGCCCTATGTCTTCGCCACGCTGACACAGCAGGCCAGCCCCGGCCCGATCCAGGCTGCCAACCCCGAGGGCATGGCGGAGATCGGCACCTTGTTCGAGAAACTCCCCTCGACCCACTGGTCGCTCCGCGAGCTCGAGGTCGACGATGCCTACAAACTGACCTACACCAAAGCCTGGTCGAACGACCCCGAAGCCACGCTGACATTCGAACGCGACTTCACCGGCTATAAATGCTACGACGCCGACTGCCAGCCGCTGTCGGACGAGCAGAACTGGCTCTCGGTACGCCGCGTCGAAGGCGGGGCCATCATCGACATGGATCGCGAGGACGAAGGCTACATCGTCTTCTACGACGCCGAGGGCAATATCGCGGCCGTCAACTGCCTCTACGATCCCAATGCGGACATCGGCGGCACGGACATCGGGTTCGCATATCCCGAATACGTCACCGGCGCGACCCTCGAAGAGATCACCTCGGGCGAATACTACGAACAGTATGCGGAGTACGGCGCCCCGATCTACCACCTGACCTATGAGGGAGAAACCACAAACGCCGTGATGAACGTCCCAACCTACTCGAGTTTCATGGCCCAAGGCGATGCGGAAAGCTGGCTTACGGCCGAATCCTACGGCCCGACCCAGATCTACGTCAACATGGACTCTCAGACCGCCACCGAGGGCGTCATGTTCCTCTACGGTGCCAACTGGAACGTGGTGATGGTGATCATCTGCACGCTCAACATCTGACCCCAATGATTCAGGGCCCCTCTCCGAAGGGGGCAGGGGCCCTGTTCGATACGACTACAATTTATGGAGAACATACAGACCAGGTTTTTAGATATGAAACTTTTAAAATTTTCCGTAACGGCACTCCTCGCACTGGGCATGGCCTTCCTCGGCGGATGTTCCGACGACGACGGCATCGACAACCGCGACCAAGATTACGGATACGTTCAGTTCAAGCTACACAAGGAGGCGTCCTACGACGCCCTGAGTCGGGCCCAGAAACCCCAGCTCGACTACCTTTCCGAAGCCAGCAAGGTGCAGGTCTCGCTCTATTACGACGGCACGACCATCACCCAGTCGCTGACGCTCTCGGCCCCCGACAAGCAGAGCGCCGAATTCGGGCTGCGCAGCGAGAAGCTCCGGCTGCTGACGGGACAATACCAGATCATCACCTTCTCGCTATTCAATGCCGACGACGAGCTGATCTACAACGGCATGCCGGGCGAAGAGAGGCTCGACATCGTGGCCGGCGGCCTCGTGTCGCACGACCTGACGGTCGACGTGGAGCCGCGCGGTACGGTACGTTTCTCGATCTCCAAGGACTTGTCGGACTTCACCGAGACGCCCGTGGTGACGCGCGCCGCCGAACGGCAGTACACCTTCGACGAGATCGCGTTCCTCGACCTGACCGTAAGGCACAAGACGACCAACGAGCTCACCACGTTCGAAAAACTCCCCGCGAAGTTCTCGATCCACTTCAGGGACGACCGCGAGGACGGGGCTCCCGAGGACATCGAGGACGGCTACCAGACCTCCTCGCTCGAATGCGACACGCTGCTCTCGCTCAAGGCGGGCGATTACAGCCTGGAGAAATACCAGGCCTACGACAAGAACAAAGTCCTGCTGGAGACCAACAAGCGTCCCAAGAACCTGGATTTCACCATCGAGGACAACAAGACCACCGAGGCCAAAGTCGGCGTCACGCTCTACGAGGCCGACGAGTATATCCGCGACTACTACGCGCTTTACGAAATCTGGAAGGCGCTCGACGGGGAGCACTGGTCTTACAGGGGTGAAAACTATCCCACCGGCGTCAACTGGGATTTCAACAAGGATCCCGACCTGTGGGGCGTCCAGCCGGGCGTGGAGGTGCACTCCAACGGCCGCGTGGCGAAGATCTCGATCGGCGAGTTCCGCGGGCACGTGCCGGCAGCCATCGGCCAGCTCTCGGAGCTCGTCGAGTTGTATCTGGGCACGCACAACGACGGCAACCTGCTCGAATACGACCCCTCGCTGGCACACGACAAGAGCCTCTCCGAGCGCAACCGTACCCGCATGGAGCGCCACAAGGAGTTCCTCTCGCTGATCCATATCCCGACCCAGACGTCCGAGCCGATCGCCCGGGCCCTGGCCGAACACGGCATCTCGATCCCGGCCACGTCGCTTTACAAGAATTTCACCGAGGATCAGATCATCGACCGCAAGACCGGCCTCCAGAACAATATCCGTCCCTACGACGTCGTACACGGCAAGCTCACCAACGGCCTCAAGTCGATTGACCCGGCCATCGGCAAACTCGAAAAGCTCGAGTACCTCAACATCGCCAACGGCGAGCTGGAAGAGATCCCCGCCGAAGTGGCCAATCTCAAGTCGCTGACCGACCTGGAGATCTACAACTGCCCGAAGATGACCCGCTTCCCGGTGGAGATCGCACAGATGCCCGAGCTCGTTTCGGTCAACATCTCCAACAACGCCCAATGGTCGGCCGAAGAGCTGTACAAAGGGCTCGACGCCATCGCCAACGGCCCGTCGAAGGAGAAGCTCCAGATCCTCTATGCGACCAACAACAACCTCAGGGAGATCCCCGAGTCGTTCAGCAACCTGAAGAAGATCGGCCTGCTCGACCTGTCCCGGAACCAGATCGAAACGCTCCATCCGCTGGGCAAGGAGGTCGCACCCATGCAGCTCTACCTCGACCACAACAACATCACTTCGCTTCCGGCCAACAGCGACGGCATCTTCTGCGGCACGGACGACACGGAAACCTTCTCGGTGACCTACAACAAGCTCAAGAAGGTTCCCAACATCTTCTCGGCCAAGTCCAAATACGCCATGAAATCGGTGGATTTCTCCTACAACGAGATCGACGGCTTCGAAGGCGAAGAGGAGGGCAAATACAAGGGCCTGCGGGTCGAGACGCTCTCCCTGGCGGCAAACCCCGGGCTGACGAAGTTCCCCAAATGCCTCGGCACGACCAATTCGCTGATTTCCTACATCATCCTGCGCGGTTGCAGCATCGACGAAATCCCCGAAGGCAGCTTCAGCGGCAAGAACTCGACGGCACTCATATCGCTCGACCTGACCTACAACAAACTGAAGACCCTGTCCAAGGATTTCACGGCCGAGCAGCTGCCCTACCTCTACGGGCTGGATATTTCGTACAACTCGTTCGACAAGTTCCCGTTCGGGCCGCTCAACTGCGCCGGGCTGACCGTATACGCCATCCGCGGCCAGCGCGATGCCGAGGGTAAGCGCTGCCTGCGCGAGTGGCCCACGGGGCTCTACCAGCACACGGGCCTGCGCGGGTTCTACATCGGTTCGAACGACCTGCGCAAGATCGAGGACACGATCTCCTACCTGATCTACCACCTCGACATCAGCGACAACCCCAACATCACGTTCGATGCCTCGGCCATCTGCTACTACTGGCAGCAGGGGGTCTACAACCTGATCTACGACAAGACCCAGAACATCCTGAACTGCGACAAAATGCTCGAATAACACCTAAGGAGAAACGACAATGAAAATAAAGAATTACATACCGGTCATCCTCTGCTCGATCGCATTATGCAGTTGCTCCGACGCCGACAAGAACATCGCGTTCCTGCGTATCGACACCTGGTTCGCCGATGGTACGGAGAAGGTGCTCTCCACAGTGCCGTACGACCAGACCGTGGTCATCGACGTCACCGGTGGCGATGATGAGATTCTGGCTCGGATGAAGCGTCGTGGACGCCGTGACGTGCGCAAGTCTCTGCGTGAGTGCCCGGCCGCTGACCGACTCGCCCCGCCGCGGCGTGGTACGCATCCAGGAGCAGAACACCTGGGACAAGAAGGAGATCACCATCGACCAGCAGGGTTTCGACTACGCCATCACGCTCGGGGAGAAAGAGGTTTCCGTGGCCAACTTCTCGGCCTTCGGCACCCGTTATTTCGACGTGAAGGTCAAGACCAACGTCGACTTTGCCGTCGAAGTCCCCACCTCGGCCGAAAGCTGGCTCAAATACGACAGCTATAAGGTCGAACTCGACCGCGGCATCCGCCCGCGCGAGGTGACCGTACGCTTCAACTGGAGCATCAACTCCCAGCCCAACGAGCGTATCGCCGACGTGGTGTTCAAGCCAAAGCGCGAGGTGGAACTCGCCCGCCAGGACAACCTGCTCGTCACGCAGGGCGCCGCCGAACCCATCGAGGAGAACACCCGCAGCGGCGACTCGATCGCCCTGCTGGCCATCGCACGCACGCTCGGAACCAACAGTTCGTGGGAGAACGGCGAACGCATGGACAACTGGGACGACGTCACCCTTTGGGAGGAGGGCATGGCGGGTTACACGCCCGAGAAGAACGGCCGCGTGAAATACGCCCGGTTCTTCATGTTCGACACCAAGGAAGAGCTGCCTTTCGAAGTGCAGTACCTGACGGCCGCCGACGAGCTGAACTTCTACAGCAACGTCAACGCCTTCCTGAAAGACCTCACCACCGGCGAGTACATCACCAAACTCACGCAGCTCAAACGCCTCACCATCGCCGCCTACGGGCTGGTTTCGCTGGACAAGAACTTCACGGCGCTCAAGAACCTCGAGTTCCTCGACCTGAGCAGCAACAACTTCCAGAAAATTCCCGACGAGATCAACCCGACCAACTTCCCGAAACTGCGGACGTTGCTCATGGGCGCCAACACGCGCAGGAACATCTACGACCTGAGCAACACCGTCGAAACCAACTACGGCGGCCTCGTCGATGAAGAAGGATTCCCGCGCCGCATGATCGAATGGGATCTCGACACGCTGCAGCTCTCGGTCAACTACCTGCAGGGCCCGCTGCCCAAGATGGACGACTGGGAGAAATACACCGAACAGGACATCATCGACGCCGACACGCTGCCCCGTGCGCTGATCGGAACCCCGAAGGTGATGCCGCACACCAAGCGTTTCGCCATCAACCTCAACCGCCTGACCGGCGAACTGCCCGACTGGCTGCTCTACCACCCCGCCCTCGACTGGTGGTCACCCTTCCAGCTCGTGTTCACGCAGGAAGGTAAGGACGCGACGGGCGCATCGGCCGGATTCGGCAACGAACCCGCCAACCTGAACTATTACTACGAATTCTACGAGGGGTACAAGAAAGACCCCGGCGCAGAAGAGGAAGACGAGGATACGACCAAATAATCAAGACGATGAAAAACTATTTATACGGCATTTTTGCCATTGCATTCCTGGCATTTACCGCCTGCACCAACGAGGAGCTCCCGACGCCCGGCACCGGACAGGACACCCCTGTCGAGCACAAATCGGGGGAGATACTCGTCAAATTTTCGCCTTACGTGAGCGAGATACTCGACAAGGCGGCCGCAGCGACCCGCAGCGGCG
>ENA-ORRA01001837-ORRA01001837.1-human-gut-metagenome-genome-assembly--contig:-NODE-1837-length-13137-cov-5.306069_pt1 | contig 13137 bp, 12 predicted proteins | sample MGYA00242169_ERZ509122 | MGnify/ENA primary metagenome ERZ509122 (study PRJEB26280, sample SAMEA2338650) | human gut metagenome | biome: human gut; feature: human-associated habitat; material: faeces...
CGCGCGGTTTGCCAGCGAGCGCGCGCCGCTACAGCTGGAGGCGTGGCTGCTGCTGTGCAAGAAGGACGACGCCAATATCGTCAAGGTGCTGGAGGATGGCTTGAAAACCGGCGCAATTCGTATTCCCGGAACAGTTCAGAACCTCAACGGCTTTGACAGTGTGCATTCTGTCACCAGCTACCTAAGCGCGTTCGGCGTGACCGTGGCAGAGCGAATCCGTAATCAGTTCCAACCGCTCTTTGACCCCGCTGCGGAGCAGCTTTCCCCGGAGATTTTACGCATCAACGACCATATCCGCGCACGCGCAGGCTACAGCCTTTACCCGGCGCAGCTTGCGGTTGCGGAATCGGTCAAGCGCAAGCTCTCGGAGGGAAAGTCTGCGTTCATCGTGGCAGAGTGCGGCAGCGGCAAGACGAAGATCGGTGCGACCGCACTGGCGGCGTATCAGGCGCAGAAACGGAAAAAGACGTTCAACATCATTCTTTGCCCGTCGCACGTCGCAAAGAAGTGGGTGCGCGAAATTGCCGAAACGCTGCCGGACACCGCGGGCGTCCTTGTCCGCAGCATCACAGAGCTGGACAGCCTGTACGCGCAGTACCGGCAGGGCGGCAAAAGCATCTACGCCGTTATCAGCAAGGAGAAAGCCCGAGACGGCTATATGCGCCGCCCGGCGGTTCTGTTTGACGCGCGAAAAGGCGCGTTCCGCTGCCCCGGCTGTGGTTCCGTCATAGAATTGCCAAGCAGCGACGATACATACGACTGGGTGACCGCGAAACCGGAAGCATTCCGCATGGAGAACCGGCGCAATCATCAATGTATGAATTGCGAAAGTCCCTTGTGGACGGCGGTGAATCCAAGCGTGCCGTCTCCGTGGGTCAAGATCCCGGAATACGGCTGGGTGCATCGAAAGCTGGCAGTCCATGCCATGCAGAAGACAAAGAACCCCGCCGCGCTGGATGCTTTGCTGTCACTTCACGAGAATCCAGACGGATATTTCCCGACGCGCGGCGCGTGCCGGCGGTATCCGCTCAGCTCGTACATCAAGAAGCGGTACCGCGGCAGGCTTGACGGCCTCATCGTGGATGAGCTGCACGAGTACAACAACGACAGCGGCCAGGGCGACGCGATGGCGGAACTGTTCGGCACGGCGAAAAAGGTCATCGGCATGACGGCCACGCTCATCAACGGTTACAGCTCCGGCATTTTTCATCTGCTTTACCGCACGTCGGCGCAGCAGATGCTGGCGGACGGAAAGCCGCATGAAAAGCCCGCGCTGTTCAACACGGAGTATGGCGTTGTGGAAACAACCTACACCGAAGCCGATGAAAGCTATGCCGCAAAGCGCAGATCACAGAAAAGCGGCGTTCGGACGCGTCAGCTTCCGGGCGTTTCGCCGCTGGTGTTTTCACGGTTCCTGCTGGAAAAAACGGCGTTTTTGTCGCTGTCCGACATGGGCAAGGCACTCCCCAGCTACGAGGAAATTCCCATTGCCTGCCGTATGGATGAAGCCGTGCAATCGGAATACAAACGCATTGAGAATGCGCTTGTACGGGTATTGCGGTCGGACCGCCGTGTGGCGCAGAAGATCCTTTCCGCGTATCTGAATCTGTTGACTGTCTATCCGGATCAGCCGTATGACCAGAAACCCATTCTCTCCCCCGACAGCGATGTACCCATCGTCGAACCTGAGAACATCGGGGATGCGGACACGCTCGGAGAAAAGGAATTGCGGACGCTGGAGATCGTAAAAGCCGCCATTCAGAACGGTGAACGCGCACTCATCTACACAAGCTGGGTGCGCACAGATTCGCAGCAGAAGCTCAAAAAGCTGCTGACGGATGAAGGATACCGCACGGAGCTTTTGACCGACAAGATCAAGACCACCGACCGGGAGGACTGGGTGCAGAAAAAGCTCGCTGCCGGGATGCAGGTGCTGATCGTAAACCCATCTCTGGTGGAAACGGGGTTAGACCTCAACGCCTTTACCACGCTGGTGTTCTACAGTATGGGCTATAAGCTCTTTACGCTGCGGCAGGCGTCGCGCCGAAGCTGGCGCATCAACCAGAAAGCGTCCGCGGTCAAGGTCTATATGCTCTACTACGAGGACACCATGCAGCAGAAATGCCTGAAGCTCATGGCCTCGAAGCTGGCGGTCGCCGGACTCATTGAAGGAAACTTCTCCGAGGAAGGACTTGCCGCAATGAGCGATGTGCAGGACATGACCTCGCAGATGGCAAAGGAGCTGATGCTCGGCATCCGCGACAATGTGGAGGATATCGCGGCAGCGTTCAAGAAAATGGCGTTTGAGAATCCGGACAGAGAAGTACCGGAAGTTCCTGCCAAAGAAGCAGCATTACCGCTACCCGCGATGATCGAACAGCCGAAGCGCGTGTTTACAGTGGAGCAGGAAGAAAAGCTGCAAGCCGCCATGGTGCAGCTGGAACAGCAGAAAGCCAAACGGACGAAGAAAACGCAGCAGGTGGAAAACCAGCTGAGTCTATTCGATTCCGTTGCGTAAAAAAGGAGGATGCTATGAAATTCACCGTCAACCGAACAGAGCTGCTTGCCGCGGCGCAGAACGCCGAGCGCATTGCGCCGAGAGTTTCCACGATTGAAATTCTGCAATGCGCGTATTTGCAGGCCGAACAGGACACGCTCACCGTCGCGTCCGGGAATCTGGAGATCGCATTGGAGCAGCAGCTCCCCGCGCAGATCGATCGTGATGGCAGCGTTGTCGTAAAAGCCCCGCTTCTCTCTGGAATGCTGCGCCTGCTGGATGGCGAGCGCGTGACATTTCAGATGAAAAACGGAAAGCTCGTTGTTTCCTCCGGGAACGCGGAATATGCCATTCCCGTCATGGACGCGGCACAGTACCCGCGCATGGAAATTCCCTGCCCGGCGGCGACCGTGCCTGTGAGCGGAATTCCTTCGCTTACCAAACGAACGGCGTTTGCCGTTTCTGAGGATACGACGCGCCCCATGCTCAAATGCGTGAACCTGATCTTCGGCGCGGACGGTCTGCAGGCGGTCAGCACGGACAGCTTCCGTATCGCATCTGCCAAAGGCGACCGCGAGAGCCGCGGGAACATCAGCTTCCTCATTCCGGCCGCTTCTCTGGAAAAGCTGGCAGCGCTGGTGGACAACCGCGAGAAATTGCAGGTCGGCACAACCGGAAAGACCATTGTGTTTACGAAAGAGTACTTTTCATTTGCCGCGCGAATTATGGAAGGGCCATATCTTGCCGTGTCGCAGGTGCTGTCCAATCTGAAGCAGCAGTTTACTGTCCTGACCGACGCCGCCCTGCTCCGTGATACCATTTTGCAAGCCCTGAGCGTCACCGGCACGCAGAACCGATTTTCCCTGTCCTTTGCAGGAAACCGGCTGACTGTGCGCTGTGAAAGCGAATACGGTGTTTCGGAGACGGCTATGGACGTGGTCGCGCTGAGCGGCGAGCCCACGGGTGTGTACTGGTACAATCCGGCGCAGCTCATGGAGTGCCTGAAAGCGCTGAACGGAACGCTTATGCTGGAGGTCGTGCAGCACAGTGCGCTGCTTCTTAAAACAGACGAACTGGTCTGTTTCCAGACGGCAGCACGCGAACCGAAAGCCATTGAATCGAAGCCCCAAAAGACAAAAAAGCCGCGCAAGGAGGCGGCATAAAAAAGGAGGACACGCCTATTTGAAGAAACCGACCATCTGCCGCTACTGCGGCGGGATCATCCGGCTCGTTCCGGCTGCTGATGTCTATGGCAGCTCGACGGAACGGCTTGGAATGCAGAACGAATATCTGTACCAGTGTCAGAACTGCAATGCCCGCGTTGGCTGCCACAAGGGAACCACGCGGCCGCTCGGCGATGTGGCAAATGAGATCCTGAGGCTCAAGCGCATCGAAGCCCATCAGGTGTTCGACGCTTACTGGCAGAAAATGCACATCAGCCGGACAAAAGCCTATCAGTGGCTGGCAAGAGAATTAAAGCTCCCGGAGGAGGAGACGCACATCGGCGGGTTCGAAATTGATACCTGTCAGCGCGTGATCGACCTCTGCCGCGCGAAAATGGATAAAAAGTAAGGAGAATGGCGTATGAATATCCGGCCTAAGGTTCCCGTATGCACGGACTGCGACCACGTTTTCGAGTACAGGGGGCAGAACCCCGGTCAGCTCGGCGGCATGGTGGTGCAGTTTGGAGAAGCCTACTGTACCAAGAAGAAAAAGCCGCGCCTTTTAAAGCGCTGGCACAAGATGCTCCGCGTTCCGGACTGGTGCAAAAAACGCATCCGTCCGAGCCTGGTGCGCATCTATGATTTTGCCAGCACGGAGAGCTGGCTCATGCACGAAAATCTCTGCAAGTCTCTCGGACGCGAGATCGCCCCCACGGCATCCAGATACACGCTCTCCGAGGTGCGGCAGCTTGATCTGGACGCATATGCGTTCCAGAAGCAGGTTCGTACCACACCCGTAGAGGAACTTTTGAATGTGCATCTGGGGCTGCATCAGGTCGTGGAGGTCTTTGACGGCGTACAGTCCGTCATCCTCTATAAGACACTGGACGGCTTTGTCCCGGCTCCAATGTTTGACGCCGAACGCGCCAGACAGAACCGCAGAGAACAGAAAAAGGCTACCGCCTGACAAAACACAAATGGAGGCGTCTGCCTCCCCAAATACAAAGGAGAAAGACCATGAAAAACAATTTCACCATTTCTCAGAGAAACGCCATCGTGGAAAACCATCTGTGGTGCATCAAGGCTGTCATGAAGCAGAACCGCGCGCTCATCCGTGCGGCGAAGCTGGACACGGACGACGTGTATCAGCAGCTTGCGCTGCGGCTCATCCGGGCGGTCATGTCGTATGACCCGGAAAAGGGCAATTTGGAGCAGCATATCTTCGCGCAGCTCCGCATGGAGCTGCAGAAAACAGCGCACAGCAATGTGATCTCGCTGGACGCCTACCGTATGAGGGCTGCCGCATGAGTTTACGAGATAAAATGCTGGCTGTTATGGCCGATGTAAATGCCTTTGTTGCCGAGCGTGAAGAACTGGTCGAGCTGATTGCCATTACACTCCTGACGCGGAAGAACCTGTTTATCCTGGGCGATCCCGGTCAGGCCAAGAGCTACGCGATCAACGCCTTTCGCAGCCGTATCACGGGCGCGAAGCAGTTTGAACGCCTGCTTTCCAAGCAGACGGATGAAGAACAGCTCTTTGGACGGCTCGACCTTTCCAGCCTGATCCCCGGCTCCGTGCCGGAATCTGCATTCGAGGGCGACGGCATCTACCAGAATCTTCGCTTTGATTTGCAGAGCTTCCTGAATGGTCTGCCGCAGATGAAAAATGAGGCAGCAACATTCGAGAAGCTGGCAGAGATCGGCGGCAAGCTGGATGCCTATCGCAAAGCGGTCGCCGCGCTGCATCCGTGTGAACCGGTCGTACAGACTGTGGGTAAGATCCCGGAGGCCGACATTGTGTTCCTGGATGAGATCTTCAAGTGCAATGACGGCGTTCTGAACGCACTTCTGACGGCGCTCAACGAGCGAAAATACACCAATGAAGGCCGGACCTATCCCATCCCGACGATCTCCTTTTTCGCCGCATCCAACGAAATTCCGAATTTCAATGACCCGGAGGAGAAGATCCTCTCGGCGCTCTATGACCGGCTGGAATTGAAGATCGTTACGGAGAATATTTCGGAGAAGTCACACCGGCTGGCGATCCTGAAGGACAAGCTCGGTGGCTCGTTCGGCGCAGTCCATGCGACGATCTCGCTGGAGGAGCTGCACACCATGCAGCAGGAAGTCGCAGCCATTCAGGTACCGGACAGCATCCACGACCTGATGGACGACGTACTTTGTGCGCTGCGTGCACAAATTCCCGTGTCCGACCGTAAATTCCTCAGCTACTTCTCTATTGCGCAGGCAAAGGCATGGCTGGAGGGACATACGGAGGTCACATCGACCGATCTTCTGGTGCTGAGGAATTACTTCTGGCAGCAGCCGAGCGACCGCGAATTTGTAACCGGCACGTTGGAGCGTCTTTGCGTCAACCCCATGCAGGAAAAGGTCAACGATCTCCTTGCGATGGCGCAGGACGCAAAGGACGGCTTCGACAGCGTCTGCGGTGCGGCGGAAAATGTACGCACAAAGCAGGCCGCGCTCCGCAAATTCCGCGGCGAGCTGGTACGGCTCTACCAGATGCAGGCCGAGATGGCTGCAAACGCCGGCTCTGACAGCGAAAGGGCGCTTACGGATGGACTCCTTTCCGAACTGGAGCGCATCAGCAAGGCGGCACATGAGGCCATTGGCTTTACTTACACACCGCTGGAGCAGCTGGCAGCCTTGCAGTAATGATTGGGAGGTCAACGTTGGAAAGTCACATCAGGATTAAGGCAACGGTTCCGGAAATGAATACGTTCTTCGAAGAAGAAAGCGGTGTTCGGTATATGGAAATTCGAGACCGCCGCTACTCTTCAGATGAAATTGAGCGTATGCCGGAATCAAAGTTCAACAGCAAGGTGTTCATGTGGGCTGTGAGGCTTCGGCATCCTAAAGTAGGAAAGGAACTTCACGGCATCTTTACAATTTCCGAGATAAAAAAGAAGCTGGAAGAAATGAAAGCCAAACAGGACTAATTTTCAAGGAGGGTAATTTATGCTGAATCACATTGTAGTTATGGGCAGGCTCACACGCGATCCGGAGCTTCGCAAGACGGCCTCCGGCGTTTCCGTTGCGTCATTTTCTGTGGCAGTAGACCGCGATTTTTCGCAGCAGGACGGAAAAAAGGAAACCGATTTTCTTGATGTCGTCGCGTGGAGAAACACGGCTGAATTTGCGGCGAAGTATTTTACGAAAGGCCGCATGGCAGTTGTGTCCGGCCGCCTGCAAATCCGGAACTGGGAAGACAAAGAAGGCAACAAGCGCCGCACGGCGGAAATTCTTGCGGAAAACATCTATTTTGGCGACAGCAAGAAGGAGGACGACGGCGGTTCTGCCCCTGCACCCACGCAGGGCTTCGGTGCGCCTGCGCAGTCGGGCGGCTTTACGCCCAACTTCGGCAGCGCACAGTCTGGCGGTTTTGTACCGAACTTCGGCGGAGGCTTTTAAGCGCATATGGGGCAGAGTATCAGTGCGTTCAGGGGTGCGTATGACTTCCTGAGCAATTTCTACCCAGCTCCCATTACCTACAACGGATTGGTTTTTCAAAACAACGAGGCAGCGTTTCAGGCCGCAAAATGCCCGGAGCGCAGTGCGGAGTTTTGCTTCTTAAATCCATCTGAAGCAAAGAGGCTTGGACGCAGGGTGAAACTCCGTAATGATTGGGATCAGATCAAAGATATGGTCATGTACGAGATCTGCAAAGCAAAATTCCGGCAAAATCCTGATTTGGCAGAGCGGCTTATCTCAACCAGCGATTTTGAACTTATCGAGGGGAATAACTGGGGTGACCACATCTGGGGCGTCTGTGACGGCTATGGAGAAAATCGGCTTGGCAAGATCCTGATGCGTATCAGGGAGGAACTGATACACGGATAGCGATGTTTAGAAAAACAGAAAACGCTGTCGCTGTGGGAAATAGCAGAGAAGCCTATATCCATATCCGGCAAAAACCAGTTCGCTCAGAGGGTCACAATGAAAATTGCAGAAGAACACGATTCTTCTGCTGAAACAGGAACGGGGGAACGCAGTGCTTATGCTGCGTTCCCTCTCTATTCCAAATTTACTACTACATGGAGGGTAAACATGAGTGAACGTACAGTGATCGCTTATTTTGAAGTTGATGAGGGCCGTGCCTTTGATGGGTTTGGCGATAGACCTGTTCCTTATCTGGAACATGAAGCCGTCTGCCTGGAGAAAAGCGGCATTTTCCTCACAGGAGCCGCGATTGCCGACGAATACGCGGATGATCCGAAGGAGGCATATCTGGTGTACCTCGCAAGATTTTGCTTCGAGCACTTTGGTGACAGCGATGCTTGCCCGATGTCCTATAAGGAATGGAGAAACAGCTGAATATGATTTTCAGCTCGAAAAGCATTCGGTATATTCCCAAAACAGGAGGTATCTCTTTGAAGCAATATTTTCGCACTGTACAGAGCGTACTGGATTCCCGATGGGGCAATTTTCAGTATGCCGGAATACCCGCAGCACAGAAAACGGATCGTGTGCTGCAAAGCTCCAAGCTGGAGGACTGCATTTACCACGATCTGAGCAGGGATGATGAAAATTTGGAGGCTATCCAGCAGGAGGCAGCATCTAAGCTGCATAGCTTCCCCGCGCTGTCCAGAGATATTTTTCAGTCGTTCTACTCACTGTTCCCGAAGCGAACCGATACGGACAGTCTCACAGCAGAGGCACAAAAATTCAACGCAAAGCTGCTCGACCATGTGACCGAGGACGCGGACTATCCCACGATCAAGTCGATCTGCGAAGGCCGGGAACTGCCCGCCTACGAGGCCGCATCCGAGTTTACGTCGAGGATCAGCGCGCAGCTGGATGAGCTGCTGCCGGAGCTTGGCGGCGAGGACGGTACGCTGAAAACGCTTGAAAAACTGCAAGAAGCGCGGAATCAGGCACAGCAGAAGCTCGCAGAGCTTTTAGAGCAGATGCGGGATTCTGCGCTGAATCCCGCGCTGGAACAGGCGGTGATCGACGCGGCAAATCAGGCCGAGAGCAAAACGCAGCAGGCTGAGGCCGTTGCAAAAATGGTAGATACCACGGCGCGGCAAAACAAAGCCGCTATATCTGAAAGCGTCTCTGCCGCTGTCGGCGCAGCCGCAGAGAAGGCAAAGGAGGTACAAACGATCCTCGGCGCATGGAGCGATGATGCCGGTACAATGGAGAAAAACGCAGTGAACACCGAGCTTCTTCAAAAGGTTCGGCAGAATCCCACGCTGTTGGATATCTCAAAGCACCTTGGCCGGTTCCGTGAAATCTTCGCGCAAGGCAAGCGCAACGGCTACGCCTATGGTCGCGGAGAAACCTACGCGCTGGAGCTTGGCAATAATCTTTCCCGCGCCATCGGCTCAGAGTTCGCCATGCTTGCCTCGCCGCAGACGGTTCCGCTGTTTGTGAAAAAGTATCAGCAGCGGCGGCTCAAACAGTACCGCAGGCGTGAACCCATCCACAAGGGCATGGGCGATATGATCTGCTGCCTCGACGAATCCGGCTCCACGTGCGGCGATGCTGCCGCGTGGGGCAAGGCCGTGGCGCTGACGCTGCTGGATATTGCCGCAGAAAATCGGCGCAAGTTCGCGCTCATTCATTTTGCCGGATCTTCTGAGTGCAAGGTGGACGTTTTTCTGCCCGGCCAGTATTCCATGCAAGATAAGTTGAATGCCGCAGAGACATTTCTTGGCGGCGGCACAAATTTCAAACGTCCCTTGGGTGAAGCGCTCCAGCTCATGGACGCCGGCTTTGAGAATGCTGACATTGTATTTCTGACCGACGGCCTGTGCGAGCTGCCGGAAGACTATCTGGCAACGCTCCACAAAGAACAGGCTGCCCGAAAATTCACCGTGACCGGCATCCTGCTGGACGCGGGCACTCCCGGCATGGAGTTCAGCTTGACGCCATTTTGTCAGAAGATCTATCGAACCAGTGAGCTGGCCGGAGATGAGATCATGCGGAACATTATTGCGTGGCATATGTGATAGCGATATGTGTGGTAATTTTGTATTGTAAACTTCTTAATAGCGGGTTTGCAACCGACTTTCCCCTAGTGTACTATGTAAAAACGCAGACAAGGATTCATTATCCTCGTCTGCGTTTTTACATTCTCTAATGTTGCAGTCTTAATATTATCTTGCGACCACGCGCCCAAAATCCTAACCATCTTTTTTCATCAGCATCTTATACTCTATGCGAGCGTCTTTTGTGGGCTCATTTTGCCACTGATTAAGCATCACAAGGCGTCGATTTACCATATCCAACAGTTTAATCTGCGAGGAGGGTCCAATTTCCTCTGCACGCTTTACAAGCAGTTCAACACGCGGGGATAGTTGTTTCGGTGGATTCATTCTCTTAACTTTCGAGGTTAAAGCTCCTGATGCCTCAATCAATTCCTCGAAAGACATTCTTCTTATAAGAAACCTAGGGTGGTTTGCAGCGCGGTTTCCACACTGTTTTTTATTTCCACTTATGGCATTGGAATCAGCTACAACTTTATAGTTGCTTACCTGCATTTTGGGGTTATAATCTAATTTGTATTTTGGCATGCTTGCTACTCACCAAACCTTTTTTCAGAAATTTTGATCACTCCAGCCAAAAAATCTCTGAAGTCTATTATTTGGAAGTCTTCTGCAGACAAATCTTTTATAATATATTCTATCGAATTGCTGCTCGCCCGTTCTTCAAGAGGGACTTCTATACACTTCTCTCTCACTTTCTGTGCGTCGATTATAAACAGAATTGGTGCAAAATCGTCGTAACCAGCGCAATTTACAATTTGTTTAATCCTTGCGTATATATTCTTGTCAATTACGCTTTCTTTATATTTTTCATTGGCACCACGCAATATGCCCGCAATATTGTTCGTAATGATTTTAGAGTGCCTATCTTCATGAATAGCATGACTCAAATACATCTGTCCTATTGTATACGGATTGGACGTTGGCGCTTGTTCATCGGCATCGAAGTTAGTTGTACACCAGACAAAGTGCTTGTTGTGATAATAGTATTTGGCAATATTATATGCCAAGCGTGTTGCCATTGAGTATAGTATGGGCGATTTCCTAACATTAAGATTCATATGTTTTTCTCCAGCAACGATTCTCTTTTTTCTAAATTGTACGCCTTAAAATGAAAATTGTCAAGTTTTCGGCTTTTCACTGTGCCCGAAACAGCTTTTTTCAAAAGGTAAAATCGTTGCTAGACACTATATGTACTTATTCTACGGTTCCCTTTAACAATTAGCAACTTCCCCAGACGCTGTCCCATATGTTACAATACCCCTGTATTCCAGGTCAGAGCAGATGAAGGGCGGAGCTATTTCAGGGCGGAGGTGAAAACTTGGGGACAGGTATGCCCCCGGTTCCGCGCGCAGGACATGGAATGAAATAATGGACTCATAAGACCGTAATTGCCGTTTGGCAGTTGCGGTCTTTTTGCGTCCGGACACAAAAATGAAGGGAGACACAGCATGACAGACGCAGAAAACGTATTTGACGGATTTGCCTTACTGGGCGATGATGAGGAGTTTGACGTAGATAAGATCTTCGGCAGCGGTTCGGATGAACCTGCGCCGCCTCCTCCCGCGCCAACTTTGGCAGAAGAAGTCAAGCCCCAGTTTGATCCGGAACAGGTTCAGACGGAGACGGCAGAATCACAGCCCGAGCCGGAACAGACGCTTCCCGCAAAAACGCAGGACGCACCGGCAGAAGGAAAACAGCCTCTGGAACTCTTTTCGGCGTTTACAGGCGCGGAAAGCGACCCCATCCCAGAAGCAGCCCCGGTCAAAAGCATTGCGCCAAGACCCCAAACACAACTGTCGCTCTTTGACAAGCCGCCCGTTTTTCAGTATGGCGGCGCCAGAGAGCAGATCACGGATGCAGATATGACCTTTGAGGCCCTGCGTATCCAGAAAGCGGATGATTTCCCTGAATTGGAGGATGCGTCGGCTGTCACATGGCAGGTACGGTACGGAGATATTACGAAGACCGTTCCCGCGCCCAAGACAGACACCATCGCGGCCATGAAAGCGGAGATCGAGAAATCCAAGGCATTTCTGGACAGCCTGAAAAAAGGCAAGGTCAAGGACCCGGAGTGCGTCGTGAAGCCGCAGATCCGGATGCAGAAGAAGGGCATCGCGGACTACAAGGGCGTATTCCCGACGCTGGAGGCTGCACGCGCGTCCAACAAGGTCATCTGCCTCATCCCCTCGCGGGATGGGCAGACGTATGAGATGCGCCGGAGCGAGCTCGGCGAGTTTATCGCGCCCAAGCACAAGATCACGGAGTTTTCAGAGGTAAGAGCCGGCTTTCGCCCGGCTCTTCCTCGCATTCCGCAGTCGCTCATGCGCGCTGTCCTCGGCTTTTTCAGAAGCCAGATGGAAGACGGCGCGGAATATGAAGCGCTCGTGCGGATCTACTGGGATCGGAAGGAGCAGAAATTCGTTCCGTTTGTGCCAGAGCAGCGCGTCACAAAAGACCGCGTGAGCGTCCGGCTGACGGAGCAGACCCTCCCGGATGAAGAACGCTATCTCTACTACGCGGACATCCACTCGCACAACAGCATGAAGGCAGTCTTTTCCACCGTTGACGACATGGATGAGCGCGGAACGCGGCTGTATCTGGTCGTCGGACGGTTGGATCGCTTTTACCCGGAGATCTCCGCCCGCATTTCCTGCGGCGGCAGCTTTGTCCCCATCGAGCCCAGTTTGGTGCTTGAAGGAGTGGACAGCGGCTTTCCCGCGGAATGGAGCGGCAAGGTCATCCATCAGCTTCCAGAACTCCCGAAACCGCCGTCCGCACATTTCGCGGGCGTGCGCTCGTTTCTGGGCGGATTGCTTGGAGGTGCGGGATGAAGTTTTCAGAGAACCGGCCCGTAAAGATTGTCATGCTGGGTGCCGGCGGCACCGGCGGACATATCGCGCCGCATCTGTATCGGCTTTTGTACGCGCTGGAACGGCCTGTCCGCTTTATCATCTGTGACGGGGATATCGTGGAAGAAAAGAACCTTGTGCGCCAGAACTTCACACCGGCTGACCTTGGGGAAAACAAGGCAAAGGTGCTGGCCGAGCGGTATTCATCCGTGTTCGGGATGGAAACGGAGTATGTGCCGGAATTTATCGAGTCCGGCGAGCGGCTTCTTTCCATGCTGCGGGCGCGGACGTTCCCGACCGGGCCGTACTGGCATTCACCAACCGTCAAAGAGCTGGTGATCCTCATCGGCGCGGTGGACAACAACAAGAGTCGAAAACTCTGCCACGAGGTCTTTTACAAGCTGGATGATCTCATCTACATCGACAGCGGCAACGGGATGCACACCGGGCAGATTGTCTGCGGCATCCGCAGCGGCGGGCGCACGTTCTACCGCCCCGTCGGAGCAGCATTCCCGGAGGTCTTGCAGGACACAGACAAATTCCCGACGGAGCTGAGCTGCGCCGAGGCGTCTGTTTCCGCGCCGCAGAGCATCGCCGCCAACATTACGGCGG
>ENA-ORRA01001851-ORRA01001851.1-human-gut-metagenome-genome-assembly--contig:-NODE-1851-length-13054-cov-2.352412_pt1 | contig 13054 bp, 9 predicted proteins | sample MGYA00242169_ERZ509122 | MGnify/ENA primary metagenome ERZ509122 (study PRJEB26280, sample SAMEA2338650) | human gut metagenome | biome: human gut; feature: human-associated habitat; material: faeces...
GATCACTGCCTTTAGGCAGCTGTCCTTCCGGTATTCCAGAAAACCTTTGATATAAGCTGCCAGAGAAACACTCATGCCTTTGCTGTTTACGATCAGGATCACAGGAGTACTGGTTGATCTTGCCAGGTCATAGGCGCTTGCTTTCGTGGATATTCCACCCACGCCGTCATAATAGCCCATAACACCTTCCATCACTGCAATATCGCAGTCTGCTGCATTTTTTCCAAGCAGGTATCGGGTAGTCTCGGCATCTGTAAAAAAGGTGTCCAGATTACGGGATTTCGTCCCGATGACTCTGGAATGAAACATGGGATCTATATAATCCGGTCCGCATTTAAAAGATGCCACTTTCATTTTTCGATTGACCAGTGCCTGCAGAAGTCCGCAGGTGATCAGTGTTTTGCCACTGCCGCTGGCTCCTGCTGCAAGAAGTATTCTTGGAATATCCATCCCTGTTCTCCTCTGTTTCTGTCCTATATTTTTTCAACAATTTCAGGGCATTCCAATCTATTAACTGTTAATCTGTATTTCCTTAACTGTTAATTTGTAATCCCTGATATCTGCATCATTTGTTATTTCCCGGGATTCTGAAGTGTAATAATATAAATAGGATTCTCGCCCATCATCATATGATAACGTCCGATTGCCTTTGAACGTGCCGCACTTAGCTGCACGATTTCATTTTCTTCAAATCCAAACTCTTTCGCTGTTTCCAATGCTTCAGACACAGTTTCAAGAGTGATACAGTTGATCACGATCCGGACATGAGAGTTCTTTTCAAGTAACAGCTTCACGATCTCTTTCAGATTTCCTGACGAGCCTCCGATAAAAGCATGGGTCGGTGCCGGAAGATCTTTCAGAGCCTCCGGTGCAAGTCCTTCCACAATCTCCAGATTATCCGCTGCAAATTTCACCTTATTCCGGTGGATCAGTTCAACTGCGTCTTCCTTTTTCTCAATTGCCCAGACCTGTCCCTGATGAGCACGAAGTGCCATCTCTATTGACAGTGAGCCTGTTCCTGCGCCCACATCATAGCAGACAGAATCAGCAGTCAGCCGCAATTTGGAAAGGGATACCGTACGCACCTCTTCCTTTGTCATAGGTGCTTTGCCTCTGATAAATTCCTCATCTCTGATTCCATGCGTCTCCAGACGTGTTCCTGCATTTTCATTTACTGCACAGATGACGGACAAAGGATCACCCTTATATTCTGTCAGTTCACTGGCTGGTTTTACAAAAATCTTCTCATTTTCATAAGACAGATTCTCTCCCACATAAAGGAGCACATCACCCATCCCGTATTTTACCAGTTTCTCTGCCAGAACTGCTACACCGTCTGAGGTTCCAAGTATGGAAAATACTTTCTCCGCATAACAGATATGTGAGATAAGATTACATCCTCTTCCATGTGCACTGACGATTTTGGCATCATCCCAGGACAATCCTATTTGGGACATAAAATATACAACTGAGGAAATCCCGCACTGAATCTCTATCTCTGTATTATTTTGTGCTGAACTATCCCGTTCTTCCTCACTCTTCTCTGATCCGTTCTTTCTCTGTACTCTCAGATCCGCACTGTCCTGACACAGTACTTCCAGAAGTTTTCTGGCCCCGCTGTAGAAGCCCACATCTCCGGAAAGGACGATCACAATATTGTCATACTCCGGGTGTGCATCAATATAATCCCTGATCTCCTGGCTTCTGTATTCCACGAACACATCCTGTCCCGGACGTTTCACAGAATCCACCATCCTCCTGGCACCGATCAGAAGATCCGCCTGATCCAGGCTGTTCTTACCCTGGACAGTGAGAAGTTTTTGACTTCCCATTCCAATTCCCAGCAATGTAATATGCGGTCTGTGGGCTAAGCTGAAATGTTCTGTAAGAAATCTCTTACATTCTCTCACAGACATGCCTTCCTCCTTCAGAGGACGCCCGATGATCACAGGAACTGCATCACATTCCAGGGCAGCATCAATCTTATCCTGAAATCCCCCTGCTTTTCCTGTATCCTTTGTGACCAGATATCTGCAGTCATACTGTCTGAGCATTGCAGCATTCAGCTCTCTGGAAAAAGGCCCCTGCATTCCTATCAGATGTTTTCCCTCAAATCCCAGCTCTGCACAGGCTTTCATCACATTGGGCAGAGAAAGGACTCTTGCATAAAGACGGTTCTGATAATCCTTCATGCCTGTGAAACCGGCCAGTTCCTTGCTTCCTGTTGTCAGCAATACATTTCCCTGTGTCTGATCCAGATAATCTGTAGCAGCCTGAACACTGTCCACATATACTGCCCTGTCCTCATGTTCCCCAGCCTCTCTCAACACCCTGTAATATGCTGTCTGCGTATTTTCACAGGCTGTCCTGATATTTACAGTCACCTCAGCAGCATAAGGATGGGTAGCATCCAGCACCAGTCCGGGACTGAGTTCTTTCAGAAGATTTTCCATCTCCTCCCCATTCAGGCGGCCAGCGTGGATTTTCAGATATTCGCCCTCTTTTAATGATTTGCTGCCGTAATCGGTAGCGACACATGCAAGCACACTTACTTTATTTTTTGCCAGAAAGCTGCAGATTTCACAGCCTTCTGTGGTGCCTGCAAATACGACAATATCAAACATTTTTATATCCTCTTGGTGTTACCATTTTTCCATCAATATTTCTGGTCTGTGAATTTCCGATAAATACAGTGGTAAACATATCTACCTGTGTTTCTTTCAATTCAGCCAGAGTCATAACCCTGGCAGTTTCACCCTCGCGGTTAATATTCTGTACGGTACCGCATACTGTTTCCGGAGATTTGTGTTGAAGCATAAGTTCACAGGCTTTTTTCAGATAATCGTGTCTCTTGTGACTGGACGGATTGTAAAGAACAATCACAAAATCAGCTTCCGAAGCCAGAAGAAGACGCTTCTCGATTTTTTCCCACGGAGTCAGCAAATCGCTGAGGGAAATCAGGCAGAAGTCACTGATCAGCGGTGCACCCAATACAGCAGCGCCGGAGCATGCTGCGGTAATGCCGGGAACAACCTCAATCTCAATTTCGGGATGATCCTTGGCAACCTGACACATAATGCCGGCCATGCCATAAACGCCTGCGTCGCCGCTGGAAATCATAGCAACGGTTTTGCCCTTCAGAGCTTCATCCAGAGCCAGCTTGCAGCGGTCAACCTCTTTACGCATGCCGTTGGAGAGGAATTCCTTCTCCTTGAAATCTTCCTTAATCAGGTTAACGTATACATTGTAGCCTGCAATAACATCGCAGGACTTCAGTGCGTCGTAAGCTCTTTTGGTCATTTGCTCTACGCCGCCGGGGCCAAGGCCCACAACAAATAATTTACCCATTATCTCGTCTCCTTAATCAGTCTTCAATCCAGTTCTGGCAAAATCCAGGACCAGGTTTTCGGCTGCAACAGCCAGAGTTACACCATTCAGACTTGTCTTGCGCAGCAGCAGCCTGCCACCCTTGCTGTCTTTTACAGCACTGCGCTCGCATACGTTGCTTACACCAACTACGCTCTGCACAAAGGCCGACGGCGTGAAATCGCCTGCTACGCTGTTCAATTCATCGGCTGAATAGAAATTAGCAGCAAAGTTATATTTTTTGGCAAATGCCAGTAAACCCTGCTCGTCTTTTTTCAAATCTACGCTTGCGATTGCCACAACGGAACGCTTGTCCAGCTGCAGCTTTTCCAGCTCCGGCAGTACCAGAGCTTCAATATTTTCCAAAGGCGTATTGCGACGGCAGCCGATTCCCAGATGCACAATCTTAGGAAGCAGGCGCACCGTAGTAGCAAACGGCTGCAAATGCTTTTGCAGTGTAACAGCCATGCCGACAGGCAAACTGCTGTCCTCAACTACCAGCTTGGGCAGCGAACCTGTAAGCTGAAATTCCTTATCATAATACAGACCTACCTTTTCATCCCCCACCAGTGCTGCAGCAAAATCCTTGGCTGCTGCCAAAGAGCACAGCACCATGCGGTTGCGGGCCGCCCATTCGTCAACAGCGAAAAGGCCGTTGACATCCGTCGCCGTAGTCACGCAGGCAGTTGCACCCAGTGCTGCCGCCAGACAACGCGAAAGCTCATTGGCTCCCCCGATGTGACCTGCAAGCAGAGGAATAACAAAGCTGCCGCGCTCGTCTACCGAAATAACAGCAGGGTCCGTCAGCTTGCTTTTGATAAAGGGTGCGATAGTACGCACTGCAATACCCACAGCGCCGACGTATACCAACGCCTGACATTTGTTGAAAACAGCTACGCAGGCACCGTTATGGTCCGGCAGCATCGGGGCAATGCCCGTCTGCTCCGCATACTTCGCTACAGTCTGCAGCTCCGTTTCATAACCGATGCTGTGCAGATATTCGGCAACCTTTTTGCTCAGCTCCGCGCCACGCGCCGAAAAGGAAAATATAGCCGCGCGCATAGCTTATTTAACCTCGGGCTTAACGTCCAGTTTAGTCGGGTCTGCTTCACGGAAGCCGTGAGCGAAGGTCGGGTTGTACAGCTCGCTGCGGTCATAAGCGTTGCCCAGGAAGCCGCCGACGGTAATCAGTGCAGTTTTGTTGATGCCGTATTTAGCAGCGTTTTCTGCCAGGGTACCAACGGTGCAGCGGATAACCTTTTCATCCGGCCAGGATGCTTTGTAAACAATAGCAGCCGGAGTATCGTTTCTGTAACCGCCTCTTACGAGCTCGGTCTGCAGTTTTTCCAGCATACCGCTGCTCAGGAAGATAACCATGGTTGCCTTGTGGGCAGCATAGTCGGCAATCTTCTGATGGCTCGGAACCGGAGTACGGCCTTCCATACGGGTGATAATAACAGATTGGCTTACATTCGGCAGAGTGTATTCAGCCTTCAGGCAAGCAGCAGCAGCGCAGAAGGAGCTTACGCCCGGAACAACCTCATAGTCAAGGTTGTAGCTGCGAAGCAGGTCAATCTGCTCGCGATGTGCACCGTAAACGCTGGGGTCGCCGGTGTGCAGACGTACAACCAGTTGGCCAGCCTGAGCTGCGGGAACCATAGCAGCGATAACCTCTTCCAAGGTCATGGTTGCACTGTTCATAATAGTACATTCCGGTTTGCAGTATTTCAGCAGTTCCGGGTTAACAAGGGAGCCTGCGTAAATAACCAGGTCAGCCTTTTCCAAAAGCTCTTTACCTTTTACAGTAATTAAGTCAGCTGCACCAGGACCAGCACCAATAAAATAGATCATTATTCATCAAACTCCTTTTCTTTAACCAATATTACAGAGAAATAGCTGCTCTTAGGATCTACTTCTTCAAGGTTACGATAGATTTTTTCGCCCGGCAGGCCGCATCTTTCAACCATACCGGAATTTTTAATGAGCTTACGCTCGCGCAGCTCGTCAACTACACGGCCGATTTCGCTTGCGGATTTCATCAGCACCTTGTTGCCGGGGCCGTCCAGGAATGCTGCGGACTGTTTATAGCTGCCGGGCAGAACAATCAGCGGTTCCGCTCTTTCGCACAGGGAAGTATTCAGCTTAGCTGCAACAGCGCAGATAGAGGTTACGCCTGCAACCAGCTCTGCATCATAGCCATCCTTCAGCACCAGCTTATGAACGTAAATGCAGGTTGCATATACGGTAGGACAGCCAAGAGTGATGAATACAACGTTTTTGCCTTCATCAAGCAGCTTTTCAATAGCATCGGCACCCTCGCGGTGTGCCTTGTCCATTGCTGCCATGTCCTTAGTCATAGGCATATAAACAATAAGCTGGGGTTTTGCATCAAGATCTACTACGTGATTAACGATTTCCTTAGCCGTCATTACGTCGGTATCTCCCTTAGGCAATGCAACAACGTCACATTCCTTCAACAGGCGTACAGCCTTCAGGGTCATTAATTCCGGGTCTCCAGGACCGATACCAACACTATAAAGTTTGCCTCTCATTCTCTCATACTCCTTTTTGCTTATGTAGCTGGATTAATTCGTCTGCGTACTTGGTCTTGCCCAAAATGCCATAAACATTGGAAAACATCAAAGCAGCCGTTTTTATTTTGCCATGCACTCTATGCTGCATGTAAAAATCAATTTTTTCCGTAACCTTGTCCATCACAGGCTCAAAGATTTGCTCCCGTTTCAGAACCTTAGTCACCTCATCGGTAGTCAGGCAGCCGTAAATCTCACGCCCTACCTCCACCGAAGCTCCGTGGAACATTGCCTCCAAAGCAAACAGCTCCGTGCGGCAGTCCGCATACTTGGAATGTGTATTCATTACGCCCTGCGCCACCTTCACCAGCTTACCGGAATGGCCGATAAGCAGCAAGGTTTCAAAGCCGCAGTAAACGGCGTAATCCAAAAGCTCACCCACAAAGTTACTGCAGGTAACATGACCGTCAAGGTCAAGCTTCATTTCATCGCGGGTAAAGTCCTCGCCGTAGTTGCCGAAGAACACCAGCAGATTTTTATTACCACGTGCCTTCTGTGCTCTGATTTCCACATACATCGTTTCAATCAGCGCCTTTTCACTCATCGGCTCTACAATGCCGCTTGTTCCTAAAACCGACAAACCGCCTATAATACCAAGACGGGGGTTGAAGGTTTTCTTGGCAATTTCTACACCTGCTGGAATAGAAATCGTCAGCTTCATGCCACCGTTATAACCGGCAGCCTCCATAGCCTTGCCAACCTCCTGCGTAATCATTCTGCGCGGTGTGGGATTAATCGCCGGTCCGCCGACAGCACACGCCAAACCGGGCTTAGTAACCCTGCCGACGCCTACGCCTCCCTCCAGCTCAATACCGCTGCCGTCAGTCTTTTCGGCTCTGGCATAAACCAACACGCCGTTAGTATCATCAGGATCGTCACCGGAATCCTTGCGGATTGCGCAGCTGACGTACTCCGGTGTCATTTCTACATCCAAGGGCTCAAGGTCAAGCACAATTCCCTTGGGAGTGTCAATGCGCACAGTTTCAACACGCTCGCCCGTCAGCAGCATTGTAAAAGCTATTAAGGACATTGATATTGATGATAATGCATTTAAAAGTATTGATGCGGCCGTTGCACAGCTGCCGGTAGTATAACCACAACGCAAAACCTTTCCTTGCGAAAACTGATATTCTTCCAAAGTGCAGCTCCTTCACAATTAATTTTCCCATCTGATAGGGATTATCAATAATAAAAAAAGACTTCTGCCGAATCCGACAAAAGCCATAAAGACAGAATTAACTAATGACAATTATTCCATGCAATTAGCAAACCCAACTGCCTCCATCACCCGTGGATTCAGAATAAAGAATGGGCTGACTGCTGACTTAGACACAAGGCCTTCACAGCGGCGGGACCGTCAGGAGTTAACCATCTTGTCAATTAAGAATGAATCACCCACACCAATAACCTGTTTCATTATATCATAAATAAATAAAATTTCCAATACTTTGCATAAGAAAAAGCAGATAAGCCGAAGCCTATCTTCTTGAAACTCTTAGAGAACACGGCAAGCGCCGTAATAACGTGCGCCCCAATAGCCGGTGAATGCAGAAGAAACTGTTACGCCGGTGCTGGTGCCAGCATGAATGAAGTTGCCGTCGCCAACATAAATACCAACATGAGAAGCACCCGCTTCATATGTGGTAAAGAAAATCAGATCGCCGGGGCGAAGCTGGCTCATGGAAATCTGACGGCCGGAATAGAACTGGCTGTCAGCCATACGCGGCAGATATACACCGGCTCTGGCAAATGCATACTGGGTAAAGCCGGAGCAGTCAAAGCCATAAGGAGTAGTTCCGCCAAATACATATGGAGTACCGATGACACTGTAAGCAGAACGCAGTACGTTGCGTACAACGGAATTGCTACGGTTAGGAGGCATCTCCCTGTTCATCAGCGCTCTATAGGTAGCTGACCCTACAATACCATCAACCTCTAATCCTTTATCAGCTTGGAAGTTTTTAACAGCTCTTTCAGTTTCAGGACCGAAATCACCATCTATATTATTAATAGAATAACTTAATTCTACCAATCTCTTTTGAATTGCCACTACTTCCTGCCCATCGTCTCCGCGTTGGAAGGAAGCCAAAGCTGTTACAGCACAGCTGAGACTAAACAAAACTGTCATACAGAAAACTAATACTTTGCGTTTGACCACTGGCACCTACATCCTTTCTTCTTTTCTAAGACATACTTATTATACCACAAAATATCGTTTCTGTAAAATCCTAATTTGTTATAATATTAATGCGCTTATTTTGCTTTATTATCGTTTATTTTGTTACATTTTTGCAGGTGGCGCGCCACTAAATATAGTGGTCTATGCTTGATTTCTTCAAAGATACGCCCAATATATTCGCCGAGGATACCTATCCCTACAAGCTGAATTCCTCCAAGAAACAAAACACTGACAGTAGTAGTTGCCCACCCCGGAACGGCATCGTTGGTCACAAATTTCACATAAAAAACATGGCCCAAAAGCAGAATACTGCACATACCGAAAACAATGCCTATGTAAAAAGCCCAGCGCAAAGGCAGGTTGGAAAAGGCCGTAATACCGTCAAGAGCAAAGTGCAGCATCTTGCGCAGATTGAATTTGGACCGGCCCGCAAAGCGTGGCGGTGCCACAAATTCCACCACAGCAACATGAAAACCGAGTGTATTGACCAGGCCGCGGATAAAGCGTGCACGCTCGCGATACAGCTTGAAGGCATCAACCGCAATTCTGTCCATCAGACGAAAGTCGCTGCCACCGGGAGTAATTTCTACTTTAGATAATGTGTTGATAATCTTATAGTAGGCTGCAGATGTCAGGTTCTTGAAAAACCCTGCATCCTCCGTAGCCATGCGCTTAGTCTGCACAATCTCGTTGCCTGCCTCCCAAAGGCGCAGCAGCTCGGGAATCAGCTCAGGCGGATGCTGCAAATCGCCATCCATCGTAATAACCGCATCACCGTCGGCGTGGTCAAGGCCACAGGTAAGCGCCATCTGGTGACCGTAGTTGCGGCTCAAAAGATAGGCCTCCAGATGCTCGTCCTGCGCCGCCAGCTCTGCCAGAATCAGCGCGCTGCTGTCACGCGAACCGTCATCGACAAATATAATATTGTAATCATAGGCTTCCTGCTGCATAACAGCGGTAGCATGCTTGTGAAATTCGTGCAGGTTATCTTCTTCATTAAATACCGGCACTACTAAAGAAACTTTTTTCTTCATTATATTACACCACTTATTCTTCTGCCAAAAAATCTGCTCAAATAAAATCAGACAAAAAAGGCTGCCATCAGGCAGCCGTTTTGCAAGGTATGAGTACTCAATAAGCCGAGTTCTGTTCCGCGAAGCGGTGATGATCATTTATCTAGTCTTACAGTTACCTGCAAGCTCAAGCGACACAACCCGGAAGGCTCAGCGGGCAGCTTCATCCCTCCCCTATTTGGTCTTGCTCCGGATGGGGTTTACCTAGCCGGCCTGTTACCAGACCGCTGGTGCGCTCTTACCGCACCGTTCCACCCTTACCTGCAAATGCAGGCGGTACACATTTCTGTGGCACTATCCCTGAGGTCACCCTCGCCGGACGTTATCCGGCATCCTGCCCTGTGGAGCTCGGACTTTCCTCATCTGGCTTAAAGCCAGCCGCGATCATCTTTCGTACTCAACTGTAGATTTTAGCATATTTATTCCGCTTAGTCAATACCAACGACTGCAGTATTATTGTCGCAGGCATAACTTAAATGAAGCTGAAACAAAACTGCAAACTGCCGGCTGACTCACGTCAGTCGGCAGTCCCATAAACGCTTTATTCAGTTGTCGCAGGTTTAATTATGCTTCCTTATGTTCAGCGATAATTTTTTCTGCCATCTTAGGCGGAACGTCTTCGTAATGGTCGAATTTCATTTCGAAGGTTCCCTGACCTTGGGTAATTGCGCGGAGGTCTACGGCATATTCCGAAATCTCTGCATAGGGTACCTGAGCATTAACTACGCTCAAGCCGTCTTCTACGCTCTGCATACCGAGAATGCGACCGCGTTTAGAGTTCAAATCGCCGATAACATCGCCCATCATAGAATCGGCACAGGTTACGTTTAAGCTGTAAATAGGCTCAAGCAACACCGGCTTGCATTGTTCCATGGCCTTCTTGAAGGCGATATTGGAAGCAGTTTTAAATGCCATTTCAGAGGAATCGACAGTATGATACGAACCATCAAGCAGGGTGATACGCATATCTACAACCGGATAGCCTGCAAGGATACCCTTTTCCATAGCTTCACGCATGCCCTTTTCAACAGCGGGGATATATTGGCGAGGTACTGCGCCACCGAAAATCTTATCTACAAACTCAAATCCACCTCCGGGCGGCAGGGGCTCCATTTTAATAACTACGTGACCATACTGGCCATGACCGCCGGACTGCTTCTTGTGCTTGCCTTCTACCTCGGCAGAGCCACGAATAGTTTCGCGATATTCGATAATCGGTGCTTTGAGAACAGCCTCAACACCAAATTTACGCTGCATACGCTCCATGATTATATCAATGTGCTGGTCGCCAATACCGCTGATTAAGGTTTCCTTGGTAACAGGGTTCTTGGTAACGATAATCGTCGGGTCTTCATCCATCAGACGATTCAGAGCGGACATGATCTTGTCCTCATCACCCTTTTTCTTAGGATAAATTGCTCTGGTGTACATCGGCAGCGGGAAGTTAATGGGCGGGAATTCAACCTCAGAGTTCTTGTCGCAGAGGGTGTCACCGGTAGAGGTATATTGCAGCTTGGCAACTACACCGATATCACCGGCAGGAACCTGCTTCATAGGAATCTGGGTCTTACCACGCATTGTGAAGATGTTAGCAATACGCTCTTCTTCTTCACGGCGGGAGTTATAAACTACGCTATCTGCTTTAATTGAGCCTGAGAATACACGGAAATAACTTAGACGGCCAACAAAGGGGTCGGAAGTTGTCTTAAATACCAACGCTGCCATCGGAGCATTGGCGTCACGCACTTCTTCTTCACCGGTTTCTTTATCCATCACGATATAGTCGTTCAAAATTGCCGGATAGGTAAAGTCGATGATAGCGTTCATCAATCGACCAAGACCAATGTTCTTGTAGGCACTGCCGCAAAGCATAGGATAGATGATAGCCTGACGAATGCCCTTAATCAGACATTTCATAATTTCCTCGTCGCTAATCTCTTCTCCTTCCAAATAACGCATCATGCAATCGTCATCTGCTTCAACCGCAGCCTCTACCATCTTTTCGTGGGCAGCAGCAGCAGCCTCTTTATACTCATCCGGAATCTCTATTTCATCGGAGCCATTACCGTTGGCACGATAGGCCTTCATTTTGTAAAGGTCTATAATACCCTGGAAGTTTTCCTCCTTGCCCAAAGGCAGCTGTAACGGCAGTACATGCTTACCGAACTTACCGCGCAGGTTATCCAAAATGCTATCAAAATCAGCGTTCTCACGATCCATCTTGTTGACAAAAATGATACGCGGCAAACCAGCTTCTTCAGCCAGCTTCCAGCATTGTTCGGTACCAACCTGTACACCGCTGGTTGCGCAAACCACGATCAACGCACTGTCTACTGCTCTAAAAGCTCCTTTAACCTCGGCAACGAAGTCAGCAAAGCCGGGAGTGTCGATGAAGTTAATCTTGGTATCACGCCATTCAACAGGTGCCAAAGTGGCGTTAACGGAGACCTTACGCTTGATTTCCTCGGGTTCATAGTCAGTGGTGGTAGCACCGTCTTCAACCTTGCACATTCTGCTGATTGCTCCGCTGCGATACAGCAGGGCTTCGGTAACGGACGTGGTTCCTGCTCCACCGTGACCCACAATGGCCACATTTCTAATCTTATCTCCTGTGTACTCTTTCATGATAAATCCCCCTTTATCAGGCATTTGTTATGACAAGTATTTCGCTGATATTACCCATTTATCCTGCTTTTTGTGAAAAATTTCTCATAATTTTTTAAATTCACTTAAAATTGTAACGCATATTACAGTTTTTCAGGAGAAGGGGGTTAGGCGAAAAAATCCGACGCACCGCTTCTACAGCACGTCGGATTTACTTTATTCATCCCACAATATTCACTTTACCATCTCTTGCTGCTGCGCCAGTATTCACCACGGAGCAATGCCAGCACTGTAAACAGCTCCAAGCGTCCCAAAAGCATAGCCAACGCCAGCGTCAGCTGTCCCATACCGGTAACACCGGCATAGTTACCCGTAGCACCGATACTGCCAAAGGCAGGACCTACACTTGAAATACAGGAGGCCACGCCAAAAACGGCCTCGTCTACATCTACACCGCTTAAGCAAAGCAGCATAGTCAAAACAGCGATAACCAGAACATAAACGAAAAAGAAACGGCTGACGTTGATAATCGTTTCTGTCGGCAGGCGTCTTTTAGCGTAGTAAACGTTGAGCAGCATCTGCGGATGCATAGTGCGACGCAGCTCCGCCATAACAGTTTTCAGCAGTACGATAAAACGGCAGACCTTAATACCGCCGGCAGTAGAGCCCGCGCAGCCGCCTGTCAGGAAGGTTACAGCCAAAATCAGCTTAGAGAAAGACGGCCACTGGTCGTAGTCCGCCGAAACATAACCCGTAGTACTGCCGAAGGAAGCCACCTGGAAGAAGGCTTCACGCACACCGTCTGCCACACTGTAGCCATTCACCATAATGATGTTGATGCTGATTAAAACAGTGAAAATAGTCAGCAACACAATGTAGCTTTTGAATTCCAGATCATGCCACAAAACCTTCAGGCCGATTTGCGTAACCTGATAGTATAAGGCGAAGTTACCTGCCGCCAAAATCATGAACAGACCGGTAACAATCTCAATACCCGCACTGTGAAAATGCGCAATGCTGTCATTATAGGTAGAAAAACCGCCGGTAGCAATCGCAGAGCAGGCATGGTTGACAGCATCATAGGTGCTCATGCCCAAAATTGCCAGCATACCGGTAAGAATAATCGTAAACAGCAGATAGATATAGAACAACGCTACTGCAGTTGTACGAATACGCGGCAGAATACGGCTGTTGGAAAAGCCGCTGACCTCCGCATTAAAAAGATACACAGCACCGCCGGC
>ENA-ORRA01001856-ORRA01001856.1-human-gut-metagenome-genome-assembly--contig:-NODE-1856-length-13022-cov-2.778592_pt1 | contig 13022 bp, 14 predicted proteins | sample MGYA00242169_ERZ509122 | MGnify/ENA primary metagenome ERZ509122 (study PRJEB26280, sample SAMEA2338650) | human gut metagenome | biome: human gut; feature: human-associated habitat; material: faeces...
GGCGGCATCTTCATCGGGCAGCGGAACCACCATCACCCTCTCCTTCCATATCAACGATTTTATCACAGGGGTGCAGAGCTGACCGGCTCTGCACTTCTTACATTTTTGTAAGGACTGTGAAAGAAAAGTTGATACAAAAGCGGCCGCGCGGCAGGTACAATAGGGGCAAGAAACGAACATGGGAGGCAGGACACATGGAGCCTATCTTGAAGCTGGAGCACATCCAGAAATACTACGGCAACGGGGGAAATGTCACGAAGGCCATCCAGGACATCAGTTTTTCCGTCTCGGAAGGGGAGTTCCTGGGGATCATGGGGGCCTCCGGCTCCGGCAAGACCACCCTGCTCAACTGCATCTCCACCATTGACACCGTCAGCGCCGGCCACATCTACCTGGAGGGAACGGATGTGACGGAGCTGCGGTCCAAGTCCCTGGCCCGGTTCCGCCGGGAAAACCTGGGCTTTGTCTTCCAGGACTTCAACCTGCTGGATACCCTGACCATCTCCGAGAATATCGCAATGGCCCTCGCCATCAACGGGGCGCCCGCCGGTGAGGTGGAGCCCCGCATCCGGGAGATGGCCGAGAAGTTGAACATCCGGGACATCCTGGATAAGTACCCTTATCAGGTATCAGGGGGACAGAAACAGCGGTGTGCCTGCGCCCGGGCCATCATCAATCACCCCAAACTGTTGCTGGCTGATGAGCCCACCGGTGCGCTGGACAGCCACTCGGCGCAGATGCTCCTATCCACCATTCAGAGCGTCAATGAGCAGCTGGGTGCCACGATCCTTATGGTGACCCACGACGCCTTCACCGCCAGTTACGCCAGCCGGATCCTGTTCCTGCAGGACGGGAAGATTTTTACGGAATTAAATAGGGGCAGCGACAGCCGGAGCGCCTTCTTTGAGAAGATCCTACATGTCCTGACTCTGCTGGGAGGAGGGGAGAGCCATGTATGCTAAGCTCGTCCTCCGAAACGCCCGGCGGTCGATCCAGGACTACCTGGTCTACCTCCTGACCATGACCATCTGCGTCACCCTGTTCTATTCCTTTCTCTCTATCTCCAGCAGCTACTACGAGCCGGATATTGGAACGGAGTATGACTTCACCATGCTCAGCGACGGCATGAAGCTGGCCATCTGCGCCGTCACTCTGATCCTGCTGTTTCTGATCCGCTTCGTCAACCACTATATGCTCCGCCGGAAACAGCGGGAGTTTGCCCTCCAGTCCGTCATGGGGATGGAGCAGCGGACCATCGGCCGGCTCTTCTTCGCGGAAACCTTCCTCATGGGGCTGGTGTCCATCGCCGCCGGGATCTTTCTGGGGGTGTTCTGCTCCCAGTTTATCACGGCGCTGCTGCTCACCTCCTATGGAAAGCAGTATGAGATCACCTGTATGCTGTTTCCGGACACCGTACTGCTGACGGCGGGATTTTTTATTCTCAGTTTCCTGGTGGTGGGCCTCTCCAACACCCGGGCCATCCGGAAGATGAAGATCATCGACATGCTCACGGCGGACCGGGAAAACGGGCCGGCGCTTCGCAAAAGCCGCTGGATCTGGGTGCTTGCGATTTTCTTTGAAGTGTTCTCAGTCTGGATGTGTGTGACCGGGGTGCAGAAGGTCCTGTTCTACTGGGACAGCCGCTTTGCGCTGCCCGTGCAGCTCATGTTTGGGGGGAACATCTTGTTTCCGGCTATGAGCCTGCTGTGGCCGGTCCTCTGGATGCTCCGGCGGAGGAAAGGCGGTTTCACGGCGCTCCTCTCCGGGCTTCTACTCTGCTCCCTTCTGAATACCATTGCGGCGGCCAGCGTGCCGGCGCTGAACAGCCGTTATCTTCTGGCCCCGGGAGGCGGGGCCGTCAATCAGTACCTGCTCTTTGTCCTGGTGGATCTGATCTTTCTGATCTGCGCCCTGCTCTATCTCGCCAGCAGCTTTCTCGTGGCGTGGAAGGAGGGGGCGCCGGAACACCGCTATAAGGGAGAAAACCTGTTTTTCTTCGGGCAGATCATCTCCAAGCTGAGCATCACCAGTAAGACGATGTCGCTGACCTGCGTGACCCTGGTGCTGGCCATCTTCCTGTTCATCGCCGCGCCGGTCCTGGTGGGGTGGGCCTCCGGATACCTGGACGAGCGCTCCATGTACGATGTGCAGATCTTCTCCCGGTATAACGACGTGTATGAGGAGGCGGACCTGCCTGCGGACAGTTATGACGAGGTCACGGCGTACCTTGCCGAGAACCATATCCCCGTGGCCGGCGACTGCACCTTCAGCCTGTACCTGCCGGAGCGGGCGGACTTCCACAACCGGGTGAAATACGAGTTCCCCGTCGCGGCTATCGCCTTGAGCGACTACAACGCCATCCGGGAGATGCTGGGCTATGAGTCCATCACCCTGGCGGACGGAGAATTTGCGACCCAGTGGAAGGCCATCGCCACGGAGGAGGAGCGGGACAGCTTCCTGCGGGAGCATCCGCAGGTGCAGACCGACGCCGGTACGCTGACCCTCTCGGCGCAGCCCTTCTATGAGGACTCCATCGGGGAGACGGCTTACAACTCCTACACGGATGTCCTCTATATCTTCCCGGACAGTGTCTGTGAGCAGATGCTCCCGGTGATGCGCAACCGCTACATCACCACGGAGGAAGCTATCTCCTATGACAACGCCCGGGAACTGGAGCAGGCCTTTACCGAGCAGTACCCGGAGCTGGCTGACACCGGTGTATCCTACTCCATCCGGCTGAGCACCCTGCAGGTGAACAGCACAAAGGCCGGAAACTTCGTCCTGCAGGCCGCCATGCTCTACGGGGCCGTGGTGCTGATGGTCATTTGCCTCACGGTACTGTCCCTGCAGCAGCTCCTGGACGCGGGCCAGTATCGCTATCGTTTCTCCGTCCTGCGGAAACTGGGCGTGGAAGAGGGACGCATCGGAAGGCTGGTGCTCCGGCAGCTTGGAGTGTGGTTTGGGCTTCCCATCGCCGTAGCGATTCTCGTCTCAATGGTGGTGATCGTCTATTTCTTGCAGACCGTGTCCGCGGAGATCACTGCCTACATCGGGTTCGGCACCCTGATGGCGCAGATCGCTGTGACAACAGGTATCCTGGTACTGCTGCTGATCTGCTATTTTCTCAGCACCTGGCTGCTGTTCAAAAAGGCCATAGGGACGGCGCCCGACGGGAGGGTGCTTCCCGTATGAAAGTAGGCGGCCGGCTTGACGAAGCCTTTTGAGGATGCTCTTGTCTTCCCAACCAATAGAACCTATAATAGGGGATAGGATTGGTGCCTCCAGGAACCGCTGAGCACTGACATAATTCCAGAATAGGGAGGGGGATGGATTTTGGTCAAGATTGCGATATGTGACGACGAAGAAAAGTCTGTTGCCCTACATGAGCGGATGGTCAGGGAGTGCCTGCAAGCGGCGGGGATCGGCTGTGAGATCACCCAGAGCCGCAATCTGCTTTATGACATAACCGACGACGCCTTTTTCTACGATCTGATCCTGCTGGATATCGAAATGCCTGGGATCAGCGGTATGGAACTCCCGCAGCAGATCAAGGGATTTTTACCCAATGTCAGGATCATTTTTGTGACCTCGCACACGGAATATGCCATTGACGCTTTTGAATTATCCATCTTCCGCTATGTTCCAAAGAACAACCTGGGAGCAAAGCTGCCTGCCGCGGTGCTGGACGCCGCAAGACTGATCGAGCTGGAAGCCGGACAGGAGTACACCATCCAGACCGCCAGCCGCATGGAGAAGATCCCGTTCAAGGATATATTCTATGTCCAGCGGGATGGGAAAAACGCCATGATTGTATCAAGCGCCGGGACTGCGAAAGTCAGAAAGAGCCTGCAGCAGGTATTCGACGAACTGAACACGCCGGAGTTCATCTTTATTGACCGTGGCTGTATTGTCAATATCATCCACATTATGAAAATCAGCGACGGGATGGCGGTGCTCAAAAATGGAGAGCAGCTGCCCATCAGCCGTTCCCATCTGCAGGAGGTAAAGCAGAAGATCAATGAGTTCTGGGGGGCGCATATATGATGGCATGGCTGCTGACGCTCTCCTATTTTCTCACCAATGAACTCCGGCTGTATGCCGGGCTTTTCCTGGTCGCCAGGGCAACAGGCTTTCGGCCGAGAAGGGTTGCCGTGCTGCTTGCCGGCATCGGAGGTGTCCTGGTCACAGCCCTGCAAATGGTGTCCCATTCCGCCATTGGGCCGCTGGCCGTTGAGCTACTGGTGATAACAGCCGTCTCATGGTATTACCTGCGGGATAAGCTCAATCTATGCCTGTTCCTGGCCTTCTTTTACGAAGTAGGCGTTGGGCTGTGGGATTTCCTGTTGCAAGCTGGCCTGGGCATCCTGTTTCATTCACAGAGCTTTCTTGACCCGGCGGCCTTGGAATCCCTGGCCGGCGTTTGGCTGACGCGCGCACTGATGCTGGGCGGCGCAGTCATGCTGATCCGGCAGAGTGGGCAAAGCGGCGGGGCCATGCGGAGCTTGTCGGTCCTTGTCATCCTCGGCATGGTCGGAGCGGTGACCTTGTCTGAGCAAAAGGCGCTCACGCTGGACGAAGACCTGGTGGGGACCTGGATCATCCTCTCTATGGTACTACTGTTCGCAATCCTGTTTTATCGAGTCAACCGCCAGCGTGAGATGGAGTCGGAAATCGCGCGGCTGAAGCAGGAGCAGGCAGAGATCGTGGAGCGGGATTATCAGGCGCTGCGCCGCACCTACGAGGGCAACGCCAAGCTCTATCACGATCTGCACAATCATATCGAGGCTATTTATCAATGTCTTCTGCAAGGGGATACGGAGGAGGCGGCCCGGTACTGTGAGGATCTGAGAACCCCTGTCCGGGAGATTTCCCAAACGGTTTGGACGGGCGATAAGGCCCTTGACTACTTGATCAGCAGTAAAATGGCATTGGCGGAGCAGGAGCAGATCAAAACGAAGGTCAACATCGAGTATCCCCACAATACCAATATTCGCAGCGTTGATCTGACAACCATTTTAGGGAACCTGCTGGACAACGCTTTGGAGGCGGCGCAAGCCGCACCCGATGGCCTGCGCTTTCTCAACCTGACCATCCGGCGGATCAACGCTATGCTGATCATCAAAGTGGAAAACGGATATGGGCATGACCTGAAACGGGAGGACGGGAAGCTACTGACCACAAAATCAGACAGAGCATTTCATGGATGGGGACTGAAGAGCGTACAGACGGCGGCGGATCGCTATGATGGGACCATCAGCACCGATGATAAGGACGGCATATTTCAATCGGTCGTTACGCTGTCCTTCCAGGCGATCAAAACGAAATAACCTCTATTTGAGATGCGGCGGGTAGCCTTTCGGGCGCCCGCCGCTTTTTCGCGGTCAAAAACCTACCGTTCGCGGACATTCCCGCCGGCGGGCTTCTTTTGGTGTATGCTTGCATTGTAAACAAGAAGCCCGCAAACAAGCAAAAGGGTAGGAGGTTATTCATATGCGTCACTTTTATTTCCGTCTGATCCTCGGCATCGTTTTTATCGGCTGCATGATTTTCAGCTTCGTCACCATGAACATCCCGTTTGCGCTGCTGTATATCTTCCTTGGCGGTTCCTTCCTGTATTCCGCCTATTCCATCTGGAAGAAGGACAAAGAGAATCGGGGGTGAGCGGCATGAGCGGCACGGCACTTCTTTCCCTCAACAATTTAAGCGTCTGGTACACCGCTGGCCATCCCGTACTCTCCGGCCTCTCGCTGGATTTGGGGGAGCATGAAGTTGTCGGGCTGATCGGTCTGAACGGCGCCGGGAAAACGACCTTCATCAAGACCGTGGCAGGTCTGTTGTCAGGCTACCATCTGGATGAGGCGACATGGGACGGCTACCCGTTCTCGTTCCGGGACAAGGCGTTCAAGCGGAGCCGGTATATTGTCTTTGCGGAGGATCGGTCGTTTCCGTATTTCACATTCCGGGAGTACCTGGCGTATGTGGCGGCGTCCTATGGCGTGGCTTTGCCGGATGTGACCGGCCTGGTAAAAGGCTTCCACTTCGAGGACTATACCGACGTGCTCCTAAAAGAGCTGTCCACCGGCAATCTGAAGAAGGCCTATCTCATTACGGCATTTGCCCTGCGGCCCAAGCTGCTGCTTTTGGACGAACCTGTGAACGGACTCGATTTCCAAAGCACGGAATTTTTGTACCAGCTCATGGGCAGCTATCAGCAGTATGGGACACTCCTGTTTTCGTCCCATATTTTGGAGAGCATCTGTTTGACCTCTGACCGCGTGCTGGTTTTGGAGCAGGGCAGGATCGGCCGGACGTTCACCGGCACGGAGATCGCTGCCGGGAAGATCCGGGAGGTGCTGGCTGATGAAGAACACCATTAAGGCACTCTCCAAGCAGTTCTTTGGGGCCAAGTATGAGAGCGCCAGAAAGAGTCTTTTGGCGGCGGCGATCCTGTTTATCGCCATCTACGCGGCGGAAATTCGGGTTGCGGTTGCCCCCGCGATCCTCTACCTGACGTCCACCTTGTTTACCGCCGGCGTCATGTGGCAGGTGCTTACCGGACGGCGGCAGATGGAGGCCATGCAGGGAATGTTGATGCTCCCTCTCGATCACCGCGGTTTTGTCTTTGGCTATGTCTTGGTGCTGGGGGCGCATACCCTGGTGACCAAAACGCTGCTGGTCTGGGCGCTGTTCTTTGCGGCCGCCTCATGGAGAATAGGGGAGATCGCCCTTGCGGTCCTGTGCGGCTGTATGGCGTGTGTGGTGACGGCGGCGGGCCGGAGAGGTCATGCTGTGCTGCCGCTCCTTTGGGCCGCCGGCATCCTGGCCGCTATTTTGCTCTTGCGCCAGTGGGCGGCGGTCCTTTCTGCGGCGGCGGTAAGCGCGATTGCCGCGGTGCTGTATCTGGCTTTTGCGGATGCCTATGATTTTTATAGTGCCGGCGTTACAAAGAAAGCTGTCCGGCATACAGGCCGCACCGGGAGCGTCTTCACCTACCTGATGCGCTATTTGATGGCGAACAAGACATACCTAATCAACACTGCGGGTCTGGCCGCGGTCGCGGGTTTTCTTCCGCTTCTGTTTGGTGAAGTTCAAGGCATGAATATGTTTCCCATCGGCCTTGCGATCCTTTGCCTCAACACGCCCATCTGTACACTGCTGTCCTGCGACCCGGATCTGGAGCAGGCGATTCGCGTGCTGCCCGGACAGGCGGGGCGGTTTTGCCGAAAGTATTGCCTGTTTATCTTCGCAATCAACAGCATTGTCGCCTGCATCTACCTTTGCAGCTGGCAGCTCATCAACGGCGGCACTGGTTTTGTCCATGGGATAACGCTTCTTCTGTTTGCTCTGCAAAGCGCCATCCTTTCGGTCGTTCTGGAGTGGAGGCATCCGATCCGGAACTGGAAAACAGAAAGCGATTTGTGGCATCATCCCCGCAAATACCTCGTCCCGCTTATTATGCTGCTGGTTGCGGCTTTTGTTGGAACATGGGCACCGGCGCTCTGGATATTAGCCGCGGTTTTGCTATCGGAGTGCGTTGCCCTGCTATTTGTAACAATGAGGAATTGGCAATGAAAAATACAAGGTGCTGCCCAAAGTGCCATTCGGATAACATCGTGCGAGTGCCGGATAATCCGGCTCGATACACCAGCGGAAACAACATCTATACCACAACTATGACCTTGTTCGGGAAAATTCCAGTGATCCGCTATGTTTGCTGCGACTGTGGTTATGTAGAGAACTGGATAGAAAACCGACATGAGTTGGACGAGATAAAGAGAAGATTTGGATAAGGAGGCATTGCATGGGCTGGGACATTGAAGTGCGAGAGAAAGTGTATCAGCGCCTTGCCAATGAAATTTTCTTTCGCATTTTGCGTGGAGAGTATGCGATGGGAGCTAAGCTACCCTCTTACATAGACCTTGCAAAACAGGCTGGGAGCAGTCCGGAAACCGTCAGAAAGGCCTTCGGTGAACTATGCCGATTTGGTATCATTGATAAGACTCGGTATGGTTATTTTGTGACATCAAATCATGGCCATGTCTCTGCGTATCGTCAGAATTATCTTGCAGATTTGGAAAAGGAATATCTGGTCGCAAAAGCAAAGGTTTATATAGCATCAGAAGGAAGAGCCTGTGCTTTCGGAGAAGGGCAGAAGGGCCCCTAATACCTCCATTAGAATTTCGATATATCATTGCAGTATGCAAAAGGCGGACGGCCTTTGAAACCGTCCGCCTCACCTCAGTGAATGGGAAGATATATACTGACGCAGAGATTTTGCATGTCACCCTGCTCGAATCGCACTGTCCCACTGTGGGCGGCGGCGATCTGACTCACCAGCTTCAATCCCGTGCCGTGGGCGGCTCCGCCGTCTGTCTCCAGTTGACGGGCGGTATCGGCCGGCGCCGGGGTGCTCGCCGCCAAGCCACCCTCTACGAAAATGACAACTTTTTTGCCCTCGACTCTGGCTCCCAAGCGGATGGAGCAGCCGGGCGTATTGTGCCGCACACAGTTGGTGAGCAGGTTGTTTACCGCCCGGCGGAGCAGGAACGGGTCAGCATCAATTTGGGGCAGAGGTTCCGCCGGAAGATCCATCTCGAAATCAAACCCATCCCCCAGGCCGCCATTGAGGAAATCGGCGGCGATCTGACGGAGAAAAGCCTCCATCTGTAAGGGCTCCTTCCGCAGGGCCTGCATGGCACAGTCCAGTCGCATGGTGAGGTTCAGGTCGTTCACCAGATCCCGGATGGCTTGGCTCTGGGCGCGGATGATCCCTGCCTGTTTTCTCCGTTCCGGCGGTAGTTCGGCGGCCCCCTCCATCTGTGCGGCGTAGCCCATGACCATGGAGAGGGGGGTCCGGATATCATGGGACACCCCGTTGATCCAGTCGGATCGGGCCGCGTCCCGCACCTTCTGGGCCTGCCGGAACCACCGGCGCACCACAAAATAAGATAGGAGCAACACGCACCCCAAGGCCAGCAGGAAGATAGCGCCGCACCACAGGGGTGCATCGTGCAGCAGGTGGGATGCCGTGGAGATGTCGTGCTTCCACACGCTCCCTTTGGGAGAGCCCACAACCAGCAGTCCGTCGTCCCGGATGCGGCACTGTACCGGGTAGTCCCGGAGATACCACCGGGTGAAGGAGGCCACATCCGTGAGGGAATACTGCTCCGGCACGTCGGCGGGCCTGCGGAAAGACCAGATCACCTGCCCGTCCTCGCTGATTAGGATGGCCCAGCGGTCATCCCCAAGAAGATCCTCTCCGGAGAATTCGTATTCCGTGCCGTCCCAGGTCAGGGTGGAAGAGACCCTGGACACCGAGATATCCCAGCTCCGGCCTCCGTCGGAGTGGTAGAAGACGAAGGCCAGGATGCCCGCCATGGTGATGACGGCGATAAGGGCCGCTGAAGCGGTCACCAGTATGGCCCCCTTGAGTAGACTCCGCAGATTCATCTCGTCCCCTCCCGCACCAGTCGGTAGCCCAACCCCCGCACCGTCAGCAGGTACTTGGGGTGGGAGGGGTCTGCCTCGATCTTTTCCCGTAATCGACGGATGTGGACCATCAAGGTGTTTTCATAGCCAACCACGGGCCCGTCCCAGAGAGTATCGCACAATGCGTCGATGGTAACGATGTTGCCCCGGGCCTCCCAAAGTTTCTTCAGCAGAGCGAACTCCTTGGCGGTGAGGGCGGTTTCTGCGCTGTTCCGGCGGACGATGCCCTTTCCCCAGTCGATCTCCGCGTCCCCCAGCCGGGCGGCGTCCGGTGCCTCCCGGTAGACCCGCCGGAGCACGGAGCGTAGGCGGAGCAGTAGTTCCTGAGGGAGGAATGGCTTGGGAATATAGTCATCCGCCCCCAGTCCCAGCCCCAGGAGGCGGTCAGCATCCTCGTCCCGTGCGGAGAGGAACAGCACCGGCACGTCCCGGCTCTCCCGCAGCTGCCCGAACAGGGAGAATCCGTCCCCGTCCGGAAGGTTTATGTCCAGTAGCACCGCATCTGGGTTTCCGGCCTGGAAGCGATCCAGGGCCTGGGCGCAGGAAAGAGCGGCGTCCGTCTCATATCCCGCCTGGGTCAGAATCTCCTTTACCATGTTTTGCAATTCGTGCTCGTCATCCACAATCAAAATGCGATAGGCCATACCGGGCCTCCTTTTCTATTCTCTCCCTCATTATAGCAAATCCTATCCATCCGTCCAGACCTCCATGCAAAAGTAAGGTAAACGTAAGGTAGGCTTCATGGAGGCGTAAGGCAGGGGTGCTATCCTTGGGAGCGTAAGGAGGTCTTGCCATGAACATCATCGAGACACACGACCTGTGCAAACAGTATGGAAACGCCCTGCGGGTGGCTCACCTGGATCTGGATGTGCCGGAGGGCAGCGTCTACGGCTTCCTGGGCCCCAACGGGGCAGGAAAGTCCACCACCCTGAAAATGATTCTTGGTTTGGTGCGCCCCACGGCGGGCAGCATCCGGGTGCTGGGAAAGAGCATGGATAGCAAAAACCGTCTGGCCGTGCTCCGTCAGGTGGGAAGCCTTATTGAGAGCCCCAGTTATTATGGCCACCTCACCGGGGAGGAGAACCTGCGGATCGTCCAGACCCTCCGGGGCGTGCCGGAGAAGAACATCCGGGAGGTGCTGCAGATCGTCCGGCTGGATGGTCAGCGGGGAAAGAAAGTGGCCCACTACTCTCTCGGTATGAAGCAGCGCCTGGGCTTGGCGGCCGCCCTGCTGGGCTATCCCAAGCTGCTGATCCTGGACGAGCCCACCAATGGCCTTGACCCGGCTGGCATCCAGGAGATGCGGGAGCTGATCTGCTCCCTGCCGGAGCGGTTCGGTATGACGGTGGTGGTGTCCAGCCATCTGCTTAGTGAGATCGACCAGATGGCGGACCATGTAGCCATCATCCGGGAGGGGGAACTGGTGTTCCAAGACACCCTTGAGACTCTCCACGGCCGCAGCCGCCACCACCTGGCCCTGCGGACCACCAACAACGCGGTGGCCCGGGCGATTCTTCAGGAAAAATCCGTGCCCTGCCAGGAGGAAGAAGGGTACCTCATTCTCCCCATCCTCTCCGACGAGCTGGCCGGGCAGCTTACCCGTCTGCTGGGGGCGCGCAACCTGGGCGTCATCCGCTTAGAGGAGCGTCAGAAGAGTCTGGAGGACATCTTCCTAGAGCTGACGGGAAAGGCGGTGAGCCTGTGAAACTGCTGGGACTGGAGTTTTATAAGTGCCGCCGGCGAAAGATCCTGCTGGTGTGCGCCGCTGTGCTGGCGGCGGAAGTGGTGTGGATTGTCTCCACCTTCGCCCGCCAGGACGCTGAGGACCTCCTCCAGGGCTGGATGCTGCTGATGTATGACCTAGCTATGGTGGACGCAATTATCATGCCCATCAGCGTGGCCACCATCGCCAGCCGGAACTGCGAGCTGGAACACAAGGGAACGACCCTGAAACTGCTGGAGACCATGACGTCGCCGGGAGCTCTTTACACCGCAAAACTGACTTGGGGCGCCCTGGTACTGGCGGCGTTGCTTCTGGTCCGATGGGTGATCTTTGTCGGGGTAGGCATTCTCTGGCAGTTCCCGGGAGAGATCCCCTGGATCAGAATGGGATTGTTTACTCTGATCTCCTGGGCGGTGTCCATGATGGTCTACGCCCTGCAGCAGGGGCTGTCCCTCCGCTTTCCCAACCAGGCGGTGGCTCTGGTGTGCGGGATCTCCGGGAGTTTCCTTGGGATTCTATCGCTCCTGTTTCCGCCGGCTCTGACCCGGTGCATCCCCTGGGGCTACTATGGTCTGCTGTCCCTGGTGGGGATGAACTGGAACCCGGATACCCGGTTCACCTGGTTTTTTTGGGAGTGGCCTCAGCCCACAGACCTAGTGCTGCTGTGCTTGTGGGCGGCGGTATTCCTGATCGTGGGCCGGGCCCTGTTCGTCCGGAAGGAGGTGTGAGGGATGCTGCTGCGCTGTCTGAGGGCGGAGCTGATCAAGTTCCGCCGGTCGCCGGTGTGGCTGGCCTTTGTGGTGCTGCCCATTTTTCCGGCTATCCTGGGCACCATGAACTATCTGGGAAATCTGGGGCTGCTGCAGAGCGAGTGGTACAGCCTGTGGAGCCAGCACACGCTATTTTCCTCCATGTTCTTTCTCCCAGCCCTGCTGGGGGTGTTCTGTGCATGGCAGTGGCGGCTGGAGCACACAGACCACAACTGGAACAGTTTCCTCACCGCGCCGGTGCCGGTGGGCATCCTGTGTCTTGCCAAGCTGATATGGGCCGCGGTAATCTCCCTGCTCTCCCAAGTATGGATCGGGGTGCTCTTTGTCCTCAGTGGGAAAATCGTGGGCCTCACCGGCCCCATCCCGCCGGAACTGGCCGGGTGGCTGCTGTGCGGGGCACTAGGGGGTGTGTCGGTGTGCGCGGTGCAGCTCTATTTCAGCCTGAGGATTCGGGCCTTCGCCCCGCCGGTGGCCTTCGGCCTGGTGGGAGGCATCGCCGGGCTGATCGTCACGGCCCAGGGGTTCGGGTACGCTTTTCCGTACTCCCTGCTGTGCATTGGGATGCGGGCCAATAACCCGGAGATGGAGCTGAACTTTATGCCTTTCCTGCTCTCCGTCTGCGCATACACGATTGTGTTTACCCTCCTGGCCGTCCGATATCTCCGGCGGCACGATATGGCGGCGGAATAAATGGACGGCAACGAGAAAGGCGAATAAGAAAAAGAGCTAATATTGAACGCTCATAGGTTACCTTACAATTTTCCTCAATATCTGTGGCATCTGATAATTTCCTTAGAATTAGGAGTTATCATTGCAGCGAGCAATAGGCGGACGACCCTTCGCAAGCCGTCCGCCTTTTCTCAACTTATTTCGTATGCGGGAAATATGATACAGATGTCCAACCCGTGCGGGGCGACTTGTCGGAACTGCACCGTCCCGCCGTGGGCCTTCACGATCTGCCGTACCAGCTTGAGACCCAGGCCGTGCTCCCCACCCCTCAGGAGGAGGAACCCTCTCCGGAGGACGTACCCGCCCCCGCG
>ENA-ORRA01001857-ORRA01001857.1-human-gut-metagenome-genome-assembly--contig:-NODE-1857-length-13019-cov-2.414301_pt1 | contig 13019 bp, 11 predicted proteins | sample MGYA00242169_ERZ509122 | MGnify/ENA primary metagenome ERZ509122 (study PRJEB26280, sample SAMEA2338650) | human gut metagenome | biome: human gut; feature: human-associated habitat; material: faeces...
ACCAATTATCCGGCGGCCAGCAGCAGCGCGTGTCCATCGGTCGAGCATTGATGAACGCACCGGCTGTTGTATTGGCGGATGAGCCGACCGGTAATCTAGACAGCAAAAACAGTCAGGAGATCATGAACCTGCTGCGGGAATCCAACGAAAAATTTCACCAGACTTTGATCATGATCACACATGATGAAAATATTGCACTACAAGCAGACCGCATCATTGCGATCGAGGACGGCAAAATTGTAAGAGATGAGGTGAACCGGGCATGAATATAATGAATCGCTTCACACTTCAGACATTATATAAAAACAAACTGCGCACGTTTGTGACGATCATCGGTATCATTTTATCAACAGCAATGTTTACCGGTGTCACATCTATCGTCACCAGTTTGCAGCAATATCTCATTAATTTAGAAATTAACGATAACGGACGTTGGGAAGGCCGCATTAATACCGTATCCACGGACGAGGCAAAAGCAATTCTTAAGGATAAAAGCATTCAATCGGGAATTTCTTTAGACAATATCGGATACAGTATATTAACCGGCGGTGCCAACGAATCTAAACCTTATGTATGCGTAGAATCCATTCCGGCAAACACACAAAAACTGATCTCAATAAAGCTGACGGAAGGGCGTATGCCGGCCAATGATGGAGAACTGGTCATTTCTTCGCATATTCAAACCAATGGCAACGTTACGTACAACGTCGGTGACACCATAACATTAAACGTCGGAACGAGAACCGTCAACGGCACGACCGCCTCACAGTGTGTTGAATATACCAAAGGGGCTGAAAAGATTGAAAACACGGTCAAAAAACAATATAAGATCGTAGGAATCTGTGAACGACCTTCGTTGGAAAACTTTAATGCTCCCGGATATTCGGTATTTACCACGGGAGATACGTCTGCAATACAGCATGATGTCTTTTTTACGATGAAAGACTCTCATAAGATCGATCAACAGATTAAAAATCTGCTAAAAAAATACACCGACAAAAATAGCAGGGAATTGTTGATCGATGACGACTATGCGATCCATTTAAATCTGCTTCGTTATATGGGGACCGCAGAAAGCGGCAATTACCTTGCTATGCTGAACACGATGGCAGGTGCATTGATCTTTATCATTGTTTTAGCCAGTGTCACATTGATCTATAATGCCTTTTCGATTTCTGTCAGTGAACGTACAAAGCAGTTCGGACTGCTAAAATCAATCGGAGCCACCAAAAAACAGATCCGTCATTCCGTATGTTTTGAGGCATTGTGTCTGTGTGTGATCGGCATTCCAATCGGCATTTTGTCCGGTCTTGTTGGAATTGGAGTCACACTGCATTTTGTAGGCAAGATCATTGGTCCATATTTGAACAATACCAAAGGTGTAAATCTGACACTTGCGATAAGCCCCGCTGCGCTGCTTCTTTCCGCAGTCATTGCAGTGATCACGGTCCTTATCTCGGCGTCGATCCCTGCCAGAAAAGCAGTGAAACTTACTGCCATAGACGCACTCCGCGAAAATCACGACATTCGTATTCGAAGCCGCAAGATCCGCAGCACAAAATGGATCTATCAGGTATTTGGCTTTGAAGGAATGCTTGCCAATAAGAACTTTAAGCGAAATCGCAGGAAATACCGATTGACCGTCTTTTCTTTAGCAATCAGTGTCATCCTTTTTATCGGCAGTGCATCGTTCAATGGTTATATGGCCAGCTCGATAGATATGTCTCTGCAGGAAATGACCGCTGACATTACCTTGTCTGTTTCTAACGATGATATGAAACACCAAAGCGCAGAGAAGTCCTACCAAAAAATGAGATCACTACGCGCTGTAGACGATGCTTCCTATTCGAAATCCGCGATGAATACGTATGTGATCTTAGATAAAGAGCAGATCGATACAAGCTATTACCGCTTTAATAAATCCGGTAATAACCAAAATGAAAACACCGGATTCCATGCTAAAAATGCTGGTGATAAAGTGATCTTACCGGTACAGTTATCCTTTATTGATGACAGTTCCTACCAAAAATATTTGGAAGAACACCATCTGAACGTGTCCAAATATATGGATACTAAAAAACTGTGTCCGCTGATCTGGGATGAGAGTATTCTTTGCTCAAAACAAACCCAGAAAGCAAAGAAGTTTAACATCCTGCAAAATGGCTTTACACCGGATAAAATATATTGTATCCGCAACATTTCGGGTTATTACTATACCGAAGATTTTACGAATATTGATCTGAAACGCATGGAATTTCCATTCGCAAAAGGTTCCGAAGAATATGATTATGATGCAATAAAAATGATGCCGGAAAAACAGGCGTTAAAAAGTATATCGTTAACTGATGGCAAAGTAGTGGACAACCAAGATTATAAAGCACCTTTAGGAATAAATGCGTTCGAATATGCTGATCAGATCACGATGACATTGCCGTTAAGTGCCAAAGAAACCATGTTTCATTCTGTAAGTTTTTTGGATCAGTACGATTTTAATTTTACAGCCAAGGATTATAACACAGCCTACACCTCGATCAGTAATTATTTGAGAAATGATTCCGGCTTTGCAAAATCCGTAGCTAATAATCTGTACAGTCCGCGTATGAATAACGATTCTGTAAGAGTATTGCTGCTGATCCTTAAGATCTTTACGTATGGATTTATCATTTTGATCTCATTGATCGTGATCGCCAATATTTTCAATACGATCTCGACCAATGTGATGCTTCGACGCAAAGAATTTGCTATGTTAAAGTCTGTTGGAATGACGTTAGGTGGATTTGACCGAATGATGAATTACGAATGCCTGTTATATGGCGTCAAAGGACTTCTCTTTGGACTACCGCTTGCCTTTTTGTTAAACTTCGCAATCTATCATTCCCTGTTAGGTGCAATGGACGTCGGTTTCCAGATCCCATGGGGCAGTGTTGCCATCGTTGTCCTTGGTGTCTTTGTGGTTGTATTTGTCAGCATGATGTACTCCATGCATAAGATTAAAAAAGACAATCCGATCGAAGCTCTCAAAAACGACAATATATGATGCTTCGGACAGCTTCGTACACTCATTGAAATAGCCTCCAAAATATGCTATGATGTGTTTTGAAATGTGGAGAAGAGCCGGAAACCGCTTTTCTCCATAAAAATATAGCAGGAGAGTATACACCGAGACGTTCGGTGTGGAATGGAGGAACGTATGGCATTTTTTGACAACATGAAAGAAACATTAACTTCCGCAGGAAGAGACGTATCACAAAAAGCAAAAGAAGTTTCAAACATTGCAAAGCTGAAAATGGATATAAAATCTAAACAAGATGCACTTGATAAACAGTACATTGAGCTTGGAAAGCATTATTATGAAATGAATAAAGAAGGAGAAGTGGATAATGCCGGCATTGCCAATGTCAGCACTCTGACAAATGAGATTGCTGCATTACAGGCAGAGATCTTAAAGATACAAGGCGCTTGCGTATGTCCACAGTGTGGCATGACACTTCCGGAAGGAACTGCTTTTTGTAGTCAATGCGGAGCCAGCATTGTACCACCAAATAACAATTGATTCAAACTTTCCATACCGGAAGTTTGAGTAACTGAATAACAACAACCGTCCATTTGGGACGGGCGTGGGGCAAAGCATTAAGCTTTGTCCTTTTTTGTTCATTAGGAAACTACTGATGTGCGGCGTGACAAAAGTACCGTGTCGACGTTATTTTTTCGATGATTTACTGGATTTTTGAGCGTATTTCTGTTACAATGTGATAATGTGCGTTAATAAGCCAGATAACATCTGCAAACACTGAGTACCTGCATAGCGAAATAGCGATCGACTGCAGGGACGGGAGGTATATATGGATAACGTGTTATTGCACGCAGAGGGATTATGTAAGACATTTGCTCTCTCCAAGAAACAACAAAAAATAGAACATACCGGTGCCAAGAAAAGAGTTGCCGTCAATCATTTATCTTTCGATGCAATGGAGGGTGAGATCTTCGGACTTCTCGGTCCAAACGGAGCCGGTAAGACGACGACGCTCCGCATGTTAGCAACGTTGATCAAACCGGATGAGGGGGATGCTGTCATTGGTGGTTATTCCGTGCAAAAAGAAGCAGAGCAGGTTCGGCGTAAGATTGGATTTTTGACCAGTGAACTTCGATTGGAAGAATTTTTTACTCCAAATTATTTGTTTGATTTTTTCTCGGATCTCCATCAGGTGCCGGCTAATCTTCGTAAAGAGCGAAAGAAGCACTTATTCGAGATCTTTGGCATTGATGAATTTGCGGAAGTAAAGATCGCCAATCTATCTACCGGAATGAAGCAGAAAGCATCACTTGCTATCTCTTTGGTGCATGATCCGGATATTGTCATCTTTGATGAACCAACCAACGGTTTGGATGTTTTGACTGCGAGAGTTGTAACGGATTTTCTGCTGCAACTAAAAGCAGAGGGGAAGACGGTGATCGTATCCACGCATATATTCAGCCTGATCGAGCGTATCTGCGATCGTGTCGGTATTATTATCAATGGAACGATGATCGAATGTGGTACGTTAGCAGAAATATGCGCCGGTAAGAGTTTGGAGGATCGCTTTTTTGATCTGTATCAGGATCATGTCGGCCGGGAAGAGACAAACATTTCAGGAAAGGAGCGTGCATAATGAATTCTACGATCTTAACTGTTATGCGCAAAGAATTGGCACGCTTCTTTGGTGACTACCGTATGGTAATGACGACCATTCTTTTACCGGGAATTTTGATCTTTGTACTGTATCAGTTTATGGGCGATGCCATGATAAGTCAGTTTACAACGGACAAATTTGCGCCGAAATGTACCGCAGTCAATATACCGGACGATTGGTCTGCAGAATTGAAAAAAAACGGTTTTCGAATCCATAAAGGAAATGCGGATACCATGGATTCTGCCCGCCAAAAGGTCAAAGACCAAAAGGCAGAGCTATGCATAGTTTTTCCGAAAGATTTTGCAAAGCAAGTAGAAGAGTATGAGGTAAGCAGCGGCAAACCGGCCCCTAATATTGCTATTTATTATAATTCTGCATCGACGGATTCCGCGAACGCTTATGATACGTTGTGTACTTACCTCGATCAGAAGGAATCTGCCATGGCCAATAAATTTGATGTGAATCGTGCGGATTCCAAAGCAGATACCTTTGATATGGCAGATGACAAAGATTCTACCGCACAGCTTTTTTCTTCGATGCTGCCATTTTTATTGTTGATCTTTTTGTACAGCGGATGTATTTCCGTTGCACCGGAATCCATAGCAGGAGAGAAAGAACGCGGTACGATTGCATCGTTGCTGATCACTCCGGTCAAACGAAGCCACATTGCACTTGGTAAAATTGCTGCATTATCGATCATTGCACTCCTAAGCGGTGCATCCAGTGCGATCGGAACCATTGCTTCCGTACCAAAATTGATGTCCGCATCGACCAATAAAATATCTGGTGCAAGTTATGGTGTCAATGACTATATCATGCTGGGGATCATTATCTTATCCACTGCATTGGTGCTTGTCACACTGATCGCTCTGATCTCAGCATTTGCCAAAACGATCAAAGAGGCACAAACCTATGTAACACCATTAATGATCGTTGTGATGTTGATCGGTATTACATCCATGTTTGGTTCGGGTGCCAGATCGCAGATCTATTATTATCTGATCCCGATCTATAACAGTGTCCAGTCTATGGTCGGTATTTTCTCGTTCCATGTGCATGGATCATTAATACTTACCACTATCGCCTCTAACTTGGCAGTCACCGCTATTGGTGCAGCTTGTCTTGCTAAAATGTTTGACAGCGAATATATTATGTTTCATAAATAGGCAGAACATTTTTTTGCAGATTTAGAAAGGAAGGAACGTATAGAATGATAGATAGTTCGATTATGAATTTGATGATGGAGTTAGCAACGTTTAGCTTTATTGTTCCATTAGTGCTGATTATTGTATGGAAACTGCGTACCCGCAAAAGTCTGATCCCGGTCTTTGTAGGTGCTGGTATATTTTTTGTGTTTGCCTATGTACTCGAGGCAATACCACATACCTTTTTCCTGCGGATCAATAGTCCGGTATCGACGTTCCTCACAGGAAATCCATGGGCGTATGCTTTATATGGCGGTATTATGGCGGCCCTTTTTGAAGAAACGGGACGATACATTGCTTTCCGAATATTCCTTAAAAATCATGCTGAACGTGAGACGGCAGTATCCTATGGCTTGGGACACGGTGGCATTGAATGCATTATCGTGTTAGGATTAGGTCACTTACAAAATTATACCTACTGTCAGTTGATCAATAATGGTCAAATGGATAAATTAATTGATAAAATGGCAGGAAATGATACCGCGATTGCTTCCTATCAATCGATAGTAGACTCTTTATCCAAAATGAACGTCTATACATTGATGTTAGGAGGATTAGAGCGTGTCGCAGCGTTGTTTTTGCAGATTGCATTGTCTGTATTAGTTTTTTATGCCGTTCGTAAAGCGGATAAGATCAAATACCTGTGGATCGCTATGGGAATTCATGCATTAGTGGATTTTATTGCAGCGTTTTACCGCGCAGGCATTGTGCCATTATTGGTCGTAGAATTATGCATTGTGATCCTGACTGCCGGTGCTTGTAAATTAGCATATCAGCTATATCAATCTCTTCCGGCCAGTGCAGTCCAAAAGAAAAATACTACAGAATGGGCTTATGCAAAACAAAGTTATAAAAAAGATACAAATAGAGAAAATAAACAGGAAGAATAAATGTTTAGATTACATAGCAAGACTAACATTTTGCTATGTAAGAATTGTTAACACAATTTTCTGGCAAATGAAAAATATGTAATCTGTACGTAAGCAGACAGATTATAGAAAGGCATGGTGAGAATTTCATGAGTATGTTGCAAAAGTACTTGCACTTTTCCAAAAAAAGAGTTGCGTGTTTTATCTTTATCAGCATCGCAATCTTTGTATTACAGTTTGTACTTACCGGTTCTATGCTTGCAAAACAGCAGGTAACAACGGAAGCGGGCAACTCACAGAGCAGTGTGATCGGTATTTTAGATGATACAGAGATTATCCGTCAGAAGTTTCAATTTGATCGTAAAGTCGTGTTATCCGGTTTTACGTTAAGTTTTGGCTCTTTTGAATATGATAAAGTAGGAACTGATCTGCATATTCAAATGTTAGATGGAGAAAATATAACCGTATATGAGACAACAATTCCGGTCAAAGACATAAAACCGGATGCAACGTATACCGTAAAAATGGATCATACGGTAACGATCCCGAAAGGTGTTACCTGTTGTCTGGCACTGAACTGCAGCAATGGCAGCCGCCCTTATGCAACGTTGCCGACACTAAATACGACAAATCGAACAGATCCGAATCTGACATTGTCTACGCTGAATATGCGTACACAAAAGAAGTCGCTGACAATCTCTTATACGTATTATTATCGTTTGCTGCTTCCATTTATCGTAATGATCTTGGAATTTGTCGTATTGTTTGTACTCTGCTTTGAGCGTGTCACAGAATACGCACCTCGTCTGCGCAAAAGACACGACAAACTGCTCCGTAGATCCGACAAATCCGGCGAAGCGATCAAAAAGAGATTAAAAATCCGTAATTTGAAAGATTTTGTCAAATGGTGTCTGGCAGAGCGTAAGGTATATCGTTATGCCCGTAGGACGGTATTGATATTAAATCCATTTTTGTTGTTCCTAATGTTGGAACTGCTAAATGGAACTTTTCAAAAAACGTATCCGAATGTCTGGATCTTTACCTGGGTCTTTTTGGGAGCAATACAATTGTTGATCTTTGGTGTGATCGGCAATGCGGAGAGAGCTGCGCTTATACTTGATATCATATTGTTCCCGGTTGGTCTGGTCAATTTTTTCCTAATGAATGTTCGAGGAACTCCATTCCTTCCGGCTGATATTTTGGGTGTAACAACTGCAACCGAGGTCGCTGACAAGTATCATTTGACGATGACACCATCACAATTTGTTGCGATTCCAGCATTTTTCATTTGGTGTCTTCTGTTGTTAAGACTACGCGGTGATAAGAAAAAACGCGCTTTCAAACAGAAACTGTTGCGACATGTTCTTCCGGTTGTCACTTCTGCAGCCTGCATCGTTCTGTTGTATTCCACACCGATCCTGGAGACCTGCGGGATCAAAGATAGCGTGTGGAACAAGGTGGTTTCTTGTCAGAACAACGGTTTCTACCTCAACTTTTTCATCAATTTACATTACCTGCGTGTGTCGACGCCATCCGGTTATTCACAGGCAAAGGTAAAGGATATTCTATCAGATTTTGAAAAAGAGAATACTAAAACTGATGGAAACAGCAGCGAAGAGACGAACACAACGCAGTCCAACAAAAAGCGCACGTATAACAAAGACTTTAGTACTAATCAAAGTCTTGGCAACAAGCAGCCAAATATTATTTTGATCATGAACGAAAGCCTTGCAGACTATTCTCTGGTCGGAAAGGTTAATTATAACCGTGATCCGCTTGCTTTTATTCATAGCCTGGATGAGAACACCATTTATGGACGAGATTATGTGTCTATCTTTGGTGCAGGAACCAGTAATTCTGAGTTTGAGGCAATGACAGGAAATACAATTAAGTTTTTCCCAAGTGGAAGTAATGTGTATCAACAGTTTATGCATGAGTCCACCTTTGCGTTGCCTGGTTATCTCAAAAAACTTGGTTATCGCTGTGAAGCAATTCATCCAAGCAGCGGTGCTAACTGGAACCGTACGGCTTCTTATAAGAGTATGGGCTTTGATCAGTTTTTGACGATCGATGACTTCAAAAATCCGGAATATGTTCGTTATATCAGTGACAAGGAAAGTTACAAGAAAGTTATCGAGCGCTACAAAAATAAAAAGGAAGGCCAGCCGCTCTTTGTATTTGATATGACAATTCAAAATCACGGCGGTTATCTGACCAATACGAATTGGAAAGATCCGGTTTATCCGGAAGGCAGTCATTTGCCGGAAGCAAAAGAATTTTTGTCAGCAACCAAAGTATCCGACGATGCATTTCAGTATTTGGTAAAATACTTTGAAAAACAGGATGAGCCAACCATCATCTGTATGTTTGGCGATCATCATCCATCGATTGAAACCGAATTTTATGAAACGCTTCTCGGCAAAAAGCAGAGTGACTGGGGCTTAGAAGAGATCCAGAAACGATACGCAACGCCGTTTATCATTTGGGCAAACTATGATATTGAAGAAGCCAAAGAAGTCTCGATCAGCAACAACTATTTGGAGAATATGTTGTTAAAGCAAGCAGGTATTACATTGCCGCTTTATAACCAGTATATCGAAAAAGTATCTCAGGATATTCCTGCAATGAATGTCAATGGATATATGGATATGAATGGAAAGTGGCATAATTATGGGGATTCCGAATCAAAAACCGTTTCATCACTTCTGCATAACTATGAAATTTTGCAGTATGGTTACTACAGTGACAGTGATAAAACAACAATGAAAAAATTATTCCAATGGAAGTAAATACGTTGGAACGCAAGAAGAGTTTATCAGAAAGGCAGATGTTTAATTATGAAGTATTTTAAACAATTTTGTATGATTCTTCTGGTGTCATTTGCGGGGGAAGTGCTTAAATTAGCGCTTCCTTTTCCTGTGCCGGGAAGTATCTATGGAATGTTGTTATTGTTTATTGCACTATGCACCGGAGTTATCCGTTTAGAACATGTCCGCGAAACAGGACTCTTTCTCGTAGAGATCATGCCGATCTTGTTTGTTTCTGCAGGCGTTGGACTCATGGATTCTTGGGGGGATCTGCGTAAGATTTTACTGCCGGTTCTCCTGATCATGCTAGTCACAACTGTGATCGTCATGGTCGTATCCGGATATGCAACGCAATTTATTATGCATCACAAAACAAAGAAAAAGCAGCCTAAAGACTGATCATATATATTCTTATAGAAAAGAGGTTATTAAGTCATCATGATACAACTATTACAAAATTCATTATTTTTTGGCGGCATTGTTACACTGCTTGCCTATGAGATCGGTTTATTGATCAGGCACAAATTTAAGCTTGCAATATTCAATCCCCTGCTTATTGCAGTAACCTTGATCATTGTTTTATTAAAGGTGTGTAATATTCAGTATTCTGTCTACGAAAAGGGGGCAGTGTATATTAACTATTTGCTGACTCCGGCAACAGTTGCCTTGGCCATACCTTTGTATGAACAGTTGCAGATCTTAAAGAAAAACGCGATAGCGATATTTACCGGAATCATAGCCGGTACCGTAGCAGGTCTAGCCTCTGTATTAGGACTAAGTGTATTGTTTGGACTGACTCACGAACAATATGTCACACTACTTCCAAAGTCCATTACAACCGCTATCGGCATGGGGATTTCCGAAGAACTAGGCGGCATTGTGACAATTTCCGTTGCAGTGATCGTTTTGACTGGTATTTTTGGAAATATTATGGCAGAATATATCTTAAAGTGGTTTCATATTACGGATTCCGTTGCAAAGGGAATTGCCATCGGCACTTCATCCCATGCGATGGGAACAGCTAAAGCAATTGAAATGGGCGAAGTAGAGGGTGCAATGAGCGGCCTTTCCATTGCAGTTGCAGGTATGATCACCGTAATCGGTGCTAATATATTTTCTATCTTTTATTAAAAGATAGGGAAGTTGTATATTACAGGTATGGAGGAGAAGCATGAGCAAACAGAAAAAATGGATAACCTATGTATGCATTACGGCAATACTTTGCAGTACTTTGATCGGCTGCAGCAGTAATAAACAGACCACCGTAGACAAACAGGCATCACCCACACCAAAAGTTCTCGTAAGCGACGAGGACAAAAATTCAAATCTTGGACAGTGGGGACGTGCCATGGGTTCTGTTTTGATCGCGATCAACGAAGGCAACGTATATTATTTCGGTGGATACGAACCGACGGATGGCAATCAGAAAGCGGCCGCTGCGATCTTGCAAAAGAGCTGGAATATTTCAAACCGCAAACAGTTGATCGACCAAATGTATGATTTACTGCATACAGGTTCCCGTTCGACATACCGTAAGGAAGCGGCACAAATGCGCTCGATGTCAGCCAAAGAGTTAAAAACTGCCATGAAGCAATTGTCCGGGGATATGAAAGTTCATTATGAAATGATCCGTTACAATTGGAAAACTTGGAGAAAGAAGGGGCTTCTCGCTTGGGATATGTGCCGCATTTCCCATTTAGCACAATGGGGTTATGTAGCAGGTTATCTAACGATTTCTGAGGCACAGGCAGTGATCGAACCTGCTGCCAAAAAATTAAAAGCCAATTTTACAAGCTGGGACGAAGTACAACAAAACTGGCTTGATGGCTATGCGCTATATGCATCTATCGATGTGTCTGCTGCCACCGGTACCGATTATGAAGTCCGTAAAGCCAAATACGAACAGCTAAAAGCTGACGACCAAAAGAACACAGATACAAAACTTTATGACGATACACTTTTTACGAAAGATATTATTCCGGTTACCGGAAGCAATGCTGCAAGTCTTTGGAAAGAAAGGAAGAGTGCGAAATGATCTTTTATTTGATCCGACATGGCAGACAAAATAGCAGTGACTGTAATGTAAATGTACCTTTGGCAGATGCCGGCATAAAACAGGCTGAGCTTCTTGGCAAAAGACTACGGAATTATTCCATTGATGCGGTCTATTGCAGTGATCTGATCCGTGCCAAACAGACTGCCGAAATTGCCTTTTCGCATAATGAATTTTTATTGGATCATCTGCAGGTTCGATCCGGACTTGCAGAAATTGATTTCGGCGATCTTACCGGAATTCCGGATGCGCAGGTAAAGAGTTTTTACGCAAACTATTATAAACAACAACAGCATTTATTTGAGCAAAAACGCTCCAATAGACAAAGTAAACAACCGGTAACAATCGATTCCCCTGCCAAATATGTCGGTGATTTCTTTGTCCCGGTAGAAGAGATGATCTATCCTGGTGGGGAAGATGGTGCAATGTTACTTGATCGCGTCCTTCCGGTATTTGATGAAATTTTACATACAGATGCTAAACAGGTCGCTGTGGTCTGTCATGGCGGGGTGTTATTCGTGTGTTGCTCTGCGCATTGTTTGGCGGCAGTTTTGCTCGACGGCTCCAATTTGGTACTTCATTGGAAAACTGCAGTATCACAGCAATCCATTATGATGAAACATTACATGGATTCTTTTTGGACCGTTTTAACGACAGCGCGCATTTAGAGGGACATCCGGAATTATTCCGCGGTCATTGACCGATCATTATGTTAAGCTCAGATTGCACTCACACTCAGACAAGGAAAGGATTGACACAATGAAAAAAATCATTTTAGCCTCCGGTTCTCCACGACGTCAGGAACTTTTATCACAGATTGGCATTTCCTTTGAAGTACGTACCAGCGATGCCGATGAATCGTTGCAGGATCAAAGCCCTTCAGAAGCGGTGGAAGAGTTATCTTTTCGAAAAGCAAGCGATGTAGCGTCAAAACCAGAATATTCAGATTGTTATATACTTGGTGCAGATACTGTCGTTGCATTACAGGATGGCACGATTCTGGGAAAACCTTCGTCCGAAGAAGAGGCCTATGCGATGCTAAATGCACTTCAGGGAAATACCCACAGCGTATATACCGGCGTTACGATCATAAGCACTGATACAAACAGTCAGAGAGCACATACCTTTCATGTACGGACGGATGTTACTGTCTATCCAATGACAAAGCAGGAGATTACGGACTATATTGCAACCGGCGAACCAATGGATAAAGCCGGTGCATACGGAATTCAAGGTGCTTTTGCAGCATATATCAAAGAAATTCATGGTGATTATTCAAATGTAGTTGGACTTCCATTAGGTGCATTGGTTCACGAATGGAAAATGCATTTTCCTTCTAACTAAAAAAATAGTCTATTGTACAATACAATATTATGATAAAAAAAGCAAAGCCAGCGCTTTGCTTTGCAAGAATT
>ENA-ORRA01001861-ORRA01001861.1-human-gut-metagenome-genome-assembly--contig:-NODE-1861-length-13005-cov-5.278069_pt1 | contig 13005 bp, 9 predicted proteins | sample MGYA00242169_ERZ509122 | MGnify/ENA primary metagenome ERZ509122 (study PRJEB26280, sample SAMEA2338650) | human gut metagenome | biome: human gut; feature: human-associated habitat; material: faeces...
AAAACCAGCCACAAAAGCAGGTGCAGGAAAGACTCCGAGAAAACATAAGAGGATAAAGGGGAATTTTAATGGATTTCTATCCAAACAATACGTTTTCTGCCAGTTTTGTTAAAACCTTCTGCACTCTGCACACATCTTCATAAGGAACAAACTCATTTGGTTTGTGCGCCAGCTCCAGACTTCCCGGTCCATAAGACATACAGTTATGGTTCATTAATGTTCCTGCGATCACTGCTGTGTCGGTATAGCCATTAAAGGAACCTACCACTGCTTCCTCTCCTGTTGTCTGCTTTACTGCTGCCTTTAAATTTGCTAAAAGCTTAGAATGATCATCTTTTTCCACATAAGGCCTGTCACCGGTAATGATATAACTTCCCTTTACTCCCGGTATCTCTTCCTCTGCTTTCCTGATTGCACGGTCTACAATGGCTTTGGCTGCCGCTGTATCTGTAGGCGGCACCAGACGCATATCGATCCATACTTTCGCGCTGTCCGGCACTACATAAGGACGGTAGCCGCCTGTGATCTGACCGAAAGTAACAGTAGAAATTCCCAGGTCATGATGCTTCGGGCATGCCTTGATCTCTTTTCTGATACTGCTGATGGCTTCTGCCATGGCTGCAATGGCATCGGCTCCCTTCCATGGATTGCTTGCATGGGCGGTAATTCCTGTTATGGTCAGTTCAAACCAGGTTCTTCCCTTGTGAGCCACCTGGATCTGTCCGTCTGTAGGCTCCGTATCCAGGATCCAGTCATCTTTTGTGACCCAGCCGGCCTTAATAGCAGCTTCTACGCCACGCATAAAGTCCTCTTCATCTACAGAGCAGATCATGGAAAATGGCTTCTCCGGAAGTTCGCCCCTTTCTCCCACTTTCTTTACCATGTTTTTAAAGGCAGTTAAAGCGCAGGCAAGACCGGATTTCATATCGCAGGCTCCGCGGCCATACATTTTTCCGTCACGTACCATAGCACCTAATGGGGAAATATCTTCATCCCAGCCATCACCCAGCATAACCGTATCCATATGGCAGATATAAATAAGTCCCGGTCCCTCTGTTTTTCCAGGGATCTTTGCCATTACATTATAACGTCCAGGCAGAACTTCCAGACGACTTACATGGATCTGGTCTGCCAGCTTACCTCCAAAGTCTGTGATCTGCTTTTTAAACCAGTCTGTGATCCACAGACCGATCTCCTCTTCATAGGCTCCCGGGTCTGAGCTGTCGATCTGCACCAGCTGTTTTGCCAGTTCCCAGGCTTCCTGTTCTTCTCTTTCCATAGTATTTATCTTCTCCTTCCTGAATGACTCATACCTGCGCGCTCCCGCGTATCACAGTCATTTTATTGTGGCAATGTTAGTAAAAAAGGTGATTGCACTTGTAGCTTTACCCTACTATTATAAGAGAGGGTTAAGAATATGAAAAGCCCACTTAATAAAATTAAGAAATATGATCAAGGAGCATTTAAGTCATTATGATGATGAAAGAAATAAAAAGTCCATTTTGGCGTACCATTTATGAATATGGATTAATTACCGTCAGCATCTGGATCATGGTAGTAGGAATTTATTTCTTCAAATTCCCAAACCACTTCGCATTTGGCGGAATTACCGGTTTTTCCACTGTAGTCAGCCAGCTTACACACTGGTCCGCCAGTGATTTTACATCTGTTACCAATACAGCCCTTCTGCTGTTAGGATTTTTATTCCTGGGCAAAGGCTTTGGATTAAAGACTGTATACGCAACCATGGTCATGTCAGTAAGCTTATCACTTCTTGAGCGTTTCTGCCCATTAAGTGCACCGCTCACCAGCCAGCCGCTCTTAGAGCTGATGTTTGCCATTTTCCTTCCGGCTGTAGGAACCGCGATCCTCTTTAATATTGGAGCATCCAGCGGCGGCACCGACATCATTGCCATGATCTTAAAGAAATATTCCAGCATGAACATCGGTACCGTGCTGATGTTAGTAGACATTGCATCCGTTGTTGCTTCCTACTTTATCTTCGGAGTAGAGACCGGCCTGTTCTCCACCATCGGTCTTGCAGCAAAATCACTGGTGATCGATGATGTAATTGAAAATATCAATCTTTGCAAATGTTTCAACATCATCTGTGATGATCCAAAACCAATCTGCGATTTCATTATCAATGGTTTAAACCGCAGTGCTACTGTATACCACGCAGAAGGCGCTTTCACCCATCACGATAAGACCGTTATCATGACCACCATGAAACGCAGCCAGGCATTAAAACTTCGCAATTACATAAAACGTGTAGAGCCAACTGCATTTATGCTGATCTCCAATTCCAGCGAGATCATCGGAAAAGGCTTCCTTGCAAATTAAGCCTCTTCTGTATTCAGTTCCTTTGCCACTTTTTCAAGGTCTGCCCTTATGGATAATCCCTGAGGACAGGCTTTTTCGCATGCCCCGCACTTTTTGCAAAGGTCAGCAGATGCATCCTGGACCTTCTGTTCTGCGTATGCTTTCTTCGCTTTTTCTTCCTCATCAAACATGGCACAGTTATTCCAGATGGAAAACATTTCCGGAATGTTTACCCCAAATGGACATGGCATACAGTAACGGCAGGAAGTACAGCCATTTTTCACCCGGCTGCGGATCAGGTCTGCTGCCTTCTCAACTGCTTCCTCTTCCGCTTCTGTCAGCGGCTGAAATTTTCCAAATGTTTCCAGATTATCTTCTAACTGTTCCATAGAGGACATTCCGCTTAAGATCACTTTTACATTTTCATGGCTTCCTACCCAGCGCAGAGCCCAGGAAGCAGCAGAACGGTCCGGATCTGCCTCATTTAAGGCTTCTTTTGCCTCTTCCGGCAGGTTTGCCAGACGGCCGCCCTTTACAGGTTCCATGATCACCATAGGAACGCCCATTTTTGCTGCAAGCTCATAGCCTTTATCCCCGGCCTGTACCTGGGTGTCAATATAATTATACTGGATCTGGCAGAAATCCCACTGACGGTAAGTAAGGATCTCTCTGAATACCGGGTATGTATCGTGGAAAGAAAAGCCCAGATGACGGATCTTTCCGCTTGCCTTCTTCGCTTCTGCCCATTCAATGATCCCTTCTTTTACCAGTTTTTCCCATCTGCCGGCATCTAAGGCATGAAGCAGGTAATAGTCAATGTATTTGGTCTGGAGCCTGGATAACTGCTCCTTAAACAGTCTTTCCGCATCTTCCACAGAATTCACCAGCCATACCGGCAGTTTTGTTGCCAGATAAAAGCTGTTTCGCGGATATTTTTTCAGGGCTCTGCCTAAAAATGGCTCGCTTTCTCCCTTATGATAAAGATAGGCCGTATCAATATAATTGATGCCTGCATTTAATGCTCTTCCGATCATTGCCTCTGCCTGCGCCTCATCAATGGTCCCGTCCTCATTTAAAGGGAAACGCATACATCCCAGTCCCAAAAGGGATACATTCTCCTCTCCTCCAATAAAGCGCATGGTTCTGTACTTCATTCTTTTTCCTCCTCCTGTTATTTTAAGCTGTTCTTAACTGTTTTTCTTCTTACATTTTACAGCTGCCTGCTTTCTTTATTATAGCAAATTATCTGCCGTATTACTATTAGATTACTGTCAGATAAAATCCCCGCCATTGTAGCCATTTTGGATTTATGTTATACTATAAGAAGCGCGTCAGCATGTGTTTGTGGATCAATTTATCACACACTAACCGAAAAAGAGAGGGAAACACTATGGATCTGAAACTACAGGTCAAACAGTCACAGGTCTTGTCACAACGTATGATCCAGTCTGCTGAGATCCTTCAGATGACATCACAGGAATTAAATACCTACATAAATGATCTTGCACTGGAAAATCCGGTGATCGACATTGTAGAACCGGCTGCCGGGGACAGCCAGAAAGAGTCTATTGAACAGCAGCAGTGGCTGAATTCTTTTAATGAGGAAAACTATTATTTATATCAGCGTCAGAATAATGATGACGACTACGATTTTAAAGACACCTGGAACATTAATACAGACGAAGGGGAAACATTAGCTGACTATCTATGGTCCCAGCTGATCAGTGAAGATTTTTCCGAACAGGAAACCGAGATCATCCACTTCTGTCTGGACAGTCTGGATAACCGGGGATACCTGACGGAAACACAGGAAGACATTGCCGCTTATTTTAAAACGGATACAGAAACCATCGACCGTATTTTAGAAGAGTTAAAATCCTTAGATCCTGCAGGGGTCTGTGCCTTTAACCTGGAAGAATGTCTAAAGCTTCAGTTAGAACGTAAAAAAATGCTCACACCTGTTATGGAGTCCCTGATCGACAATCACCTGGATATGGTAGCGAAAAACCAGATCCCGGCCATTGCCAGAGCCCTCCATCTTTCTTCCGGGGAAGCAGCCGGTTACTGCCAGATCATCAAATCCTTAAATCCAAAACCGGGAGTATCTTTCAGCAGCCGTGACCAGCTGCGCTATATCATACCGGATGTGACCATTGTAAAGTTCAAGGACCATTTTGACATTTTATTAAATGAGTCCATGTACCCGGGCATTGAAGTCAACAGCTACTACCGCCAGATGAACCAGGCACCTGACTCCCAGGAATTAAAAGAATACCTTGGAAATAAGATCCGCCAGGCCGAATGGGTCAAACAGTGCATCACCCAGCGCAGTAAGACCATGATGGACGTATCCAGAGTGATCTTAGAGCGCCAGGAAGCATTTTTCTCCCATGGTCCTAATTATTTAAAACCACTGCGTATGACAGATATCGCGGAAATCTTAGGGATCCATGAGTCCACTGTCAGCCGTGCAGTAAGCAAGAAATATCTCCAGTGCTCCTGGGGCGTATATCCCATGAATTTCTTCTTTTCCAGAAATGTGGGAACTTCAACTTCATCGACAGAGAAGTCCGACGATCCTTCCAAAGCAGTGACAGCCCGTAAGATCAAACAGCTGCTCCATGAGATCATTGCTGAGGAAAATAAAAAGAAGCCTTACAGCGACCGCCTTCTTGGAGAAAAGCTGACGGAAAAGGGGATCTCCATCTCCCGCCGCACCGTTGCAAAATACCGGGAAGAAGAAGGAATTCCCGATGCCAGCGGCCGGAAAGAATATACCTGATATAGCCCTCTGAAAAAGTTTTTAAAAAAGTTTTTAAAAATGCTTGACATTTTTTCTAAAAAAAGGTATGATATCACCGTTGTCGGTAATACAAATCATTGCTGACCGGGATGCCCAGATAGCTCAGTTGGTAGAGCAGAGGACTGAAAATCCTCGTGTCGTTGGTTCGATTCCGACTTTGGGCATTTAAGTAATTTAATAAGGGCGTGTAGCTCAGTCGGTAGAGCACTTGACTTTTAATCAAGTTGTCCGGGGTTCGAATCCCCGATGCCTCACTTTTTAAGTGGATCAGATAAATTCCCATTTATTGCTCAAGGCAATAGGTGGGAATTTTGTTTTATATCTGTGCGAGTATAGTATAAAGGAAGACGGTTACGTTGAATCACAACGTAACCGTCTTTTTTATATCATAGAAAATTACGTACTGATGAACGAATCAGCAGAGCCATCGAGTAGGATTTCAATGGTAGGAGTATGTCAATGCGATAAAAAATTATTATGGACATTTTCGACAAAAAATGTTCACTTTGCGACAAATTTGACAAAGTTCAAGAGATAAAAATGTTATATAATTAGAGTATAGCTGTACAGTATTAAGACTTTATCATAAGAATGAGCAGGAAATCTGTTATGATCAGGATTACCAGGAAGACAATACAGATGGTCATAGAATAGATATTCTGGATCTGGTTTGGATTCTGCGGATCACATTTAATCTGAACATGCTTTCCGGGGGCTTTGCCGAGGCGTAAAAACTCGATTCGGTCAGCTGTGTAGTTTTGTTCCTTGTAGGTGTAAGAGTACTTCACATAGTTATGATAATTGGAACTATGAGGCTTGTTAGGATTATTTGAGCGGCTGACAGATGATATAACAGCATCTACAGGTACGTAATCATGATATTTTATGGCGGAACAGATAGTTATTGCCAGAAAAAAAACAGTTCCGATTACGCAGCAGCCCAGAATAACCGGTAAAATTTGGCGTGCTTTTGGATTTACGGTGACACTCATGATTTTTCTCCTTTCTTGGTTGATAGTCTGATAATTTACGGGGGATTAATTATAAATGATTTCGAATGATCCCGAAAATTTATAATTGATGAACATTATAGCATAGTACAGCAGAAGGGAAAAGTGCTTATGAAGAGAAAAAGTGCATCAAAAAAATTGCTGCCGCTGATGCTGATCCTGATGTTGATCTTAGGAATCAGCATGCCAGCAAATGCAGCTGCAAATCCCAGACTGAACAGTACAAAAAAGGTTTTGTACGTGGGAAAAACATCACAGTTAAAGGTTGTAAACTGGAAGAAAGCCGTGAAATGGTCTTCTTCCAATAATAAAGTTGTAAAGGTTTCGTCAAAGGGAAAGATAACGGCTGTGAAGACCGGAACCGCAACAGTAAAGGCCAGAATTGCCAAAAAGACATTAACCTGTAAGGTTACAGTAAAAAGCCCGGGAATGTCAGTGAAAAAAGCCGTATTGTATGTAAAGGGAAAAAGTCTGCAGTTAAAAGTAAACGGTGTTTCGGGAAAGACAGTATGGAGTTCTGCCAATAAAAAAATCGTTAAAGTCAGCTCTAAGGGAAAAATAACAGCAGTAAAAACCGGAACAACAGTGGTTAAGGCTAAAATAGGAAAAAAAGTGTATACCTGTAAGGTTACGGTAAAAAATCCTTATCTGTCTGCAAAGAGCTTAAAATTTGTATGGGGAACAGTGAATACGTCCAGGAAGCTTTCGATAAAGGGTGATGTGATCAAAGCTGCCTCAAGTTCAAATACAAAGGTTGCCAAGGTAAAAAAAGATGGTACGGTTTCTGTAACAGGAACAGGAAAATGTACAGTAACCTTTAAAGATTCCAAGAAGAGAACATATCGATGTAAGATAACAGTTGTGAAACCAACACTGAAAAATCAAAAAGCTACTCTGGAAGAAGGGGAAAGTATCCAGCTTGGTTTTAAGGAAAAAGGTGTTAAAGTAAGCTGGTTATCTGCTGATCAGAAAATTGCAACAGTAACAAAAACAGGTGTTGTCCAGGCGGTCGGAGAGGGAAATACATCGATTGTTGCCAAAGTAAAAGGAATAAAAATCTTTGCAAGGATTTTTGTTACGAAAAAATACGTGCAGGATTCCGGACATGAATACACCAGAGGTGAATGGGTAAAACTTCTTCTGGATAAAGTTGGCTGCAAGTATGAAGAGCAGTTTGACAGCAAAAATTATTATTATGCTGATACCAGAGAAAATGAAAATGGAATCGCAGCAGAAATTGCAAAAACTATGGGAATCATTCCCGATGAAACCGATGAGCAGGATGTTCCATATTTTTATCCTGACGAATATGCAACAAGAGAGTTTGCCGCATATACAGCAGTAATGCTTATGGGATATGAAACTACGGATGAAGAACCGACATGTGCAGATGCGGCTCAGATCAGGTATAAAAATGTTGTAGCTATTGCACTGAAAAAGAATATGCTGTCTCTGAATGGAGATACCTTTGAACCGGAGAAGGCAATTAACGGAAATGATGCAGCTCAGATCTTAAAAGCTATCGACCAGATCACTGAGGACTCAATAATCGATGAGAATTATGACAGCAAGGTTACCTATGCAACAAATGTAGTTGAAGTCAAAGATACTTCCAAAAATATATACAATGTTGTCCAGAACAGTGACGGAACTTATACGATCACAGTAAAAGATGGAAATGCTTATAAAAATCTGGAAACCGGAAAGGTTGTACTGTTTTCTGCAAAGGAAATGGGAACAGATACAGATATTGCATTAAAAGTCCAGAATATCACAAAGGACGGACAGGGCCGTCTGATCATTAAGGCCGGCAAACCGGATGATATTTCAGAGGTTTACAAATCAATTGATTTTGAAGGTGCAGGAATTGCAGATCCGGAAAATATGCAGGTAACTGCAGAGGGCGTTCAATATGAGTATATTCCGGAAAATTCAAGTGAGGTGCCGGCAGGAGGACTTACTCTCGGCGGAAGTATTCCGGTTCCAGGTAAATTGAAATTTGATCTTAATCATAAATTTAATGATAAGGTGAAGCTATCCGGTTCTGTTGCTGTTACGATTCCGGATGTAAGCTGTAAGCTGGATGCCGGATTTAGCTGGGGAAAGATAGAGGTAAGGCATTTTATTGCGTCAGTTACAGGAAAAGCTGATTTCGAAGGTGGACTTTATATAAGTGGCGTGAATTCAGAGCAGCAGATCAAACATGCAAGTGGAACTATGGAAACAGTCAGCGATGTACTTGAACTGGGACGAGTTCCTATAAAGCTTGGTACAACTGGTCTTTCTGCAGATCTGGTGGTTTCTCTGTTTTATGATGTGTCCGGGCAGTTTGTTGTGAAATATTCCGTTGAAGCAACCGGCGGATATGAATTCAAAGATGGGAATGGAAGATTTATCCATGATTTCAGTCAGACTTTGACACCGGTCACAATAGAAGGATCTGCGAAATGCGGTCTTCAGTTTGGATTAAATCTGACTGCATTGGAGACATGGGATCTGGCAGGAATTGATATTAAGGTAGGACCTGCGGCAAAGGCAAGCGTATCCTATACAGTTCGTGATGCCGGAAATGTGCTTTGTTCTGATGTAAGAACTTATATTTACGCAGCGGGTGAGTTGAATCCGGATACGGTGGTCGGAAAGTTCCTGAAAACGGTATGGCATTATACGTTGTCCAAGGATTTTCTGTCTGATGATGACGATAATCCACTAAAATTGAAGGTTCATTTTGAAAATGGAACACTGGTAGATAAATGTACAGTCGGAGCCGGAAGCATTGAGGGAAGCGTTTTGGATTCAAACAGTAAAGCTCCTGTAAAAAATGCCAGCGTGGAAGCATATTCCGGAACAGTCAAGGTTGAAAAAACTTTCACGAAAGAAGATGGAACTTATTCATTTAATGATCTTGATGAAGGAATCTACAAAATTGTTGTCACAGCAACCGGTTACCAGAAATATGAAAGCAGTTCCATGGGAGTATCAGCGAACCAGATCACATACGCAGAATCTTTCCTGATGGTATCCAGAGCAGAAGCCGGAGATGGTGAGCTGAGTGGAAGATTTATTCATTCCATGACCGGTGGAAATATAGAAAATGTAACTTATGAATTACGTAAGGGCTGGGATAATGTGATCGGAGAGACTGTGAAAGAAGGCGTATCAGCAGATGGAACCTATACGTTGACCGTGCCAGCCGGAAACTATACGCTGAATGCAAGCAATGAAGATTTTGTTTCTGCTCATATCAATGTTGTAGTTCAGGCAAATGCATGCAGTGAACGTGATGTAACAATGTCACCGACCAATATCAGTGCAGGAGATGAGGGACTTCTTCAGATCGTGCTTACATGGGGAGAAACTCCGCGAGACCTGGATTCTCATCTGCTGGGACCTGCTGATGAAAACGGAGATGACTACTTCCATGTATACTACAGGGATAAAAATGCATATTCAGAGGAGGGAGATGTAATAGCAAATCTGGATCTGGATGATACAAGCAGCTATGGACCGGAAACAACAACCATATACAAAGGCTTCACCGGAAGAAAATATAGCTTTTATGTATACGATTATACAAACGGTGAAGATGATGCGAGTACAGAATTATCTGCTTCGTCAGCCAAAGTAACCGTTTACCGGGGTGGAAAACAGATCTACCAGGCAAATGTACCGGTTAACAGGGAAGGATACCTGTGGCATGTATTTGACTATGATGTGCAGTCAAACAAGCTTATGCCAGTCAATACCTTTGTATATGATTATGAAGTGCCGGAAGCAAATGCAATGGAAGATAATTCAGGCATTATTTCAGAAACAGAAGCCCTTGAGATCATCCGAAACAGTGAAAAGAAAGCTGAAGAAGAGAGCAGCGAGGAACTCAAGATGAGTTCTGAAGAAGGAAAGACGGACGATAATACTGAGGAAGAGATATTTGATGATTCCAGTGAAGAGCCGGAGATATCAGAAAGTGGTGATACGGCTGAAGTAATTGAGTTTCCGAAGGACTCTGAAACGGAAGAAGAAAATGACGGAACAGAAATAACAGAAGAGGATAGTGAGAGTGCGGAGGAACTGCCGGTGGAAGATATTTATGAGGAATCAGAGGAGTTAGGTCTGGCAGGATAAAAATGTACTGTGATCGAACAGATCTCGCTGTTTGTGGCAGTACGCATATTCGGGCCCCATATGCCGGCACCGGAGGTAACGATGTTGTGCATAGTCCCCTTTTTCAGGTAACCGCAGGAATTTTCCCAAACCAGGCCGGTGATGATGTTCAGAGGGAACAGCTGGCCGTCATGAGTATGGCCGCAGAGATCAAGGTCTGCGCCTGCGGCTGCCACTTCATCCAGCTGACCGGGCTGATGATCCATAAAAATAATCGGGAGTGTTTTGTCAAGGTAGGCTGTAAGCTGGTCAGGATCCTTACGGGTGTCGGACATTTTTCGGCAGCGTGAAGGATCCTTACGGCCTGTCAGATAAAATCGTTTATCTATGAGGACGGTTTCGTCATCGAGAAGCCGGATGTTGGCAGATTCCAGAAAATTCCGCATTCTGGGATCATCATAATCTTTTTTTGCATTGCGGAAGGTAAAACCGGCCAGAATCGGTTCGCTGAGATCATGGTTGCCCCAACAGGCATAAACGCCGTATCTGGATTTCAGCGAACGGAGAATGGCCGCTGTTTTTTTCGGGTTTTTGATCCCTTCATATTCGTTATCAAAAATATCGCCGGCAATACAGATCAGATCCGGATCTTCGGCGTTGATCTTTTTTACAAGAAGTCCGGCATGTTTTTCTCCGATACTGTAACCGAAATGAATGTCTGCGAGCAGGACGATCTTCAGGGAGTCCATTCCCTTCACCTGCTTGTCTATTTTCACATCATAAGTTTTTGTCTTAATATTCCACTGATTAAAAATCCCATAGAGACTGACACCAATGATCAGAAGGGTGCAGACAGCGCCTGTGACTACGAAGGCTTTCCGGGAATACATCCAGGCTGGATGAAGCGTATGCTTCAGGATCAGTCTGCAGAGATCTGTAGTTACGATTACGATCAGGATGTAAAGAAATGTTCCCTGAAAATAATTTGCCGTATTTTTCAGGAAGCGATGGAGCGCAGGGGGCTTCCGGATGAGAAAACAGGTCAGAAGAGAAGTGGACAGAAAAATATAAACACCTGCAAAGCATGCCCGGAACGCAAAGGTCTGGAAAAAATGAGTGCAGGCACCCATCCACAAAATCATCCAGCGGACGATATAAATATTGATGAGAATATATAATGGTGCGAGAAAGATGGCAAGCATGGTGTGTGATACCTCCATTCGTGGCAAGCAATAAGCGGTGAGCAGGACTGATCGCTGCAGATACTTTTTGGATTGATACATAGCATTTCCATAAATTACTGCAGCATGTTCGGAATAACTTTTTTTGATGCATTGATTCATAGAACTGCTATAGTATACAGCAAATAATAATTTTTGGCAAAAGAACATATATTAGGAAAAAGAACGCTTATGGTGTTTTTATGAAAAAATATGCGCTTCTTCGATATTGTCTGGTGTTTTTAGCAATTGTCCTTCCTTATTTTTCGGCGGCAACCATTAATGGACCGGAGAGGGTCCTGGCAGAGAGGGTGCCGGATATGGAAGAATATCTCCCGGTCATTGTTTTTTCGCAGATTTCCCCGGATATGAAAAAAGAAACCATAAAAGCGCAGACTGTGATTGCACGGTCGAATATTCAAAGGTGGCTGGGCGAGGGGAAAAATCTGGCAGAGATCCTGAGGGAAAACGGAAGTACAGAGGAAGTCTGGAGATATTTTTTTGCAGAAAAAAGGCAGATCTATGAGCAGGCAGCAAAAGAGACGGATGGACAGGTACTTACATATGAAGGAAAAGTGAGGCTGACTCCCTGGCATAAGAGAAGCGCAGGGAAAACCCGCAGCGGGGAAGAAGTTTTTCATGATGAGGCGTATACATATCTGAAATCGGCAGATAGCAGTGAGGACAAAAAATCTCCGGATCGTATAAAAATCGTGGAAATTCCTGCGGGGCAGCTTTCCGGGGAGCTGAAGATCAAAAAACGGGACAGTGCCGGTTATGTGACAGAGCTTACGATTGGGGAAACACTTCTGGAGGGAGAAAGCTTTGCAGCGGGAATGGGACTGGAATCCGCGAATTTCAGTTTGAAGAAAAAGGATGATATTTATTATCTGCGAGTGCGTGGCAGCGGTCATGGTGTGGGATTTTCCCAGTTTGGTGGAAATGAGATGGCAAAAAACGGAAGCAGTGCGGAGGAGATCCTGAAAAAATATTTTCCGGAGATGGAGCTGAAAGCTGAGGATTAAAGAAAGTCAGGCATCCGAAGCAACGTCTGATAAAAAAATATTCAAAAAATGAATAGACAGCCATATTCTGGACACTCTATAGATATAGAAATGGTGACCGAAACGGCAGGTTTACTGCTTTTTCTGTTACTGAAAATGAACATATCAGACAGAGGTGGAAAGAATATGAAAAGTAAAATCGTGAGAGGTATTATCAACGGAGGTGTTCTGGCAGCAGTGGCGGCACTTGGGATTACTGTTTATCAGCTTGGAACAAAGCCCATCGCAGAAAATCCCCAGGAGGAAAATTCTGTACAGGTAGAAGAGACCGGGCTGGAAGAAGAGCTTTCGGACGGGGAAAACGCAGAGGATGCGGCAGCTGCCGGAGATGGCTGGCAGGATGCAGCACAGGATGAGATCTCTGATGGAGAAACCAGAGATGAAGCAGGTCTGTCAGGAGCTTCAGAAGCCGGAGCAGATGGAGTGACAGGAAGCATCCGTGAGACTGCAGGAAGTGGTACAGCCGAAAATGCAGCGGCAGA
>ENA-ORRA01001862-ORRA01001862.1-human-gut-metagenome-genome-assembly--contig:-NODE-1862-length-13001-cov-2.870385_pt1 | contig 13001 bp, 7 predicted proteins | sample MGYA00242169_ERZ509122 | MGnify/ENA primary metagenome ERZ509122 (study PRJEB26280, sample SAMEA2338650) | human gut metagenome | biome: human gut; feature: human-associated habitat; material: faeces...
CCTTCATACGCATTTCGTAAGTCATATAGGAATCCCTCACTTTCTTATCATTCTTAATTTCCGTAATCGTATCGGCGACCTCGCGCGTGAAATTACTGGTAACTGTATTACTGTTGATGTAGTCAAACAGGCTTTGAATATCCGGAGATACATCGCCTTTAGTGCCTAGTGTATTGAGAAACATAATAGCAGCTTAATCTGCCAGTTCAATCTCCATGTTTTCCAAACAACGTCTTTTAAAGGTATAAATACGCTGGGAATCCTCGAAGAAGTCAAACAGGCAGAAGAAGATTATATAGGTAGGGGAAAGTTCATCATAATCCTGGCCTTTTTGCAGCATATCGGTATCCAACATAGCCTGATAGTAGCGAGTACGCTTAGGAAGCTGGAATTCGCCGGTACGGCTGACAGGGTTCTTTACCTGCATTTCCAGATTGTAATGCGTGTCGGTGTCGTCAGCAATTCTGACATCCAGACGAATACCGTGGCTGTCAGGATAAACATCAAGAGTCTGTTCTGCTTCAAGATAGGTGATATCTGCAATTTTGGTGTGGAAAAGTTCTTCCAGAATATGCTTGCAGATGCGCTTTCTGAGCATGACGTGCTTGAAAAGAAAATCGTTGGAAAGAGTTAGCTTGTCAAGATTAGAGATTTGCTTTTTCATATGTTTCCTCCTTTGATTATAGCATAAAGTCGAGCAAAAATATATAAGAGAGCAGATGTAAAAAAGGCGCCTGCCGAAAGCTCGACAGGCGCCACTGGTCCGCACGACCAGGCAAGAGCTCCGCAAAATTGCGGCTACCCATGCAACTAAGGTTATTATAACATAGAAAAATAATAAAAACAATAATTCATAAAACAAACATTTTTATAGATAAAAGCGCTCCAGGGTTTTGCCAAAAAGGCAAATGCTAAGAATATCTTCTGCTTTTTTTATTTAACCGGATAACGATTCATGATATACTTATTATGATTTGCAATTTTTGCTAGTGCTATAATTACAGGTGAGAAAAATGATATATCTGAAGAGCTTTAGCTTTCCTGATGAAAGTCAGGAAGGTTCTGTTTTAGATGATGTGATGAGCAAATGGCACAACACTATCTATCCCTTTAAGATTGCTTCGGGAGTTTTGCTGGAAACGCTGGAATTTGCTCCGGTGACGATTTTATACGCCAGCAACGGCTCCGGCAAGACCACGCTTTTGAACGTTATTGCGCAAAAGCTGGGCGTAGAGCGCACCACGCCTTACAATACATCGACCTTTTTTCCCGATTACTTAAATCTTTGCTCGTATGAGAAAAAGAGTGAGGGCGTTCCGCAGGCCAGCAGGATTATCACCAGCGATGATGTGTTTGATTTTGTCCTGAACAAGCGCATAATCAACAGCGGTATTGATAGCAGGCGCAAGCAGCTGATTGCCGAATATCTGGAGCTGAAGAAGCAGGATAATGGTCGTTTCCGCTATCACGGCAACGATGATTTAGAAAAGCTGGAGAAGCTAGTGGCGATGCGGAATAATACGCTGTCGATGTATGTTAAGAAAAATGTCGGATTGAATATCAGAGAAAAGTCTAACGGTGAAAGTGCCATTCGTTATTTTTTCGATAACATTACGGAAAATGCGCTGTATTTGCTGGACGAGCCGGAAAACAGTCTGGCACCGCTTAGGCAGCAGGAGCTGGTGACTTTTCTGGAGGAGGCCGTGCGCTTTTACAACTGTCAGTTTATTATCGCCAGTCATTCGTCATTTGTGCTTGCGATGCGGGAGGCGAAGATTTATGATTTGGATACCAGGCCGGTGGAGGTCAGGAAATGGCAGGAGCTGGAAGGCATCAGGGTTTATTACGATTTCTTTAAGAAGCACGAGGACAAGTTTTAGGCGTGAAAAGATATTGCGCCGTAAATTGTGCGTATGTGCATAAAAACGCAAAATTATTGAGGAGAAAGAGCTTATGATTATAAAATATGCAACTACGGAAGATATTGCTGCCATTGCCGCAGTGGAGGCAGAATGTTTTCCGCCGGCTGAGGCAGCAACGGAAAAGGAATTTATTGACAGGGTAAAATATTACGGCAATCATTTCTGGCTTATGTATGAGGCTGAAAAGCTGATTGCCTTTGTGGATGGCTTTGTGACGGATGAGCCTGATTTGACGGATGAAATGTACGAGAAGGCAACGCTGCACGATGAAAATGGCGCGTGGCAGATGATTTTCGGTGTTAATACAATTCCTGCTTATCGCAAGCATGGCTATGCCGGCGAGCTGATATGCCGTGCGATTGAGGATGCCAGAAAGCAGGGGAGAAAGGGTTTGGTGCTGACCTGCAAGGATAGGCTCGTTCATTATTATGCTAAATTCGGTTTTACCGATGAGGGTGTGTCCGAGAAATCTACGCATGGCAATGCTGTCTGGTATCAGATGAGGCTTACATTTTAATCGGGGGAGCTTAAGGGAATGCTCTAATTTGGCTTGTACATCATGACAATATTGTTGCTGTATATCTAATGTAGAAAAGCTATATGTCGAATAAATAAGCAGCTGCGTAAGCAAAAAGCCTGCGCAGTTTTTTCTGTCTGCGTTCTGTAAAGCGCTGCTAATAGCTTAGTAGGCAACGTAACGACAGACAAATTTTGTCAGAAATGTGAAGAAAATAGTTTACGCTCTTTAGCATATGTGTTACAATATTTATGTTATAGAATTATGCGACTTTTTTGGATGTGATTGATATAATGCAAAAGGAATTGATTATGCGCCATCTGCCGACGGCCTTCTGTCATGCTTCAACAGTATTGGCACTTCCTGACGGCAGCCTGCTGTGCTGCTGGTTCGGCGGTACGCATGAGGGCGAAAGCGATGTGGGTATCTACTCCAGCAGACGCACGGAAGCAGGCTGGAGTGAGCCAAAGCTGCTGGTAAACGGGGCGGCGGCGAACTGGAATCCGGTGCTTTTTGCGGGCGCGGACGGCAGACTGCTGCTGTTTTACAAGCAGGGCCAGCAAATTGCCGACTGGCAGACATGGCTGCTGCAGTCTGAGGATAACGGCGAAACCTGGAGCGGACCGCAGGAGCTGGTGCCCGGCGATGTGGTCCGCCTGGCCGCCGGGGACATGATCCCGGCTGATCTGCGGATTTTGGAGGCCCAGGACCTGTACGAAACAAGCCGTTGCGTTTGGCGAGCGGACGCATTCTTGCCGGTGCTTCTACCGAACACGGTATCTGGAAGGCCTTTGCAGATATCAGTGACGATGACGGCGCAAGCTGGCATAAATCCTCTGTAGTGCAGATTGAGGGTCTGCAATATCAGGCAGGCGAAAAGACTGCCGACAGTAATATTGCCGTCAGCCAGCAGTCCTTTTACGGACGCGGCGTGATTCAGCCGAGCCTGTGGCAGAGTGCGAATGGCAGCGTGCATATGCTGCTGCGCAGCAGCGAGGGCTTTGTCTATCGCAGCGATTCTGCGGATGACGGCGCAACCTGGTGCAGTGCCTACGCTTTGAGCCTGCCGAACAATAACAGCGGTCTTGACTTGGTGCGGACTGCCGGTGGCGTGCTCTATTTGGTGTGCAATCCGGTGGCTGCCAACTGGGGGCAGCGTTCTCCCTTAAGTCTGTTCCAATCTACAAATGATGGTGCGAGCTGGCAAAAGCTGCTTGACCTGGAAACAGAGCCTGCGGAATTTTCCTATCCGGCGATTATTGCTGAAGGGGAAAATATTATTATCACTTACACCTATAAACGTTGCAACATTGCTTGTGTAAAATTGAGCGCGGATGAACTTGTTACCCTTTAAATTTTAAATATAAGGAGATGTAAGACAATGAAGAAAATTTTAGTTGTGCTGATGGCTATGCTGACCATGGCTGTTATGCTTACCGGCTGCGGCGGTGATAGCAAAAAAGCAGCTTATCCTGCAGACGGAGATATTTCCGTAATCATTCCTAAGGCTCCGGGCGGTGGTACCGATATCTCTGCCAGAGGCCTGATTCAGTTCATGGAAAAAGAGCTGAAGGGCAGCAAATTTGTTCCCGTAAACAAACCCGATGGCGGCGGTGTAACCGGCATGGTAGAGCTGGCTAACGCTAAGGCTGACGGTCATACTCTGGGCATGGTTACCGTTGAGCTGGCTATGTTCCCGCATCAGGGCAAATGCAAAAACACCTATAAGGATTACGCAGCTATCTGCGCTCCGATTGCAGCTCCGGCAGCTTTGATTGTGCCGAAGGATGCTCCTTATAACAGTGTAGACGAATTCGTAGCCTTCGCTAAGGCAAACCCCGGCAAGGTGAAGATGGGTAACTCCGGTATCGGCGCTATCTGGCATATTGCTGCACTTTCCTTTGAAGAAGAATTCGGCGTACAGTTCAAGCACGTACCGTATCCGAAAGGATCCGCTGACATTGCTGCAGCTCTGGCAGGCAAGCACATCGATGCAACCCTGGCTGACCCGTCTGTGTTCAAGAGCCAGGTAGACGCAGGCAACCTGAAGATTCTTGCTGTTATGGCTGACACCCGCAGCGTAATCTATCCGGATGTTCCGACCTTCAAAGAGCTGGGCCACAATATGACCGTTCGCGCTTGGGCAGCACTGGTTGCTCCTAAGGATACTCCGAAAGAAAAGCTGGAAGCTCTGCGCGCTGCTGCTAAAAAGGTTTGCGAATCCAAGGAATTCAAGGATTATTTCATGAAGCAGGGTATCGACCCGACCTGCATTATCGGTGCCGATGCTGATAAGATGATGGCTGATGACCACGCAATGTATGAAAAATTCCTGAAGAAAGCAAAATAAAATCGCCGTAAGGCGTAAATGAAAATACCGACGCTGTAACCCGGAAGGGTTGCGGACGTCGGCGTTTTTGTTTACATATGGCTGCAAATAACTTCTTCTGCCAAAAGTGATAATAATATAAAAAATAAGAAAACAAGGAATAGTATATCGATTTACTTGCAATTAAATTTTCGATATGCTAGAATTAAATAGGAAGAAATACTAATTAGCGATATTTGTATAACACCCCCTAGGTCAGAAACTGCTTGTTTATAAGTTGCCTTTACCTAATATATAGATATTTGCTAGCAATAATCAGTTACGACCGGATTGCAAAATAGCAATGCAATAGACTGATTATTTTCAATTAGAAAAATTCTGCGAGAAGAGATGGATTTGTATAGCGATGTTCTGTGAGGCATTTGCTGTATAAATTGTCTTTTTGCGCAGTTTTTTTTGTTTTTATATTTATTTTGATGAGTGTTTTATACACAAAGGAGTCGAAGTTATGCAAACGAAACTCAAAAGTAGGAAATGGAAGTCGCTTGTTTCAGGTATTCTCCTGGCAGCCAGTGCATCGAGCTTTCTCATAGCACCGGTTTATGCCGCTGATTATAGCAAGCCTCTCATAGGCACGGTCAAGAAGGATAGTGAAATACTCAGTCCTGACGGTAATACCGTACAGGAGGTTGACGGCACTATTACCTATGATTTTCAAGGTGCGGATCACACGTTTACCGTGGTTAATTCTGATGCTATTAGAACCAAAATAGCTAACTACGTTTATAATAACGTAGACAGCTCTGGCAAAATGGGAACTCTGCATTTATATCAGAGCAATACTGGAGAAAATCCTTATAAGGATGTAACTGGCTTTGTTGCAGCTGGCGGTAAGGTTGTTGTGAACAGTAATCTGGATATTACTGCAACCTCTGAGTGTTTGTCTGCCGGTATAACTGCAGCAAATAATGCTAATTTAATTATCAACGGTAATGTAAAAATGCGCAAGGATAATGCAGAAAATCCTTGGGGCATTATTACCGATAATGTTCATGGCAATTATGGTCCTGGAACAGGAACTTCAGATTCATCAGCAACAAAGTATACAGGCGCACGCTGGAATCCTACAGGTATTTCTATCACTGGAGGTCAGGCCGATATTACTGTCAATGGTGATGTGGATTTAGCTGTGCGTGGTACAGCAGTAAAAACAGATCCTTATGGAAGTGTAGAAGGTGTTAATCCCCATAATTTGGCAACAATTTCGTTGTTAGGCAAGTCTACACGTATTGATACGCCGTACAGAGAAGAAAACTTTGTTGAAGGCTTCGGCAAATTCATCGAACCTTATTATGCTCTGGCAAGCTACGGCGGCACGATTAACGTCAATGTAAAGAATCAGGAAGCACAAAACGGCAAGGTAGAAATGGTCGGCAATGTGATTTCTATGAAACGGTCTTCCGGTACATATACCTCGGATGTTTATCAGGACGGGCGTATCAATATCGGACTTACGACTGGCGATTCTTATTGGAAAGGTCTAATCGATAATGCCAATCTGGCACAAACAAGTCCTACAGAAAAAGATAATTATGGACATCCCAAGTATGATTCTGCAATTCCCCCGGTGGATGCTGATCATTCGGGAGAAGTCAATCTGTGGCTCCAGAATGGTGCACAGTGGATCTATGAAAATGCGTCCTACAAAGACGGCCTTGACTACAAGCATATGCCGGAATACAGTCAGTCGAGCTATGGCAGTTACGATGGCATGTCACATCTGAGCCGTCTTGTTGGTGGTAAAGACAGCGCATCTGCCGGCATCATCAGAGTAAACGACAGTGATCCTATTCAGATTGCCGAGGCTGAAGGCGTTACCAAGATTTGGTATGAGCACGCTGATGCTACTCCGGGCACTATTATCGGCGGTGATGTAAAGGTTCTTAATGCCAAGACCGGAACCGAGATGATGCTTTATACCGGCAACAACGGCATTACCAAGGGCTTTGCCGAAGGTGATACCGCTGTAGAGAAAAATAATGTCAGTGAAGTATTGAACTCCTTGGCACACAAGCTGTGGTATATGGCCGGTGACAGCAACCTTACAGGCAGCGTATCTATTGCCGAAGGCCTGACTGCTTCCTCCGTAACTATGAAGACCGGCAACATTACCTTTGCCGAGGGTGGCCAGGGATTCTATGACTATACTCCTGAGAAGGACGATAAGACCTATGCAACCGGCCCGATTGTAAAATCCGAAAATATCGGTGAAACACGCGAAAGCGATATCAACGGAGTAGTTTCCGTTAATGTTACCGAAGCTCAGAATGGGGTGTCCGGTAATGCTCCCAGTGCTATGTATGCAGCAGGCGAGGCAGAAGGTCCGCTTGTTGTTGATTTGCAGGGACACACCTTGAAGCTCAATGCCAACAATCAAACTGCTAATTATGTGTCTACGGTTTACGTTGATGAAAACAAGAGCATGGAGATTAAGGATTCCAAGGGCAATGGTGTGCTGAAGGTTTCTGCCGGTCTTGGTGCTGATGGCAATGCTGATACTAAGGCTAAGTATGTCTATGGCATTCGTGTAGGCGAGGGCGGCAACCTTACTGCAAATACCGATGTTGAGATAGACGGAGTTAAATCTAGTGCTACTCAGCGTGCTTATGGTGTATATGTAAGTACCAAAGGCAATGTTGTATTCGAAAAAGACCTGACCATCAAGAATGTTCAGACTGGCAATAAGGTTGGAGCGAACACTGCCGGTATTTATGCAGACAGTTCTTCAAGTGCAGATGCGCCTATTAATATAACTGTTAAAGGCAATCTTAATATTGAAAACGTATTGGGCAGTGCAATCCGTGCATTGAATACTTCAACTGTATCTACTGCAGGTGCAACTATTAAAGCTGCGGATATGTCTAACGGTACGGATTATAGCCAATATTATGCTTTGCAGGCCAACAAGGGTACCATTAACCTGAATACAGGAGAAGGCATTACTGCCGGAATTCTGGACGTTACCGGTGACATGAAGGTAACTGATAATAAAGCTTCTGTTATCAATGTCAACATGACCAAGGGTTCTCAATGGACAGGCGCGGTAAGCAATATTCCAAGCAGTACATATAATGCACCGGCCGGACAGTTTAATCTGACAATGGCAGATGGCTCTGTATGGAATCATGAAACCGGTCGTTCGGTAGATACGCTGAAGACAACTTTTGCCGGCAGCAATGTTTCTAAGCTGGATGGTTCAGGTGTAATTTACCAAAATTCCGACAAGGGTATCACCGTTTATGATTACAGAGGTGATACAACAGTAGTATACGGACATGATGCAGAAAATCCGCTGAATATTACTGGCGGTAACTTCACTGTAAAGACAGCAGCTGACGGCTCGAAGATTACTTTGGTAACCGATAGCCAAGGCATTAATGCCGGCTTTGAAGCTAGTGATACTGCAACAGAAAAGAATAATGTTAAGGAAGTGCTGAACAAGCTGGCTAATAAGCTGTTCTACACCGGCTACAAGGATGCAAATCTGGCCGGCGTAGTGAAGATTGCCGATGGACTGACAGCGTCTAGTGTAAGTGCTATTGTAAAAGCCTCCGGCGATATCACTTTCTCTGACGGAAGCAATGGAACGAAAAAAGCAGGCCAGGGCTTCTATGACTATACTCCGGAAGAAGATAAGCCCGATTACAAGACAGGCGCTATCACTAAATCGGAAAATATCAGCCTGAACCGCGAGGTGGACGAGAATGGCGTTGCCCATGTTAATGTAACCGAGCTGAATGCAGGTAATAATAAATTTGCCAGCGCTCTTTACGCAGGTGAAGAAACCTCTCCGTCCAAACCGATGACTGTAAATATGTCCGGAAAAGGTCTGGCTTTGAGCTCTGCAATCAGCAGCGGACAGGCAGCAGCTGTTTACGCAGGTGCCAACGCCCATATCAAGGTTGTCAATCAGTCTGCTGACCAAAAGCTGGCAATTACAGCAAATAATACGGATACCAGAGGCGCTCATGGTATTTATGCTGACGGAAATGCGCATCTGAATATTTCCGGAGCAGTAGAAATTTCTGACGTTACTACGAAGGGCGATGCTGCAACAGGTATTAATATTCAGGGCCAGAAGAGTGAGATTAATATTGACGGCCCGCTGACAATCAGCAATGTCAAGGGTATAAGAGAACGCGGCAAAGGTATTAATGCTGCCGGTATTCTGGTAACCGGTGACACATCCTCTGTTACTGTTACAGGTCCGGTAGATATCTCCGGTGTACGCGGCAGCGGTATCAAGCTGGCAGGCAAGGATACTAAGGTAGCTGTTGGCGGCGGTAATATTACTGCAGCAGAGGACAGCGATAAATCACATAATTTCTATGCAGTACGCGTAGAAAAGGGCACGCTGGACATCAATATGAAGGAGGGCGCTGCAGGCAGCACGACCACTAAGATTACCGGTGATATGTATGCAACCGGCCAATATGGCAAGAAGGTTGTGGAATACAGCGGCGGCGAGCTGATTGATTGGAAGGATGCAGGCATTCTCAACGTTGCTTTAACCGATAAGGATTCCTTCTGGAAGGGTGTTGCAGCCTATGACCAGTATAATTCCGATTATGGCAGCGGCGGCAATACTATGCATGATATCGGCCAGATTAACCTGTATCTGCAAAACGGTGCAGCTTGGACCAACGAACAGCAATCGCATGTAACTACCACTACTGTTTCTAAAGCAGAGTGGGGCGGCAGCACCTTGGCAAGTCTGCATGGCGGCAAAGATGCAGATAACGCAGGTCTGATTTACCAAAAGGATAACAATCCTATTTCTGTTGTAAATTATAGCGGTCATACCACTGTATTCTATGATCATGATGCTGCTGATCCGAGTAAGATTATTGGCGGCAGCTTCAATATTACCAATGCAGCAGAAGGTTCTGCTATCACCTTTATTACAGATAATAAGGGCATTACCTCCGGCTTTGCAGATGGCGATTCCGGCGATGCTAAGGATAAAGTAGCCAACGTACTGAACAACCTGGCAGGCAAGCTGTTCTACAAGAATTATACTGATGGTCATCTGGCCGGCGTAGTGAAGATTGCCGATGGTCTGACAGCTTCTTCCGCAGCACTGAAGACCGGCGATATTTCCTTCTCTACCGAAGAAACAGGTACCTTTACACCTGGCCAGGGCTACTATGATTATAAGACTAGCAAGCCAGGCAGCCAGATAACTAAAGAATTTACTACGGCAATTACCGGTGATGCAGCTGCTGATACGGTTTACATAGAAAAAGGCGTACTGAAGGACGATGGAACCTATGTATTTACTGCAGACAGCACAACCATCACACCTGAAAAGCATCTGATTGCAGGTGGTGCGTATGTTCCGCAGATTGGCGCAGCTATTTCCGGCTCTGACGAAAACCATAATGTTACCATTGAGATGAATGGCAACAAGCTGACTGTAGATACAACAACAGATACGCATACAACCGGTATCGCAGCTATCGGCAAGGGTGTAGTCAACATCAATAATGCCGGTGCAATGTCTGTCAGTGCAACAAGCACCAAGGGTGGTCAGGCAGGCGCACTGTTCGTTAATGCCGGCGGTACGATCAATATTCACAATGCAGGTGCTGATAATGTACTTACCTTGCGTGCTAACAGCACTGCTCCGGCAAATGCTGCAGTTATCAAGAGCATGAACGGTGTAAGCGGCGTTATGTCCACTATCACTGTTGACGGTCTCGTTGATATTTTGGCTGATAAGAGCAATGCTTCCGGTGCCAACGAAGCAATCAGTGCAGTTGCTTCCAAGGTTGAGGTTGGCGGTGGCGTCATCAAGGCTATTAATGGGGCTGAATATGCTATCAGTGCCTATGGCGAATTCGATTCCAAGAACCGTGGACAGGTTAATGTGAATGTTAAAAAGGATGCCGAAGGCTCTATCATTGGTGCAGGAAACAATAATGTTCAGCTGGAAGGCAATGTAAATCTCGGCGGCGGCATGGATAGTGCCGGTGCAAGTGCAGATGTAAGCATTGGCCTGAATACTAAGGATTCCTTCTGGAAGGGTGATGTAAGCAATGCTAACGGCAGCAGTGCAGGTATCGTTAACCTTTACATGGGCAATGGCGCAACCTGGACCGGCAATAACCTTTCCGGCAACACCGTAAACGCTAATCTGGATAATGCAACCTGGACCGGTTACAGCAATGGCAATGCTATGCACCTGAAGCTGGATAATTCTATCTGGAATGTAAATGGTGCCAGCAAGCTTGCTTCCTTCTCCGGTAACAAAGGCAGCATCTTTGTGGCAAGTGATGCAGGCGATATCAGTGTAGCTGATTACAGCGGCAACACTACCGTTATTTATAACCATGATGCTGATAATCCGACCAATATTCTCGGCGGCAGCTTTACCATCGGTCAGGCTAATACCGGCTCCAATATTACGCTTATCACTGACAACAAGGGCATCACTAAAGGCTTTAACGCCTATGATAAGGCTGAAGACCAGAATACAGTTAATGAAGTTCTTAACAAGCTGGCACAGAAGCTCTTCTACACCGCTAATGACGGCAAGCTGGCAGGCACTGTCAAGATTGCTTCCGGCTTAACTGCTTCTTCCGCAGCTTTGAAGACCGGCGATATCAGCTTCTCCACCGATGCAACCGGCACCAAGACACCTGGTCAGGGCTTCTATGAATATACTGTAGCAGACGATTCTGTTATTACTGATCCAATCACCGGTAATCTTGATAAGAAGTATGTAAATCTGGGCATCGAAACCGAAAAAGGCATTTACAACTTCACTCAGGATACAGTTATTAATGTAACTAAGGGTGACTACAGCTCTAATTTGAGTGCTATTGAATCCAGTGGCGGACCGATTACGATTAATGCCGACGGAAAGAATTTGGACGTATCCTACCATGTTCTTAAGGGCAGCAATGTTGCACGTGCGGTAGCTACCGGCCTCAGCTATGGAAAGTCCAAAGACATTACTATTAAGGCTAAGAGTCTGAAGCTCAGCACTGATACCACTGGCTTCAGGGCCCAGGGGGTTTATGCAACCGGCGGTAAGATTACCATTGACGCAGACACCACTATTTCTACATCTGCGCAGACAGAAAGCAATGGTATTTACAGCGGTAACGGCGGTACTGTTACTATGAACGGTAACCTTGATATTCATAAGGATAGCAAGGCAGCTAATTACATTGCTCTGAAGTCTGACGATAATGGCGTTATCAACGTTAACATGAAGGACAGTAAGGCAGGTGCGGGAATTGTCAAGATTGATGGCGATGTCTACACCAAGTCTGCAGAAACCTATGAATAACTGCATTACCAGAGGTCTGCACCCAATAGGGTAGAGCTGTACAGTTGTTGCCGAAATAGTACAATACAGACCAAGGATTATAAATTTCCGTATTGCCAAACTTATAACCATCGTACCATTGTTGAATTTCTGAGAGCTTATCAACAGCGTGATAATAATCTGCCATAGTCTGTACTTCCTCGGCAGTAAAGCCAAAATAATTACTGAACTGAGTATCAAGAACTGAATATATACGAATATTATTCAGTCCGCTGAAAATACTTTCTTTGGCGATGCGCAAAATGCCTGTGAGAACTGCCAACGTAACATGGGGATTGTCTTTGAGTGCAGAGGAAAAAAGAATTCTGATAAACTCAACCACCTGCTGATAATAGCTATTGATATAGCCTTCCTGAATAGGTGTATCATATTCATCAATAATAATAATAGGCGCAAGCTTGTGATGTGCATGGAGCATTCTGCTGAGAGCGCCGAGACTGAAAAGATAATTGGCATCAGAGGCAGTGTCATTGACGATTTTTTGATAAAGGTTTGTGTCAGCCTTAGTGAGTTCAGTGCTTTTTTCTAGCTCTGGATGTCTGGCATATTCATTTCTGATGACTTCCTTTAACAGCTCTAAAGCAATTTCCCAATTAGAAAATTTAACGTCCTTTAGAGAAAGAAAAATAATAGGATATTTTCCCTGCTGACTTGTGTATTTTTCGCCTGCCTGCCAAATTTTTTTATCTTTGAAATATTTGCTGGTATCTTCAGGTGTCTTTTCAAAGAATGTGCGCAGCATGTCCATATTCAGCGTTTTGCCGAAACGTCTGGGGCGCGTGAAGAGGGTAATGACAGCGCGTTCGTCGAGGAGCTCTTTAATCAGAAGCGTTTTAT
>ENA-ORRA01001867-ORRA01001867.1-human-gut-metagenome-genome-assembly--contig:-NODE-1867-length-12952-cov-2.859037_pt1 | contig 12952 bp, 11 predicted proteins | sample MGYA00242169_ERZ509122 | MGnify/ENA primary metagenome ERZ509122 (study PRJEB26280, sample SAMEA2338650) | human gut metagenome | biome: human gut; feature: human-associated habitat; material: faeces...
CAGACAGTCAGGCAGCTTCCGCTGTGGCAGACATCAAAGCAGTGACATTTGCAAGGGAAAAGCTGAATGATTTTGATTATCTGATCCAGAATTTTTATCAGGTGGACAATACGACGACGATCGGGAGCGCACAGCTCAATGCGGATGCCCTGCTCGGAAAGGATGTACGTTTGAGCCATGATGCGTCCACACCGCAGATACTGATCTATCATACGCATTCACAGGAAGGGTATGCGGATTCCGTTCCGGGTGATGCATCCATGTCGGTCGTCGGTGTCGGTGATTATCTGACGGAGCTTCTGACACAAAAATATGGCTTTTCCGTGATCCATCACACCGGGCAGTATGATGTCGGAGACCGCGATCATGCCTATGCAAAAGCAGGCCCTGCGTTAGAACAGATCTTAGCGGAAAATAAAAGCATTGAGGTTGTGATCGATCTGCACCGTGACGGAGTCGGAAACAATACGAGACTGGTTACGGAACAAAACGGCGTGCCGATGGCGCAGATCATGTTTTTTAATGGATTGAGCCGCACGACGAAAACAGGCGATATCGAATATCTTTATAATCCTTATATTGCAGATAATCTGGCGATATCGTTCCAGATGCAGTTAAAGGCGGCAGAATATTACCCGGGATTTACCAGAAGAATTTATCTGAAGGGATACCGCTACAATATGCACTATTGCCCGAAGACACTTCTGATCGAGGTGGGGGCGCAGACAAATACACTGGCGGAGGCAAAAAATGCGATGGTACCGCTTGCCGATCTGCTCAACAAAGTATTGACGGGGCAGCAGTAGAAACATAAAATGTATGTAAAAACATAAAAAAACGGGGTAATACATAAGATGGATGTTTTATTGCAGTTAGATGGGAATATTTTATTGTGGATCCAGGAGCATGTGAGGAATGCTGTTCTGACGCCGGTCATGACATTTATTACGCATTTAGGCGATGCGGGATGGATCTGGATTGCTCTTGCAATCGTATTTTTACTTGTAAAAAAGATGCGGAGAACAGGTGTGCTCATGACGTGTTCCCTGTTGGGATCTCTGATCGTTAATAATCTCATTTTAAAAAATCTGGTCGCCAGAACAAGGCCTTATGAGGCTGTGGATGGACTGCAGCGTATCATAGAAGCGCAGAGGGATCTTTCATTTCCATCCGGGCATACCGGCAGTTCTTTTGCAGCGGCTGTTGTGATCTTTCTGACATGCCCAGGGAAGATCGGGGTGCCGGCTTTGATCCTGGCATTTCTGATCATGTTTTCAAGACTTTATGTCGGAGTGCATTATCCGACGGACGTTCTTGCCGGAATGATCACGGGGACACTGATCGCAGTGCTGGTATGCAGGGTGTATCAGAAAAAACACAGAAAAGTTTTAGAATCATAATATACAAAAAACACCCCGGACAAAGTAAAAGTGCCGGAGTGTTTTTTTCTGTCACACAGAAAGATGATATTTCTCCATCCAGTAATTGAGCTGGATAAAATAGGCCAGAAGCTGTGGACCCGCCATAAGCTGCCCGAACCACGGCTTTCCGTATTCTTTTGGTGCTTCCATAAATTTTTTCGCTTTCTTTTTATCGATAAGCGGAAGGATAGAAGCATTGCTGTCTGCTAAAATATCCGTCATCCGCGCGATCAGGATCTTTTCATAACCCGGATGGTAGGTTTTCGGGTAAGGACTTTTTTTGCGGTGCAATAGTTCCGGCGGCAGAAGATCGCGGAAGGCATCACGAAGCAGAGCCTTTTCCACACCGTTCTGGTATTTCATTTTCCATGGAACATTGTACACATAGTCGATGATACGGTGGTCAGCAAAGGGGACTCTCGCCTCAAGACCGGAATACATGCTGGTGCGGTCCATGCGGTCGAGCAGTGTCTGCATAAACCATTTGATATTCAGGTAGGCGATCTCACGGCGTCTGTATTCTTCGGCGGTTTCATCCGGAAGATGCGGTGTTTTTTTCAGGGATTCTTCATACCTTGCATGGGAGTAAGAAGAAAGATCAAGGCTTTTCATAACATCATCATCAAGAAAGGCAGTACGGGCATCGATATCCGCAGACCACGGAAAACCATCCCGGTTCATCAGTTCCGGGCGGTAAAACCACGGGTATCCGCCGAAGATTTCATCGGCACATTCCCCGGTCAGTGTGACCTTGTTTTGTTTTTTGACCAGAGAACAAAAGTAAAGTAAGGAGGCATCGACGTCTGTCATGCCAGGCATATCCTTTGCGTCCACGGCAGCATAGAGCATGTCGGCGAGCGTCTCCTGGGTGCATTCCAGGTAAGTATGACTGGTTTTACAGTGCTCTAACATGCAGTTTACATAGGGAAGATCGCGTTCCGGCTGAAAGGAATTGGATTGAAAATAAATATCATTTTCCGTAAAGTCAAAGGAAAACGTATTTAAGACTTCACCGTGTTCCCTCTGGTAAGCGGCAGCAAGGACCGTGACGATGCTTGAATCGATGCCCCCGGATAAAAAGGTACAGACCGGCACATCGGAAATCATCTGCCGTTTTACGGTATCGCGCATGAGAAAAGATACATGTGCCACGGTGTCCTCGTAGGAGTCCGTGTGGGGCAGACATTTCAGATCCCAGTAGGTGGTATCGGAGAGCCCCATGGCATCAAAACACAGGTAATGTCCGGGTAGAACTTCATAGATATCCTGAAAAACCCCACATCCGGGGGTGCGCGCCGGCCCGACTGCAAGCAGTTCTCTCAGGCTGTTTTCGGTAATAGCGGGTGAAAGATCCGGAAAGCAGAACAGTGCTTTTGGCTCTGAGGCAAAGACAAGCTCACCGTCTTTTGCGTGATAAAAAAGCGGCTTTGTCCCTACTCTGTCGCGGTAGAGAAAAAGCTGTTTTGCGGCACCGTCCCAGATGGCAAAGGAAAAGATTCCATTTAAGCGGGAGACAAAGGAAGCACCGAAATGCATGTAGGCATATAAGATCACTTCCGTGTCGGATGTTGTGAGAAAATTATATCCGGCAGAAGTAAGCTCCGGGATCAGTTCATCGGTATTATAGATCTCCCCATTGTAGACGATGGCATAATCTGCCCCGTCCCGGTGACGTATCATAGGCTGTGCACCGTGCGTGATATCACGGATAGAAAGTCTCTGATGTGACAGACCGGCATGAGGTGTCAGATAAATGCCGGAAGCATCACCGCCGCGGTGAATGAGTTTTTCGTGCATGGACACCAGTATATTTTCCCAAAAGGACTGTCTGTCCGTATAACAGCGTTTCAGGCTGCAAAATCCTGCAATTCCGCACATAAGGTCACTCCATTAAAAAACAGATTTAATCCCTGTTAGTGTATGCAAATCCATCAAAAAGATGATGGATTCCCATCAAAAAGATGATGGATGATGGAAAAAAATGGAATTGCAGGTTAAAATATGCTATAATGAACGAGAGAGAGTCAACATGCTTGTATGATTGACGAATTGTGAATTGGATCATGTGCCGATTTTGCACATGAATATAATGATTGATTTTGAAAGATTTTACATTCAATTTGGAGGAAACGGCTTTGACGCTGGATAGTTTATATATTGGAGTTCCAATCGGAGCGTTTTTCTGTTTTTTATTTATATTTTTTTCATTCCTGAATGCCGGGGATGCAAAACCGGTCAGGTATTTCAGACAGATTCTTTTATCCTGTCTGATCTGGACTGGCGGTGTAGTAATGATGCGTATGCAGATCATGCCGGGGATGCGGTTCTGGTTTCATGTGTCGGTATTCGGATTTTTGACGGTACCGATTTTTATGTATGCATTTTTATTTTATATGTTGGAGATCAAAAAGAATGGTTTCCTGACCGGATATTGCATAGCTACTGTGGTGGCAATGGGGATCAATGTTGTCACAGAAGTATTTATCCCGGAACCGGATATTATCCGGTATGCAGATGGAAGCATTGGATATGCCTATCATCTATCTTGGGGAAGTTATTTATTTGCAGCTGCGATCGTCTATACGACAGTTTTGGCGCACAGGGCAATCGGCAATAAATTTGAAAAACGAAAGAAATTATTTCCACTGCTGCTTGGAACAGTTGCAATTTTGACAGGCAATCTTTTTGTTGCACTGCCGGGTAATTTTTTCCCGTATGATATGCTGGGCGGTATTTTTATGGCATTGTGCCTGTTATATATCATGTGGCACAAGTATCTGTTTGATATCTCGAACCGTATCGTGATCGGATGTATCTACTCGGTTGCACTGGCGGTCAGTCTTCTTCCTGTGTTCAATTTTAATCACAATGCGGAGTGGTATCTTGGCAGTGTATTGCCGGAAATACAGCAAAAAGTTATAGTGCTCGTACTTGGATTTACAGGATGGTCGTTGTTTGTATTTTATCTGGCAAGAAAAATGGCAGAGGGAATCATGCAGAGGCAGAACAGAAAGCAGATCGAGGTATTACGTCGTTTTCAGAATGAGTCGGCGTCTATATTGCGGCAGGAAGATCTGTTTAAGCTGCTGGTTGGTGTGGTAAATGAGATGTTTCCGGTAAAGGACATCTTTGTTTTTATCAAAAATGGAGAAAATTTTACAGTTGTAAAAACAGCCGGTGGACAGATGCCGGATCAGGCAGAGCAGGATGAAATCACGGCTATGCTGGAAAGATCGGGGGCAGGTGAGTGCTCTGAGATTTCATTGATGAAGTATGATGATGAGATACAGGGATTTATCTATATAAAATCTGAGAAAAGAACCAGATTAAATTATTTAGAGAGAGATTATTACTGGAGAATTGGTGTGCATGCGGGTGTGTGCCTTAAGAATATCCGTACTTATCAGGAAGTATATCAGATATCGATCCATGATGAACTGACAGGACTTTATAACAGGGGATATTTTAAAAAGTTTCTGGCGGAGAACTGGAAAGAAGAGCAGAAGATAGCTCTGATGTATCTTGATCTGGATGATTTTAAGCTTTTTAATGAGCTGTACGGGGAAGAATGTGGGGATCGTATCTTAAAATGGTGCGGGCATATCATAGAGAATACTGTAGGATGCCAGGAAAATACGTTCCGGTTTGGATCGAATGAATATGTGGTGCTGATAAATTCGGATGAAAAGAAAAAGGTGGCACAGATTGCGGGAAAGATCCAGAAAAATTTTTTGAACACGGACGAGGAAAAACCGGATGTGCTCCAGCCAATTACGGCAAGTATTGGTATTGCATTTTACCCGGATACGGCTTCAGGAGCGGATGAGCTGCTCAGTCAGGCAGAGCGTGCGAATTTTTATGCAAAAAGAGATGGAAAGAACTGCATTAAAATTTATGGAGAACATACAGAAGATGAGCTTGAGGATCAGCAGGTACAAAAGCATTATGAACAGATCGCACCAACGATTTACGCACTGACGGCAGCAATCGATGCAAAGGATTCTTATACCTTTGAACATTCCTGCCATGTATCGGATTATGCGGTTCTTCTCGCAAAAAAAATAGGTCTTGAGCCGAATGACATTGAAATTGCAAAGGAGGCAGGACTGCTTCACGATATCGGAAAGATTGGTATTCCTGAGAGTATCTTAAAAAAACAGGGCAGGTTAAATGATGAGGAATATGAGATCATGAAAACACATGTCACGAATTCCATTGAGATGATTCATTTTCTGCCGAATATGAACTATGTGATACCGGCTGTATTATCGCATCATGAGAGATATGACGGAAAGGGATATCCGAGAGGCCTGAAAGGAGAAGATATTCCACTGTTAGGGCGTATTCTTGCGGTATGTGATTCGTTTGATGCGATGACAACAAAGCGTACCTACAAGGAAGCTATGTCGATCGATTATGCAATCAGTGAGTTAGAACACAATAAGGGAACACAGTTTGATCCAAAACTGGCAGAGGCATTTATTGAATTGTTAAAAGAAGGGAAAATTGAGGTCTAATTCTTAAGATTTTCTGAGGATTTTTGTTTGAGGGATGACAAAAAAACGTTAATGTGTTAAACTGCAAAAGTGTAAAATGTTTTTATCAGGAGGAGTTTAACATGTGGAACAGAAGTGAGTTAAAAAGCAATGCAAAGCTGGCATTGAAGGCGAATTACTGGAAAGCAGTGCTGGTGGGACTGATTCTGTCATTTATTTTAGGTTCAGGCTCAACAGCTGCCCAAAATTCGGCAAGGTCATCAACGGATGGATTGACGGATATAGATCCGGTAATGGTATTTACTGTGATTGGGATTATACTGGCAGCAGTATTTGTTGCCATGGTGATCAGCATCCTGCTTAGTATTTTTATCTGGAATCCGCTTGAAGTGGGATGTCAGAAATTTTTCATTAACTGTAAGTATGGTAACGCGGAATTAGGCGATATTGCATACGGATTTAAAAACGGATATGCGCACATCGGCATGATCATGTTCCTGCGGGGGCTGTTTACAGGACTCTGGATGTTATTATTTATCATTCCGGGTATCGTGAAAAGTTATGAGTATATGATGATCCCATATCTTTTAGCAGAGCATCCGGAGATGACCAGACAGGAAGCCTTTGCAGAAAGTAAACAGATGATGGATGGAAACAAATGGGATGCATTTGTGTTAGATCTTTCATTTATCGGCTGGACGCTGTTAGGTGTCTGCACATTTGGTATTCTTCTTGTTTTTTATGTAGAACCTTACATATATCTGACACGCGCAGAACTGTATCATGCATTAAAAAATAATAATAAGTCGGTAGAATTTTAAATTTACCCCAAAAGAGTCATAAAATCCCCCCAAGCTGCATTTCTAATAAGTAAGGAGTGCGTTTGCGGGGGATTTTTATGTCCAATGAGAAAATGGAAAATCTGTTAAATCTTGCACTCGATGCGACAGAGCGGGAGAGGGAAAAATCGTTAGATCTCGATACCGGGTATGACAGAGCGGAACGGACCTGGGAAGTTATCGTAAAATTCGGAGGCACGGAAGAAGCGTTGAGGGGACTGTTTGCAGAAAAATTTCCGGAGGAGTATGACCGGATCAGGATTACAAATCTGCGGAATGAATATGCGATCCTGCTTTTGCCAGAGCATATTGTGGAACTGGTGGCGGCACTGACAGAGATCGAATACATGGAGAAACCGAAACTTTTGTTTTTTGCAGTGAATAACGGCAGACGTGTATCATGCATCAATCAGCTGCAGACGGTGGGGACGGAGCAGGGAACATTGTCGTCTGGCAGAAATTTAAGTGGAACCGGTGTGATCGTGGCAGTGATCGATTCCGGCATCGATTATACACACCCGGATTTTCGGAATGCAGACGGAACCACCCGGATTTTAAATCTGTGGGATCAGACGATACCAGCAGACAGCGTGGCAGATCCGTTTCCTGCGGAGAATGGAGAAACGTCATTTTTAGGGGCACCGTCAGGGTACTTTCTTGGAACTGAATTTACGAGAGCGGTGATAGACCGCGCTTTAGAGCAGACAACGGAGAGAGAGCGGTTTGCGTTGTGCCCCAGCCGTGACATCTCCGGGCATGGCACCCATGTGACGGGGATCGCAGCCGGAAATGGCAGAGCCTCACAGGGAAGATACCGCGGAGTGGCATATGAAAGTCCGCTTCTGATCGTAAAATTGGGAACGCCGGGGGAACGGTCTTTCCCAAGAACGACGGAACTGATGCAGGCAGTAGATTACTGTATCAGAAAAGCCCAGGAATACGGGATGCCCATCGTTATAAATTTGAGCTTTGGGAATAACTATGGTTCCCACTCCGGCAACTCCCTGTTAGAGAGTTATCTTGATGATATGGCGAATTACTGGCGGACGTCGATTGTTGCCGGCAGCGGAAATGAGGGGGCGTCGGCGGTGCATGCGTCTGGAACCCTGCGGGAAAATATCACGAAAGATGTGGAAATCGCCGTGAGCAGTTATGAGCCGTCTTTAAATCTTCAAATTTGGAAAAATTATTCCGATGAGATTGCGGTCTCGCTGATTCATCCGAATGGTACGAGAGTGGGACCAGTCCGGCAGATTTTAGGTCCGCAGCGTTTTAGGCTGGGGAATACAGATATTCTGCTTTATTACGGAGAACCGAGTCCCTACAGTCCTTATCAGGAAATTTATTTTGACCTGCTTCCGGTAAACGAGTATATTGACAGCGGCGTCTGGACGATACAGCTTGTACCACAGAGAATTGCAGCCGGAAATTATGATATGTGGCTTCCAGCGGGCGGTGTTTTAAACGAAGGTACGGGCTTTTTGATGCCGTCGGAGGAGACAACACTGACGATTCCGTCGACGGCGGCGCGGGTGATCACCGTCGGAGCCTACGACGGATATTTTGACCGCGCGGCGGCATTTTCCGGGCGCGGGTATACGCGGGAGACCAATCAGGTCAAACCGGATCTGGTCGCACCGGGGGTGGATATTACTTCCTGTGCGCCGGGCGGCGGGTATGTGACAAGAAGCGGAACATCGATGGCGGCTCCCTTTGTGACTGGCGGGGCAGCACTTCTGATGCAATGGGGGATCGTGGATAAAAATGATCCATATCTGTATGGGGAAAAAATGAAAGCGTATCTGATCAAGGGGGCAAGAAGGCTTCCGGCGATGCGGGACTATCCGAATCCGGTGTTTGGGGATAATGGTATTATAGTGTCAAGTTAGTGAGAAGCCAGTAAAATCAAGGGGTTCCGCTGATTTCGTCCAAAACAGAAATTGCTGTGAAAACGGCAAATTGGGATGAAAACAACCTGGTTTTCATTCTGAAAAAGGAAAATCGGATAACTTGACACTAAAATACCATAAGGAGTTAAAAATCTATTTTTCAAATGTATTTCAAATTTATCATTTCTAATCAATCTCAGTTTTAGTGCAAAATCTATTTTCCAAATTGTAACCGATAGTGTTCTTACATGGAAGGAGGTAAGTGAACAGTCCTACTTTTATCCAAGTGTCATATGAAATTGATACCATGGCAGTCGCCAAGGTTCAGCAAGCCTGGCCTTGGCTCGCTGCCTGCATGAGAATCTAATGTAACCAAAATAACAAATTCAACAAGAGAAAGGAAGCAAACGTATGGGCAAGGTTTTAGGAATTGTAAACAGAAAGGGCGGAGTAGGTAAGACCACGACCGCCACAACCCTGTCATATCTGCTGTCTAAGGAGGGCTGTAAGGTCGCATTGATTGACTTTGACGGGCAGAGGCACACAACAAAACTTTGCGGAGTGACCGCACCAGAGCAGCTTTTCGTGACAATTTATGACATTTTGAAGTGTATCGTGATGAACGAAGAACTGCCGGATAAAGAGTCCTACATGATAAGGACAGAGACAGGAGTAGATTTAATTCCGGCGAATAACAAGCTGGATAACTTTGATAAGCTGATGTGTGATACTGATTTTGCAGAATACAAGCTGAAAGAGTTTGTGGACACCATTAAGGGGCAGTATGACTACATCCTCATTGACGGGATGCCTAAGATGGGGACAGCCATGATAAATGTGATGATATGCTGTGACAGTCTGATTATTCCGGTACAGTCGGCAACGCTGGCGGTAGAGGGAATGGCAGAGTTTCTAAGGGCTTTCCACAGAATCAAGAGCCACGCAAATGCAGAGACGCAGCAGGAGAAAACTAAGCAATGTCAAAGGAAACAGACTGATAAAAAGGAGATTTGCAGAACAGACACAGCGTATGGAAGAGTGGACGAAAGAGACACCTTTTGGGGGTGGACTGGGGAGGAGGTCAGTTTGATACCACCTTGAACGTTCATTTTAACTAAAAGACTAAAAAGTGAAAAAGAAGTATTTAGGATAAAATAGAAATATAGTCTGGTTACACATTGGTAATAAACGTAAAATGACGTATATGTTAAGCTTAAAATGATAATTTTGCAAATAAAATAAAAAATTTCTTATAGATTATTAAACTATAGCAAAATAAATTAGCATGCAGAACATTCTTAAATAGTCAAAGAAAAGATATGATAAAAGGAAAATGAGTTTCGGAGATAGAAATGAAATTAGATTATTGCGCAATAGGTATGAGAATAAAAGAGCGTCGGATGAAGAAAGAATGGTCGTAGGAGATGCTGGCATCTACTGTTGGAATTTCCAATCCACATATGAGTAATATAGAGCGGGGAAAGACAAAAGTAAGCTTGGCAACTTTGATAGATATTGCAAACCCTCTGGATACGACATTGGACGCATTGATTTGTGATAATCTGGTGAAAGGGAAAGCTGTTTTTGATGAAGAAATTTCACAGGAATTGGAAGAATGCAGTGAAGAAGACATCAGAATTGTTTATGATATGGTAAAAGCGTTGGTTAAGAGTCTGGCAAAACGGAAACATTAGTTGTTACAGTGGGGGCAAAGATATATGATAAGGATCGGGATTTGTGATGATTTAGTAGAACAACTTCAGATACAGGAAGAGATGGTTAGGAATATCGTTTGCCGTTTGGGACTGAATACAGAAATAAAATGTTTTCAAAGTGGAGAAGATTTGTTATGGGAAATGGAACAAAAAGGCAATATGGATATCATTCTTTTGGATATTGAAATGGGCGGGATAAACGGAGTTGAAACGGCAAGACGGATTCGGGAAAAGGATAACAGGGCAATTTTGTTCTTCATTTCCTACTATGAACAGTATTGTAAGGAAATCATTAATGTACAGCCATTTCGGTTTATAGACAAGCCTGTTTCGGAGGAGGAACTGGATCGTGGGTTTAGAGAAGCGTTTAAGGCGATGAGTCAAAAAGAAGAAATTTTTGAGTATACATATAAAAAAGTTCCATATAAGATTTTGGTAAATAAAATTCGTTATTTTGAGAGTGATAAGCGACAGGTGAATCTTTACAGTACAGACGGTGTTTCTTCCTTTTATAAAAAACTGGATGAAGTAGAAGCACAGTTAGAACAGATGAATATCAAGTTTTTAAGGATTAGTAAATCTTATCTGGTCAATGTGAACTATGTAAAGGAATTTCGGTATGAAAAAGTAGTGATGGATGACGGCAAAGAATTTAAAATAGGTCCCAGATATAAGGATAAAATACGAAAAAGTTATATTGAATTGATGAGGATAAGCTAAATGATGAAAGTAATGCTGGCAGCCATTGAAATTTTTTCTTTAGTGTATCAGAGAATTTTTGCACAAAAAGTCCTGACACAAAGAAAGCATAGCAGAGTGTGGGAGTGTTTTGTATGGGGAATGTATTTTGTTATTTCTAATTTTTTTACTTACAGTTTTGCAAAAAGTGCGTGGGACAATACAGGAATATTTGTTGTCTCATTTTTTTTTGCTTTACGTATTTTATATATAGATTCTGCATGGGTTTTATCGGCAGTTACTGCTTTTATGGCAATTAGCGGAGCATTATCAGAAGTATTGACTTATTATGGATGGCAGATATTTGTTCAGAAAAGTGGAGTCAAAGTAGATACGGCAAATGAGGATTACTTACTATTGCTGGTTTCCAAGCTAGTTATGTTTTTCTTTATAAAAATATTGCTGGCACTTATCAAGCGGCATAAAAATATCAGGTTGAATACACAGGAATGGGTTGAAATTTTTATGATTCCCGGAGGAAGCATTGTCATTTTAGCTGAAATGATCTGTCAAAAGGAAAGCATGAGCGAGACATTGGATTTTGTGGCAGCGCTTATGGTAATGCTGATAAATATTTTTACATATTATTTGTATGATAAAATTGGAGAAACAGCAGAAAAAAGAGTACGGGAAGAGGTTTTACAGGAGCAAAGTGAATATTATCTCAGACAGTACAATGAAAACATGAATCTGTGGGTAGAAATGAGTGAGTTCCGCCATAATATGACGGAACGGTATCTGATGGAGAAAATGTATCTGGAGAAAGGAGACTATGAGGCACTCAAAAAATATTGCGATAATTCTTTAGAAAAGTTACATAAGCAGAGAAAAGTATCTAATACAGGGTGTTTCTATTTTGACAGTATTATTGTATGAGATTTTTTCTATGTAAAGAAATGTAAAGGGAAATAAGAGATGCGTGAGTGAGAGACAGGCGTCTCTTTTTTTTGCATAAAAATAAAAAAGTTACAGATAACCATACGATTCTTGACGTTTTGAAGATTCTGTGTCGAAAAATGGTATTATTAGGAAAAAAGAGAGGGGGAATCAAGATGAGAAATCTGTTAAACCGCTATTTGAGCAATTTAATGACATTTGGACTGGAGAAAGTAGCAACAGGCGCTGCAACAAAATGCTGCTATTTTATTCTGCATCAGCCCAAGGTGCCGGAAAATCTCAAAAAGTTTTCTGAGAGTAAGAAATGAGAAAACTTTTTGAAAGAATCGTAGACTTCATGGAAGAAAATGGAAGCATTCAATCGGAGTACAGGGATGTATATCTATTTGCGTTGCAGACCATTGCTGTATATGCTTTCAATATTGGAACGGGTGTTGTCATTGGCGCAGCCTTTGGGGAATTGTTATATTGCATGATATTTCTGATTGCATTTATGCTGTTGCGGCAGGGAGCAGGAGGATATCACGCACCGGGATGGATGAGCTGCTATTTTCTTTCATGTGGGATTCTGGTTTTAACCTTGTTATGGATAAAAGCAGAATTTGCTTATCAGACCTGTCTTACAATCGCTGCGGCGTTGGCTGCGGGGATGGGGATATTTCTATTTGCTCCCCTGGAGGATAAAAATAAGCCTCTGGAGGAAGCAGAAAAGAAAGTAATCGGAAAAAAGGCGCGAATCATAGTTGTAACAGAGCTGATACTCGGAATGGTATTCTTAGCGGTAAATCAGAGAGCTGCATATGCGGTTTTGGGCGCAGTTATCTGGTGTGGAGTGAGTTATCTGGCATGGTCAGTAAAAAGATATACGGAGAAAAATGGGAAAAGTAGAGAAGATAACAATTAAATTGGCAATGCTGTTCATAGGGCTTTCTTTGCTGTTTCCGGCAAGGGTTTTGG
>ENA-ORRA01001868-ORRA01001868.1-human-gut-metagenome-genome-assembly--contig:-NODE-1868-length-12945-cov-4.206749_pt1 | contig 12945 bp, 10 predicted proteins | sample MGYA00242169_ERZ509122 | MGnify/ENA primary metagenome ERZ509122 (study PRJEB26280, sample SAMEA2338650) | human gut metagenome | biome: human gut; feature: human-associated habitat; material: faeces...
ATAATCATTTTCATTCAAAATCATGTTGAAGTCGTTGGTAATTTTCAGTATCATAATATTGTCTTAGAGGACGGATAGAAATCACAAACTTTGGACGGTTGGGGATTTCTATCTTTTTTATTTTATGTCCAATCCTTCTAAAAATACTGTAACAAAAAAGATAGAGAAATTCACCCTACAAGTGTTTAAAGGTTATCACTTTCTAAAAGCAAAAATCCCTATGACTTTTAAAGGTTGATTTATCCCTATCTATTCTTATATATTCGGTACTTTATGTACCCTTTTTTATTTGCACTTTTTAGTACAATTTGTACTTTTTAATTGAGTGTAAACGCATACATCTAACTTAAACGTAATTTGTGTTACTATATAGTTAAATTAGTTTACTTTTATTTAATGGGAATATAACCATAGTTTTTAGTGGATTGAAATAGGGTTGAGAGTTTGATAGAGTTAATATCATTAGGGGAATGGCTATGAAGATAATAGATAATGATTTGACAATTCAAGAAGTGTGTGGGCATATGGGTGGATATCATCGGTGTTCATTGGAGGATGGATATCCCTTTTTATATGTGAGTTTAAAATTTCAAGAGATCTTGGGTTGGTCAAAAGAAGAGATTGAAACTCGATTTGATAATAAATTAATGAATATGGTGCATCCAGAGGATAGAGAGATAGATTTATTCAATTCTGTTTTTCGTTTGTTAGGAAAAGATGGATATCACTATGTAAGTGAGAGTATAGAGAAAGAGGGAAATTCTATACTGCATGGACATATTTCGGATGTGACAGAGTTTATCCGGGAAAAGGAACAGAATAATATCTTATCGGCTTTGACTATGGATTATACTTCTTTAGTGCTTTGTGACTTGAAACAAGATACAGTGGAAGTGATTAAGCAGGATGCGAGTTGTGCTGAAATGAATTGGCATAGTTATAGTGAAAATTTAAATTATTTCTATGATAATGTACTGATGAAGGATTCTGGTCCAAATTATATGGATCTTTTATCGAATGCTTCTTTAATGCGTACATTAAAGGAACAGGGTTCTTTAGAATGGCAGTTTCAAATTGTTCCGGATGAGAATGGAGTATCGAATTTTGGGGCAAGGGCAGTGTTTCTGTATGAGGATTTGAATCATTTTAAGATTATAATGGGTTTTCGTCCGATTGATGAAATTGTAAAGAGGGAAAAAGTATTAGAACTTCAAAGAGAGATTATTGAGGGTCTAGGTAAAGAATATTTTTCCGTATTATTGTTGGAGTTGGATAGTGGTCAAATCTTTTCCTATCGTGAAGTCGGTGAGAATGGTAAGCGTATTGCGGATTTTTGTCGTAAATATGAAAATCAGTGGTGTGCATTATTGCCAGCTTATGCCAATGAGATTGTAACGGATGAAAGTCGTGAGAATTTCTTGGATCAGCTTTCGTTAGATGCATTACGTTCAAATCAAGATGATTTTTCAATGACCTATGAATTTAAAATGGGTGATCGTATTCTTTATCACGAGACACGTATTGCGTATGTTTATAAAAAGGATCGTAGTCGTGTGGCGGTGATTGGCACAAGAAACATTGATGATTTGATCAAGAAGGAACGTATGCAGGAGGCAAAATTAAAAGAGGCATATATTGTGGCGGAAGAGGCGAATAAGGCGAAAACGGATTTCTTAAACAATATGTCGCATGATATTCGTACGCCTATGAATGTGATTCTTGGCTACAATGAGTTGATGAAGCAGTACTTGACAGATCCAATCCTGGTGGACTATCAAAATAAGATAGAACAGAGTGGTAAGCTATTACTTTCAATCATTAATAATGTGCTGGATATGGCACGTATTGAGAGTGGTAAGATGGTTGTCGAAGAAGGAGCCGAGCAAATCGGGCTTGTAGTGAAAAAATCGAGAACGTATTCGAGTCGAGTGCACAAGAAAAGAATATCGTCTTTACAACGAGTGTAGATGTGGATCATACACATGTGTTGTGGGATGGTTTTAAGATTCGTGAAATCTTAATGAATCTAGTGGGCAATGCGTTTAAGTATACGCCTGAAGGTGGTCATATTGCGATTGATGTGAAGGAACTGAATTGTACAAGATCGGGTTATGTCAGAATTCAAACGCAAGTCAAAGATACGGGTGTTGGTATGAGTGAAGACTATCTTCCAACTTTATTTGATTCTTTTTCTAGAGAATACAATACAACGATTGGAAAAGTGTCAGGTACAGGTCTAGGTATGGCGATTGTCAAGAATCTTGTGGATATGATGGATGGAGAGATTTGTGTAAAGAGTAAGCTTGGTGAGGGGACTTGTTTCACTGTTACTTTTGAGCATAGAATAGCGGATGAGAATTCCATAGAATTGAATCAAGAATTGGATGTTCTTGATGGCAAATCTATCTTACAAGGTAAGCGTGTTTTACTTGTGGAAGATAATGATTTAAATGCCGAGATTGCGATGGCCATACTTGAACAGAGTGGTTTAATATTGAATCGTGTTGAGGATGGTTTAGCTTGTATAAATCGGTTGTCTGAAGTGGATGCAGATTTGTATGATTTGATTTTGATGGATATTCAAATGCCAAATATGAATGGGTATGAGGCGACTAGAAGAATTCGTCAATTTGAGAATGTAAAAAAGGCAAGTATTCCAATTCTAGCTATGACGGCCAATGCGTTTGAGGAAGATAAGAAAATGGCAATGGAAGCAGGTATGAATGGGCATATTTCTAAGCCGATTGATGTGAATGTATTGGAAAAGCAGATCATAAATATATTCAAAAAAGTGTCTTAATTGACACTTTTTTCTATACAAGGTATATATTTGCGGTTTATAATGTGGGTAGTTCGATGCAAAGGAGTGGTAATATATATGAGATTTTTTGATTACATTGATACTATCGAAAAGCCTACAATTGAGAATATTCGAGTTATATATAAGGCTGTAAATGAGAAGTATGATGATCTCATAGACATGGCACTGGAGCCGAATAGTAAGAATTATAAAAAAGTGGGTTCAGAATATGGAGTGTTTAAAAAAGTCTGAAAACATGATGATTGATTGTATTGGCAATAAGCAGATTACAGATACAGAGTGGTTAGAACTTATGTATAATATTTATCGTTATCAAGTTAAATATGGTGGATTAAAATACCTTACAATTGAATTATAGGGAAGAACAGGGCTCGTAATGAGTCCTGCTTTTCTTTTGTACATTTTAACAATTCTGTTGCACTTTTTAATTGAGTTTATTTCGGGGGGGGGGACGCATATATAACCAAAAAGTAAAAATAACTGTTAAATACAGATGTGAAGCTATATATAACTATAAATAAATATAACCATTGTTATTTTGCCGTTTGAAAAAATATTTTAAGTCGCGTAGTATATAAATTACCAAAAGTTAGTGAATCTTAAAAGGTTTGATAGGTAAGGGATATTTGATGTATTTATGAATACATTATTAATAATTTATGCAATAATTTTTTACTAACTTGAAGTAAGCGCTACCAATAAATATAGGGGTTAGATATGGAGAAGAAAGATTTAAAGCATTTGAGTCGTAGTGAGTTGGTGGATGTCATTTGCGAGATGAAAAAGGATACTACAAATTCAAATGATTTAACAATGGAAGAAATAGAATCGGAGCAGAAGCGGTTAAAGGATAGGGCTGTATATCGTAAAACTTTAAAGGGGACGATTGGTATATTGGTTGTAGTAGCTGCCATTTCTGTTTTAGTAGCTACTTTATGGATGCCCGTATTATCTATTTATGGCTATAGTATGTCTCCTACTTTAGAACAGGGTCAGTATGTCGTTTCTGTAAAGAATACAGAATTAAAGTCGGGAGATATTGTAGCTTTTTGGCAGGGAAATAAGTTGTTGGTAAAACGTGTTATTGCCAGTCCTGGTCAATGGGTAGATATTGATGTGAATGGCAATGTGAGTGTGGATGGTAAAGCATTGGATGAAAAGTATCTTAATGAAAAAGCTTTAGGAAATTGTGATATTGATCTTCCACACCAGGTGTCTGAATCGCATTGGTTTTTAATGGGTGATAATAGGGATACTTCTATAGATTCTAGAAGTAGAGTGATTGGAGATATTTCGAAAGAACAAATTGAGGGGCAGATTATTTTTAGAATTTGGCCTTTTGATCAAATAGGAAGTGTAAAGTAGGTGAGAGAGCGTGGTTTCGGAATATATAAAAAAACTACTTAAGGATAAAGCACGGTTAAAGAAATGGAAAAGGATTACTTTAGCCCTTTCTTGCGTGGTTGTTTTTTGCGTGGTTTATGCACTGACTCTTCCGGCCATTACTTTAGAGGGTAAAACTATTTGTGGAATGGAAGAACATACTCATACTGAAGAGTGTTATCAAGATGATGAATTAGTGTGTGATAAAGAAGAACATCAACATACTGAAGATTGTTACGAAAAGGAAGAAGAACAGCCTGTAGAAGAAGAGAATACGCAACCAGATACAACAGAGTCTAGTGATGAAGTAGAAACAGTAGCAGAACCAGAATTAAAAGATGCTGAACAAACTACAGATGAGCAAGAAGAGCCCAAAACGAATTTAGATTTTGTTTTAAATGACCATCCAGATAATATTGAGTCTACTATTCTATATGTAAAGAATAATGATCAATGGACGGAAATCTCAAATGGAGAAAGTCCGAATAATACGAGTTTAAAGATTTTAGTTAAATTCCAGAAAATTCATACACAAGAATTTTTGGAAAAGTGTAATTGTAAATTTACTTATAATCTTCCAAATTTTTTAAGTTTTGTAGGTATAACTGCTCCAATGATGGATAAAGACACAAATGAAAAAATTGGTGAAATCAATGCCTATAATGGTAAAGTTGTTGTCACTTATTATAAAGAATATCTACAAAAATTATTAAATGGATCTGAAGCGGAAACAAGTACGTTTTCTGGTGAATTTTATGTAGAAGGAAAGATTGATTTAAGTAGCTTAGATTCTAATGGTCAATTAGATACTAATATAAATGGTATTAAATTGAATTATGGAACGGATTTTTTAGAACGATTTGGTGATATAAGTGTAAATAAGATTTGTAGTAAAGATGGAGAAGATAAAAATGATGATTATATTAAATATTCCATTACAGTTACTGCAGGCTCAAATGGTGCTAAAAATATAATTGTTGTTGATAGATTTACTCAAAGTAAAGATTTAGTGTCATATATTGGAATTGATAAAACTGAAACTATACTTAAAGATAATGCGGTTAAACCGAATCCTTTTGAAACAATCGAAAATAATACAAGCTTTGTACATGGAAAAGTATATTTGGGTGTTGAGACTAGTGATGAGGTAAATCCTATACCTGAAGCAAATGCAGCTGAAAAACTAAATCCTGGAAGTTTAGTTTGGAATATTGGTAATATGGCTCCTAATGAAAAGCGTGTCCTTACATATTATGTTAAGTTGGCAGATAATAAAGCTTTAAACGGAAATACAATTACGAACGAAGCTCATGTTTATTCTAAAACGAATCAAAATAATGTTTATGATAGGGATAATAGCACGGCAAATTTTGTTCCACAAATTAATTACAGTGATTTGATGAAAAAAAGTGTAGATGGAGATATAAAAAAGGATGCGAATGGTAATTATTTGATTCCTTACAAACTAGAATTTGGATTACATAAAGATGGAAGTAATTATTCACTGAAGAATTTTGAACTTTTTGATGATTTGAATTATGCGGGAGATAATATTAAAACAGACAGTAGAGCATTAGAATATATTTCATATAATAAAGATTCAGTAAAGTTTTACAAAAAAGGAGATGGGAAACAAGATTTTGAAGAAATTAAAGATATTCAGATTTTGTGGTCATTGAATCAGGGTGAGTATAAAAAAATTTGGACAGATTCAGATGGAAATCCAACAAGATTTAAATTAACTGGCAAAACGGATAAGCCGATTACAGTAAATCCTGGAGATTCTTTATATGTGACATACACTTTAACTGTAAAACCAGAGGCTTTTGCGGCTATTAAATCTGGGACATTAGATGTAAAAAATCGTTATTTGTTTTCTGCTTCAAATGCAGGTAAGAATTTTAATGATGCGGTCGATCGTGTTTACAATGTACAAACTTTAGATGGATATTCATGGAGTGAAAAGAGTGTCAGTGAAAAAACAAATGATGAAAAAACAATAACGATTTCTAATGGAGAAGGAAAATATTTGATTGAGAATGGTCATATTAAACAAGATTCATCAACAGATAATTCTTTTGTCGTGCCTAAAGGTAGTTATGAGTATACAGTTGATGTGAATAAAACTAAAAATGAGTTTGATGTAAAAAGTATTCAAATGAAGGATAATTTAAATACAGATAAGATGGTGTATGTGGGGTATGCCAAAGTTGAAAGCATGAAATATGATTCTACGAAAGATATTTATCAAACAGAGGAAACAAAATGGGTTAAAATTGATTCCTTACATGAGTTTAGCCTAATACCTTCTGATATGGATTGGAAGAACGGAAAGAATGCGTATAGATTTACATATTATGTAGCTCAATCAAAAACTGCTTCTTTTACGGAATTGAATTTGAAGAATACATTTACATTAAGTGGAAAAGTAAATCGAAATGGAACAGATATTGATATATCGGATATTGTATCGAATTCTAAAGAAGTAATTGTTTCTGGTAATTATAGTATGAATGTACATAAAAAAGCTTGGGATTATGTTAGGGCAGAAAAGGATGCAACTTCTTGGACTAATGGTAAGTTATATTGGCTGATTGAAGTGAAGGGTACATCTATACCAAAAGGAACTGTATTTCAAGATTGTATATCTACAGATAAAGATTTGAAAACTTCATATCTACATTCTGATTCTTTAGTTGGAGTTTATCAAGGTGTGATTCCTGATGAAATCAATAGTAATGATCTAACGGGTTTATTGAATAATAAAACATTAAAAGAATTAGATAAAAACTTATTTGAACAAAGTATGGGAAGTAGTAAGAATTTTTCTGGTGAAGATAGATACAGTGAATTAACACTGAAATCAACTCAAGATATAACTTTAGGAAATGACAATAATCTTTATTTTGTGGTTACAAGTGAACCAGAGAGTTTACCAACTAAATATCGTGAAACATATGTTTTTAAAAATAGTATAAAAACTAGTGATGATGGAGTAAATTTTATTGAAAGGGGTAATGCTACAAAGGATCTTTGTGGTGGTAAAAACATTTTAAAAGAATTAGGCCAAACATTTACTTATGATGGTAAAAGTATTAAAAGTAATATGGATGGTACGGATAAGAATACGGTTGGGGGACCAGAAACTAGAATAGTAAAAGACGAATTAAAAGAAACAGGTGCTGGTTTATATGCGTCATGGGCCTTTAAAGTAAATTATTCAGGAGACTTATCTGGAAGTTATCGTGTATTAGAACAGATTCCAGAGGGTATGCAGTTGGCATATATACGTATCAAATGGATTGGTGAAGGACAGAAGAATAAAGAATCAATACAATCGAAGACTATAGAGAATCTTGAGGAAGGATGGACTCCAAAAAGTATTACTGCAGATGATGATGACAAAGAGTCTAGGATAACAAATTATTACGTAAAGGGAAATCAAGCTTTAATTGAATTAGGTGATTTTTATGCAGGAAAGGTTACTGATAAATATTCAGTAGATGTTCAGGTTGTTTGTAAAGTAACGGACCCGAAAGTATTGCTTGGATCAGAAGAGGTGAAATTCACAAATAATGTTATTCTTCAAAATGCAGATGGTACAAAGAATATAGATAGTGCGCATTCTAATGTAACTTTGTCAATGAAGAATATAACGAAGAGCCAGGTACAAAATGGACAAAAAATTAATTATACAATTGAAACAAATTCATTAAATCAAGATTTACCATCAAATGGTGCAGATAATAAGCTAAAACTAGTTGATGAATTGGGAAGTAATTTAATTTTAGATTTGGATACAATTAAAGTAGAAAATACTCTGGGTCAACAAGAAGATGCACGTGTATCCTATGAAAATAATAAATTAGAAATAGAAATTCCTAAGGATAAGAAATTGAAGATTACATATACGGCAACGGTAAATGCTGCGCCTGGAGAAAAAGTCAGTGTTACAAATACAGCTTATTGGAAGGGATATAGTTCTTCGAATGGTGAGACTGTAAAAATTGAAAACTTTATTTATGAAGCAGGTGGTAGCACACAAAGTTCAAATAACCCTCAATTAAAAATAATAAAACGAGATGCGAGCAATATTAGCTTGCGATTGAAAGGAGCAGTTTTTAAAGTCGCGAAATGTGAACTAAAAAATGACGAAATTGTTGAAGTGCAATCCGATAAAACTTGGTCAGAAACTACAAATGATCAAGGTGAAATCACCTTTGGATCTAGTGCACAATGGGTATTGGACTATAACACGATATATAAAGCGACAGAAGAAAGTGCCCCTAATGGTTACATAAAGGATGATACTGTACGTTATATAATGTGTATCAAAAAAGAAAATGGTACATATTCAGACTATGTAAATCAATGTTTGAAAAGAGATGACATTATAAAGTGTAATAGTACAGCGGATTTTAAGCTTGATTTAACAAACCAAAAGAAGGGTATTGTTATTAAAAAGAATTTCATTAACGATGCAGCAGGAAATTCAAAAAAACCGGTGAGTGGAATTTATAGATTTGGTTTGTATGATAATACAGATTTAAAGAAACCAGTAGATATTGTTTCTATAGAATTTGGTCCTTCTGATCAAGAAGAAAAAGGAGCCAAATTTGTGAATTTGGATTTAAACAAAACTTATTACGTTTATGAACTAGATGATGCAAATAAACCGATTGTTGATTCTTCAAAAGAAGTAACAATAAATAAATTGCAGTATACAGTAGATTATAAAGGAGAAGGTGAATCTACAAATGCTGCGACAAACGGGCAAACGGTGACTGTTACAAATAGAAGCCATACTAAAATTCTACCTTCCACAGGTGGGTATGGATCCCTGCTTTACAGAATATCAGGTGCGATGTTGGTTTTAGCAAGCTTGATAGTTCTGATAAATATAAATAAAAAGAATCATTTAAATGACAAATCAAAGAATAGGAGAAAGCAATGAAACTAATTAAGAAAATTGCTGCCATTATGTTTGCGTTCATGATGGTGGTATCTATGAGCTGTAATGTAAAGGCTGATGATGCAACTACAACAACAGGAGAAACAGGAGATGGAAAGATAACAATCAATAATGCAATACCTGGACAAATTTATAAGATTTATAAGATTTTAGAACTTGAATCTTATGATTCTACTACGGGGAATTATGCATATAAAGTTACACCAGAATGGAAAAACTTTGTAGATGGTGATGGAAATGCTTATTTAAAAAGAGTTGATGGAACTGATTATGTTAATTGGGTAGGTGATGCAACTGATAAAGGAGCACATGTTAAAGAATTTGCAAAAAATGCAATAGCATATGTGAAAAAAGTGAATAGTCCTGTTATAACATATAAAGAAAAGAAGGCACCTGATGCTAGTGCAGGAAAGACCACATCAACTGTAACTTTTGACAGTCTACCTCTTGGATACTACTTAGTTGATTCAAGTGCTGGTTCGCTTTGTGGCTTAGATACTACAGCTAAAGAAGTTACCATTGAAGAAAAGAATGATGTACCTACAGTAGAGAAAAAAGTTAGTAATAAACAAGAAGGCACTTTTGATAAATCTAGTTTTGCTAATATCGGTGATAGAGTTTATTTCAGTTCTAAAATTACAGTTAAGGATGGTGCAGAAAACTATGTTTTGCATGACAAAATGGATGATGGATTAACTTTGGATACAGATAGTGTTAAAGTAAAATTAAAATTAAATGATACAACTTTGGTTAAAGGTACAGATTATCAAGTGATTACGAATGTTACAGATGTATCAGAAGATAGTAAGTGTACTTTCCATATCACATTTAAAGATAATTTTTATACCCAAATTAAATCAAATGATGAAGTTATAGTAACTTATTCAGCAACTTTGAATGAAAAAGCATTTGTAGGACATGATGATCAACATGATGGCAATAAAAATAAAACTTGGTTAGGATATGGAGATTCGAAAATAACTGTTGACTCAAAAGTAAATGTATTTACATTAAAGCTTCCTGTATGTAAATATACTATGAAAGATGGAACAAAAAAGTATTTAAAAAATGCTAAATTTAAACTACATGATTCAAATAATGCAATTATCAACTTGGTGAAACCAAATGAAACCGAAGAAGTATATCGTAAAGCTTTAGTCACTGAAGCATCTACAATTCAAGAAATTACGACTACAGATACAGGAAAATTTGAGGCTCAAGGACTTGCACCAGGTACATATTATTTGGAAGAAACGGAAGCTCCAAAAGGATATAATAAGTTAGCTGCAGAAATAACAATTAAAATTGATGAATATGGTAATTTAACAGTAAATGATAAAAATACAATAGACAATAAACCAATAACTGAAGTTGGAGTAGAGAACAAATCAGGAACAGTATTACCAAGTACAGGTGGTGCTGGTACTACAATGATCTATCTAGTAGGTGCCGTACTTGTATTAGGTTCTGGTGTTGTATTAGTTACTAAAAGAAGAGTAAAGGGTAAATAATTGGTTTGATGTTTGATGATAGGGAGAGGGTTGTGAGATGAGAAAACATATTTCAACTATAATTGCGATACTTGTTTTTATTACGGGTCTTTCCTTATTGTTGTATCCAACGGTGAGTAATTATTGGAATTCTAAACATCAAACGGCTGTTGTTGCGAATTATTCTGAAAAGATAGAGAAGATGGATGACAAGGATAAGCAGGCTGCGATAGATTCGGCTATTTCCTATAATTCAGGGTTGGTTTCTAATAGTGGTCGTTTTACGCCTAGTGATTCAGAACTTAGTTTATATAAGAGTTTATTAAATGCGGATGGTACAGGTATGATGGGATATATCACAATACTTGAGATTCGTTGTAAGCTAGCTATTTATCATAGTGTGGATGATTCTGTTTTACAGGTGGGTGTTGGTCATTTAGAAGGGTCTTCGCTTCCTGTTGGCGGTAGTAGTACGCATTGTGTTATTTCTGGTCATAGAGGGCTTCCGAGTGCTCGTTTGTTTACGGATATTGATCGTCTTGAAAAGGGGGATTTATTTTATCTGCATGTGTATGGCAAGGTTTTGGCGTATGAGGTGGATAAGATTTCGGTTGTAGAGCCTGAAGATTATGGTCCTTTAGAGATTGAAGAAGGTAAAGATCTTTGTACGTTACTTACGTGTACGCCATATGGTATTAATACGCAGCGTTTGATGGTTCGTGGTCATCGTGTGGTGGATAGTTTGTATAATGAATCGAATATTACTTCAGATGCAGCTAGGGTGGATACTTTAGTAGTGGCTTCTTGTGTTGGTGTTGTATTATTGTTGGTTGGTTTTATTGTTTCGAAGATATGGAGGTTAAAAGGACGTGAAAAAAATAATTCGTAGTGTATTGTGTATATTTCTTTTTGTTCTTGTATGTACTCCTGTTTTCGCAAGTGATTTTTCGAGTTTAACAGTGACTTGTCCTGCTTCAGATATCGATGTTCGCTTATATCGTGTGGCGGATGCGGATTATAATTTGGTAGGTGCTTTTAAATCCTATTCGGTTTCAAAGGATTGGAATATTCTTGGCGATTATATTGATCGTGACAATATTGAATGTGATGATGAAGTTAAGTCAGATTCAGATGGGAAGGCTTTATTTACAAATTTAACTAAAGGTGTTTATTTAGTGAAGGCTTTAGATAATGCGGATTATACAATGTCGGTTTCTGTTGTTTATGTGGATAAAGATTGTGATGTTGAATTAAAGTATGAGCCTAGAGTTGAAACGACTTCTTTGCGTGTTCAAAAAGTATGGAAGGATGACGACAAGAAGAATCGTCCGAGTTTTATTGGTGTAGATTTACTTGGGGATGGCAAGGTCGTAGATCATCAGGTATTAAGTGAAGAAAATCATTGGACATATGCTTGGAATGATTTGTCGGGTGATATGAGGTGGAGTTGTGTTGAGACAAGTGTTCCTTCTGGATATAGTGTAAGTTCTTATCGAGAAGGGGATCATATTGTGTTAAAGAATAGTTTGAATAAGGTCGTGGATTCTAAGAAATCAGAATCAAATCTTCCTTTGACAGGTCAATTGTGGTGGCCTGTACCCGTATTATTGTTTGTGGGACTTGGATGTATATGCGTAAGCAAGTTCTAAAGTATATTGGCTGTATCTGCATTGTACTTTCCTTGGGACTGGCTTTGTTTAATGTGTATGATACATTTCGGGCTAGAAAGAGTGAAGAAGATATATTGGCTGCCTATAATTTGAAGAATGATTTGGATCCAGATATATGGATTGATCCAGATATGGATATGCCTGAAGTAGAACTGGATGGTTTATCTTGTATTGGAACGATTGAGATTCCTTCTTTGGACATTAAGCTTCCGGTTACGAGTGAATTTACGTATGATTTGATGAAACTTGCGCCATGTCGATATTCGGGTAGTGTATATAAGGGGAATATGGTGATTGCGGCACATAATTCTTGGTTTCATTTTGGAAGAATTCATAGTTTAGATCCGGGTAGTCAGGTCGTATTTACGGATGCACTTGGAAATAAGTTTGAATATCGTGTTGTTTTAATTGAAACTTTAACGCCAGATAGTGTTGAGGATATGACTTCTTCGGATTATCCTTTGACTTTATTTACGTGTACTTTGGATGCGAAAAATAGAGTGACAGTTCGATGTAAATAAAAAAGAGAAATCGATTTTGATTTCTCTTTTAGTGGTAATCCGCAATTAGATAGGGTTGACTAAAAGTTGGCTTCAAAAATTGTAGGGT
>ENA-ORRA01001872-ORRA01001872.1-human-gut-metagenome-genome-assembly--contig:-NODE-1872-length-12935-cov-6.569410_pt1 | contig 12935 bp, 13 predicted proteins | sample MGYA00242169_ERZ509122 | MGnify/ENA primary metagenome ERZ509122 (study PRJEB26280, sample SAMEA2338650) | human gut metagenome | biome: human gut; feature: human-associated habitat; material: faeces...
GGGAAAGAATCAGGTAATTGACCGTCGGATCATATGCCAGACGCTTATCTTCCTCGGACGGACGTGACGGCGATTCCGGATGGGAATGCCAGTTGCCAAGCGGTACCAGCTTGTTTGCACGCATATCCTTGACGGCTGCTAGCTGTTCCTTCGGGTTCATGGAAAAATGCTCATTGGTGTGATCCACATTCTCCAGAAGGTACACCTTCTCGATGATCTTTTTGTCACCGTCTTTGGTGCCTGCAATCAGACCACATGCCTCTTCCGGAAGGTTTTCCTTCGCATGAGCTAAGATTTTTTCATAGTCTGCTTTTTTCATGGTAAGCATAAAATTTTCCTCCTTACCTCTTTCAATGATCCGGGCACTCGATCTGCTCGTAATCGATCAGTTCTGTAATGGTCGGATGATCGCCACAGATGGCACACTTATGATCTGCCTTTGGCAGTTTGATCGTGTGGAATTCCATCTTTAACGCATCAAAAGTCAGAAGCTTTCCGGTTAAGAGATCGCCCACACCGATCAGATATTTGATGGCTTCCATCGCCTGTAAGGATCCGATGACACCGCCCATTGCGCCGATGACACCTGCCTGCTTACAGGTCGGAACTGCATCCTTTGGTGGTGGATTCTTGAATACACAACGATAGCATGGTCCTTCTCCCGGAACATAGGTCATGAGCTGACCCTTGAAACGGATGATTCCTGCATGGGAAAATGGCTTCTTTGCCATTACACAGGCATCGTTGATTAAGAATTTTGCCGGGAAGTTATCGGTTCCATCAATGATGAAATCATAATCTTTAATGAGATCCATAATATTTTCAGAAGTAACGAACTCACGGTATGTATTTACAGTTACATCCGGGTTCATTGCGTTCATGGTCTCTTTTGCAGATTTTACTTTTGCTTTTCCTACATCTGCGGTGCCGTGAATGATCTGACGCTGTAAGTTGGACAGATCAACTTCATCTGCATCGACAATACCGATGGTTCCCACACCGGCTGCGGCAAGATACATTGCTGCCGGTGCACCGAGTCCGCCTGCACCGATAATCAAAACTTTTCCGTTAAGGAGCTTTTTCTGTCCCTTCACACCAACCTCCTGCAGGATGATGTGACGGCTGTAACGCTCCATCTGTTCATTGGTAAATGCCATTAGAAGCTTCCTCCTCCCATGAAGTATAAGAATTCAACTACATCGTTTTCCTTTAATGTTACGTTTGCAAGATCGTGATTTTCTACGAAATCATCGTTTACGGTAACGGTCACATATTCCGGATTTTCAACCTTCTCGTCAACAACGAGCTGTGCCAGCGTGGTTCCCTCTTTGATGTCTTTTACGTTTCCTGCGATTGTTACTTTCATCGGTAACTCCTCCTAAATATATTTTTTCACAATTTCTTCCAGTTCCGGCTTCTTAATCAGACCGCGCACACGCTCTGCTTCCTTTCCATCTTTGAAAAACAGGATGGTCGGAGAAACCATAACGGAATACTGTTCTGCCAGTTCCCCGTCAAAATTTGCATTGACTTTGACCACTTTTAAGCGATCCTCATAATCATCTTCGATATCGCCAAGAATCGGTGACATCTGTTTGCACGGAATGCAGGAATCGGAATAAAACTCCACCAGTACCGGTATAGAAGCCTGCAAAACCTCCGCTTCAAAATTATCTTTGCTTACTCTTGCTGCCATGCGCTTAACCTCTCTTGTCTACTCTTCGAGTTTCTTTACAATAAGGTCATAAGTTCCATCTTCATTGTCGATCAGCTTTAATACCTGCTGTCCCTCTTCCTTGAAACTTCTCGGTACGTTCTGCACCGGCTCTCCATCATTCATATGTACGGAAAGCACCTGTCCGATCTCTAACTCTTCCATGGCCACCTTTGCCTTGACAAACGTCATCGGGCAGACCACATCCGTAATATCTACAGTTTCATCAATTGTAAAATCAGCCATTGTATGCCTCCTTTATCTTCTCTTCAAATTTATCAAGTCCCACTCTCTCGAGTGTCATGCGGAAACGCTCTCCCGGATTGGCATTGTCATCAAAGAACTGGATTGCCGCATCGGTAATGCGGAATAACTGTTCCTCGGATGTCACAAGCGGAAGATAATTCTCGCCCTTGTATACGCGGTTTCCAAACAGTCCACCGAAAGATACCTCAAATGCAGGTGTCGCTTTCCATGCATCGGTCGGACAGGCCTTTACACAGCGTCCGCAGTTGTTACATTTTTCCTCATCGAGAACGATTTTTCCGTCCACGGTGCTGATTGCATCCACGCGGCAGGTCTTCTCACAGATCCCACAGTTGATGCAGGCTGCTTCCTCCCATTCCACAATAGATGCACCCTTGATTCCGACATCATTTTCTTCTGCCTTTAAGCAGTTGTTCTGGCATCCGGTTACACCAAATTTAAACTTATGCGGAAGTTCTCTTGCAAAATAACGCTCATCCAGTTTTTTTGCAATATCATAACTGTCAATATTTCCACTAGGGCATACCGCCGATCCCTGACAGGCTGTAATCGTACGGACACGCGGTCCACACACACCCGGCTTACATCCCCCGGTTGCCAGCACTTCCTTAACTTCTTCTACATCGTCAAGTTTGATAAATGGGATTTCCACACTCTGACGGGAAGTCAGATGTACGTGTCCGTCTCCGTATTTTTCTGCAACCTTTGCGATAATCTGTAAATTCTCTGCTGTAAGATTTCCACCTACCACAGCCAGCCGCAGGGAAAAATTATTTTTTTGTTTCTGGCGCATAAATCCGCCTTTTTTCAATGTAGCATAATCAACAGCCATTACTCTCTCCTTTAAACCTTGTGTATTTTTCTTTGTTTATCCGGCGGTATTTTGGATTGCTGCTGTAAAATCCTGCTTCAGATCTTCGATATCCTCAATACCGACACTTATTCTTATCATATCATCAAATACGGCGGCGTCAATCTTTTCCTGCTCGGTTGAGTGTGCCGCCAGTGTGGATTCCGGATGCACGATCAGTGTCTTGGTATCTCCAATGTTGGATACGATCTGTGGAATCGTCAGCGCATTCATGATTGCAAAAGCGCGTTCCTTGCTTCCCACGCGAATGGTTAAAATTGCTCCAAATCTTCCATCCAGCAACTGCTTTGCCACACCGTTCCACGGACTCGATGCAAGTCCCGGATAGTTTACGCTGATTCCCGGAATGGTTTCCAGATAAGCCGCAAGCTGCATTGCGTTGTCACACGCCCGCTCCATACGAAGCCCCAGTGTCTCCATACCAAGCAGATTATAGTATGCAGTCTGCGGCGCCATACAGGCTCCCATGTTGCGGAACAATCCGTTTCTCAGTTTTGCAGTAAAGGCAAATTTTGCAAACTTTTTATAGTCTTTCATGCCCGGATACCGCTCCAGGTCCCATTTGAATCTTCCCGCATCGGTGATCACACCACTGATGGCACTGCTGTTGCCGTTGATGTATTTGGATGTGGAATTGATTACGATGTCTGCGCCAAGTTCGAGCGGACGAACGAGAAACGCGGTAGCTACCGTATTGTCGATCATGAGCGGAAGATTGTGCCGCTTTGCGATCTCTGCAAGTGCCGGGATGTCGGTCACATCCAGCTTTGGATTGCCGACCGTCTCCGCGAAAATGACTCTCGTCTTATCCGTGATCTTGGATTCGAGATCTTTCAGATCATTCGTATCCGCAAAAATCGTTGTAATTCCAAACGCTTCCAGATCGTGGTAAAGATCAATCGTTCCTCCATACAGGCTGGTGCTTGTGATGATCTCATCACCACTTCCTACGATATTCAGAAGGGCATTGGTAATTGCCGCCATGCCGGATGCACAGGCAACGGATGCCACACCTTTTTCCAGAACTGTCATGCGTTCTTCAAATGCTGCGATAGTCGGGTTATTGATTCTTGTGTAAGAATATCCAGCAGCTTTGTTGTGAAACAGCTTCTCATGCTGCTCTGCCGATGGCTGAAAGAAAGCACTGGACTGGTACACCGGGGTAAGTGTGGCTCCGGTCACCGGATCTCCGGTTTTTGTACCATGTAGTAGTTCTGTGTTGAATCCCATTTCATTTCCCCTAATTCATACTTATCTAATAGGTTTAATATGTTATAGTTAATATACCGCAATCATACCCTATTGTCAACCTTTTATTTCCACTTATTTTTCCAGCAAAAAAATCCCCGCTGGTTAAAACCAGCAGGGATTCCATTCTCATAATAAAATTATTATTCTGTCCAGTGCTCATCCTTAAATACGATGCGGCGGTAAGTCTCAAAATCAACCCATTTATTAAAGAAGTTCTCAGAGATCTCACTGCCCTCCGCGGAAAGCTCCTTCTTGAACGCATCCACATCTGCGGCACTTGTTACATGAACTGCAAATCCACGGCCGTTGATGACAGGCACATCGTTGTATGCAAAGTCAGCAAGCGGAATAATTGCAGTAACCTTCTGGTCACGGATGGATACCGCTACCTGCTCACGCAGAACAACCACATCAAAGCTGTCCGGATACTGATACGTCTCACCCTTGACCGGAATCACATCACCGATCGTGTAAGTTTTATCGGAAGGCTGTACCTTAAAGACGTTCATCGCCTCAAGGTCATAGTAATATTCCTCGAAGATATCTCCGTTTGCCTTGAGATTTCCGTGGGCAAATGCGCATTTTAAGTCTTTCGTCTCATCGAGCGTTGGATTTTCCACAACACCACATGCGGAAGTCATGTTGGAAATACGGTCGATCAGGATCAGTTCTCCCAATGTCTTATGCTTTGCAAAAGCATCAATGACGATCTCTTCCTGCAATACCAGATCGCAGACCGCAATCTCGTTCTTGCGCAGGCGGCCAACCGGAATAAATTCACCGGTGTTGACATCAATCTTGTATTGGATATTCTTTAAGATACCCGGAATCGTACGTGTACCGAGTTTTACGAGATAATCTTTGCCGACGGTCAGTTCCTCATCGTCCATCCAGAGGATTGTTGCGGTAAATTTCTTGCTGACCGGAAGCTTCGTATCTTTTGCGAGAACACATCCGCGGGATACATCCACTTCCTTGTCAAGCTGGATGGTAACCGGACGGCCTGCATCTGCAGTCTGTGCATCTTTATCTCCGACTAAAATGCTCTTTACTTTTGCATGCTCATTGCTTGGCAGAGTCACGATTGTATCACCGACCGATACAGCGCCACTCTCGATCTGTCCCTGGAAACCACGGAACGTGTGATCCGGACGGCAGACACGCTGTACCGGCATATAGAAGCCTTCCTCCTGCTTCTTTTCGCTCACATCGATATTCTCCAAGTAAGCAAGCAGTGGCTCCTGCGTGTACCATGGCATATTGTCGGAATGGGTGGTGACATTGTCACCCTCGGTTGCAGATACCGGAATGATCTTGACACTTGCTAAATGCAGTTCCTTGGAAAGTTTCTGAATTTGGTCAACGATCTCCTTGAAACGCTCCTCACTGTAATCGACAAGATCCATCTTATTTACAGCAAATACAAAGTAACGGATTCCCATCAGTGCACAGATTCTGGCATGTCTTCTGGTTTGTACGAGCACTCCCTGCTTTGCATCCACAAGGATAACGGCAAGGTCTGCAAAGGATGCACCGACTGCCATGTTTCTTGTGTACTCCTCATGTCCCGGAGTATCTGCCACGATAAAGCTTCTCTTTTCGGTTGTAAAGTAACGGTATGCCACATCAATGGTGATACCCTGCTCACGCTCTGCCATCAGTCCGTCCAGAAGGAGGGAATAGTCAATCGCACCGCCGCGGCTTCCTACTTTAGAATCCAGTTCCAGTGCTTTTTCCTGATCTGCGTAAAGCAGTTTGGAATCGTATAAAATATGTCCGATCAGTGTGGACTTTCCATCGTCTACACTACCGCAGGTAATAAATTTCAATAATCCGCTCATTTTAGAAATAACCCTCCCTCTTTCTTCGTTCCATGCTGCCGGCTGCCTCGTTGTCAATGACACGGGTGGTCCGCTCAGACTCTACAGCACTCAAGGTCTCGTCAATAATCTCATCTAATGTGGTCGCGTTGGATTCGATTCCACCGGTCAGTGGATAGCATCCCAAGGTACGGAAACGCACATTCTTGTATTCAATTTTCTCACCCGGACGAAGTTTCAGACGATCATCATCCACCATGATAATCTGTCCGTCACGCTCAATCACCGGACGCTTTGCTGCAAAATACAGCGGCACGATATCGATGTTTTCTCTCTTTATGTACTCCCAGATATCCGTCTCAGTCCAGTTGGAAATCGGGAACACACGAATACTCTCACCCTTGTTGATCTTGGAGTTATAAAGTTTCCACATCTCCGGTCTCTGGTTCTTCGGGTCCCATGCATGATTCTCATTACGGAAAGAGAAAATTCTCTCTTTTGCACGGGATTTTTCCTCGTCACGACGTCCGCCGCCGAATGCTGCAGTAAATCCGTATTTATTCAACGCCTGTTTTAATGCCTGTGTCTTCATGATGTCGGTGTACTGGCTGGCGTAATCAAACGGATTGATGCCACGCTTTACACCGTCCTCGTTGATATACTCGATCATGTTAATCCCCAGTTTCTTTGCCGTCTCATCACGGAACTGAATCATTTCCTTGAATTTCCATGTCGTGTTCACATGTAAAAATGGGAATGGCGGCTTCTCCGGATAAAATGCTTTCATGGCAAGATGAAGCATTACCGAACTGTCCTTTCCTATGGAATAAAGCATTACTGGTTTTTCACACTCTGCCGCTACCTCACGGATAATGTAGATTGCTTCCGCTTCGAGTGCATCAAGATGAGATAATTGACTCATGATCTTCCTCCTTAATATTTATTCGAATCCTTTTTATTCACAACAATTGTTTCTATTGTACCATCTGTTTTTTTAATTCGCCAGTGTAACAGATCTCCTTCCGTATGAACGGTCATCTGGCTTCCCATGCCGCCGATGTCGGCACCCAGGTAATAGGAAATTGCCTCAAACGGACACTCCTTGATACAGGAGGCGCATCCCCAGCAGTCCTTCGGATACCGGATCACGGCTTTTTTGTCTTCGCCGCGCACGATCAGGCTTCCCGGACAAACATCCAGACATTTTCCACATGCCCTGCATTTCATGGAATCAATCGCGATGCTCATAGGTTTCTCCTCCTTTCACCAGATCTCTGCGGATCATCGTAATCTGATCCCCGTTCTTTTTCGAGTTTACATAGCAGAGCCATGCATCACTCTTCTCCGGATAATCCAGATTCTCCGCGAAACTGTGCCAGCGTGTCTCCTTGCGTGCACGCAGATGTGCGATCACAGTCAAGCACACGGTCAGGCGTTCTTTCAGCTCATAGATAAACATCAGCTCATGCATATCTGCTGCCGCAAGTCCTTTTGCAAGGATCTGCAGTTTCTTTATTTTTTCTTCCGCCATGGCAAGCTGCTTTTCGTTGAACTGGTAATGGGTTCCGATTCCGCCTGCATACTGGTCCATGACTTTCTGCATGGCTTCCTCGAGTTCCTCAACGGTAAATGCCGGGTCCTGCTTTGTGAGAAATGCATCATACTCGGCAATTTTATTTTCAAGAACCGCTTCTTCATCAGAAGCCGCCGTATCTGCCACCTGTTCTTCGTTTAATTTCTGCACGATGGAATGGGCTGCGACCTCGCCCTCCACCAGTGCGCCGGTTACATATTTCTGTGGACAGCCGCCTGCCACATCTCCGGCAGCATAGAGTCCGTGGATCGTTGTCTCTCGTTCGGTGTCTACCCAGTAACCGCTGGCGGTATGACCACCTACGATGTACGGCTCGGTTCCCTCGATTTCCACGTTCTGTTCGCTTGGATTTTTCCCGGATTCCACCCACTTGAGGGTCTGTCCCGGTGCCATGTTTAAGTATGCTTTTAAGAGCGATTCATCCTGCTCTGCGGAGATGCCTTCGGTGCGAAGATAACATGGTCCGCGTCCCTGTACATTTTCTTCAACAGTTCCGTACACACGCTGGGAAGTAGTCAGACCGTATTTTGTCTCATACACTTCTCCGTGTGCGTTGATCTGCTTTGCTCCGACACCCTGTGCAATCGTTCCGGTCGGAGCGATCGTATCTTTACAGCGCAGGGCGATAAAGCGCATCTCAAATGTGGTCATCTCGGCTCCGGCTTCAATTCCCATGGCATATCCGGCACCGGTGTTAAACGGCGGATACCACATTTTATGACGGGAAAAACCCGGATTGTTCGGGCGGTAAAGTCCTGCGGCTCCTCCGGTTGCGATCAGCACTTTTTTTGCGCGGATCTCGTAGGCCGTACCGTCTGCAATGGAAAAACCGACGGCTCCTTCGATCTTATTATTGTTTACCAGATAATCGGTAATGTTTAACTGGTTGATGACGGTCACATCGTCTAATTTGCTGACAGCATCTGCAAGATGCGGCTTGAAGTTTTCGCCGTTGATCTTGATATTGCGGTTTCCTCTTGCCACATACTCGCCGTTTTCGTCTTTTAAGATGACCAGACCAAGCTGTTCCATTTTGGCGGTCACACGGTTGAGTCCTTCGGACATGGTCAAAAGCAGATCCGGCCGGACGATGCCGTCGGCATCTTTTGTGGCGTAGTCCACGTAATCCTGCGGAACATGACCTTTGGTGATATAGGCATTGAGCGCGTTGACTCCGGCTGCCAGACAGCCGCTGCGCTTGATGTTGGCTTTTTCTGCTATGATTATGGAATAATCGGATTGTTCACGGATGGTCATTGCCGCGTAGCAGCCTGCTGTGCCGCCGCCGATGATGAGGACATCCGTATGGAGTATTTTTTTTCCCTCGATTTTCATAAGTAATCCTTCCTTGTGATTAAATGTAGAAGACCTCGCCTTCCTGCATTTCCTTATTTTCTACAAGATAGGTCTGGTTTTCATCAAATATATACAGGCGGTAAATTAAGACATATACCTGTTCTCCAATTTCAACCGGATCTTTTTCAAGTGAGCGCTCGGTGACGATCGGGATACCTCCCACATCAACGACAACATCCAGATGATTTCCTCGGAATATCACATCTTTTACGATTCCACGCTCGGCGGCACTCATGTGCTGCGGTGGCTCGCTTCTGGACATGCGGACAAATTCCGGACGGATAACTGCGTGGGTTGCGCCCTCGACCGGATCAAATCCAAGCAGACGCTCATAATGCTCTACGATCGAGGAACGGCTGATAAACTGTGCCACGAACGGGGTGTCCGGTGATTTATAAATTTCCATCGGCGTTCCCATCTGCTCGATATGTCCATGGTTTGTGATGATAATCTCATCGGCCACCTCGACGGCTTCATCCTGATCATGGGTGACAAAAATGCTTGTAATGCCAAGCTTTACAACCATCTCGCGAAGCCAGTTGCGAAGTTCGGTGCGGACTTTTGCATCGATTGCCGCAAACGGCTCATCGAGAAGAAGTACCTGCGGATTCGGTGCAAGTGCGCGGGCAAATGCCACTCGCTGACGCTGCCCGCCGGACAACTGGTTCGGATAACGCTTTTCCATTCCGCTTAATCCGGTCAGTTCCAACAGTTCGGTCACGCGCTTTTTGATTTCTTTTTTCGGCACCTTGGCAAGTTCGAGACCAAAAGCTACGTTGTCGTAGACGGTCATATAACGGAACAATGCATAGTTCTGAAAGACAAAACCGATGCCTCGTTTTGCCGCCGGCACATCGTTGACACGCTGCCCGTCAATATAGATATCGCCGCTGTTTGGTGTCTCAAGCCCCGCGATCATGCGAAGCAGTGTGGTCTTTCCGCTTCCGGAAGGTCCAAGCAGTGCGACTAATTTTCCTTTTTCAATGCCAAAGCTGACATGGTCGGAAGCCCGGAAGTTTCCGTAATTTTTACAAATATCTCTCATTTCCACGTACATAGCCTGACTCCTTACTGTATGCCTTTACTGTTTTTGCTTCTGTATTCAAAAATGTTTCTGAGTATCAGCACGATCACCGCAATAATGACCAGAATGGAAGATACCGCAAATGCGGAGGTGATGGAAGTATCCGTCCCCGACATATATAAGGCATCAATCTCCAGCGGCAGGGTAAATGTCTGCCCTCTGGTCTTTGAGAGTGCATTGACTGCTCCAAACTCGCCTAACGCACGCGCCGTACATAAAATGATACCATAGATCAGTCCCCATTTCATCTGGGGAAGGGTAATTTTCCGGAAAATCGTAAATCCGTTTGCCCCCATAAGCGCCGCCGCCTCTTCCTCATCCTTTCCCTGTGCATTTAAGATCGGGATGATCTCACGCGATACAAACGGGAAAGTGACAAAAATTGTGGCAAGCACCACACCCGGTAACGCAAACGTAATGCGGATGTTTGTTCCAAAAAACTGGTTGATCGCCCGGATTGCCGGATACGTCCAGCCGAGTCGTCCGAAGGTCATCAAAAAGGCAAGACCTACAATGACGGGAGAGATCGAAAACGGGATATCGATCAGCGTGGCAAGCACCTGTTTCCCACGGAAAGAAAACTTTGTCAGAAGCCATGCCGCCATGATTCCGAGAAACGTATTGACAACTACCGCGATCACGGTTGCAAGCAATGTGACCAAAAGAGCCGAACGCACATATTCGGTTGTGATCGCCTGTATGTAAAAAGCAAATCCTTCTTTCAATGCACTGAAGAGAATCGAAAACAGGGGAAGAATCAGCATAACAAATATGAAAAGAACGCTGATGGCTATTAAGATGTATTTCGTACTTTTCTTTTGTTCCATAAAAACGAACTCCCTTTCTTAAAACGAATTGGTTGGTTCCCTGTTGCACTTACACATTGTTGGTTCTGGCTGCCTGTTTCATCTGTACGATATTCACAGCAAGCAGTAAAACAAACGACAAAATCAACATTACCAGTGCGATTGCCGTGGCACTCGCATAATCAATATATCCAAGCTTCTGCATGATCACATAGGAGATCACCTGCGTATGTTCCCTTGCACTGTTTCCGGATATGTAAATGACACTTCCGTACTCACCAATCCCTCTGGCAAAGGCAAGCCCAAATCCGGTTAAAACCGGGGGCATCATCTCCGGCAGAAGCACTCTGCGGAAGGTCTGAAACCGGTTGGCTCCAAGCATAAATGCCGCTTCCTCATACTGTCCGTCGAGTTTTTCAAGCACCGGCTGCACGGCACGGATGACAAACGGAATTCCGACAAACACCAGTGCAATGACCAGTCCCAGATGTGTGTAGGATACTTTGATGCCAAGTTTTGCAAGCGGAGCCCCAAGGATTCCGTTTTCGGAATACATTTTGGAAAGTGTGATACCTGCTACCGAAGTCGGCAGTGCAAACGGAAGCTCAATACAGCCATCGAGGATACGTTTTCCCGGAAACTCATACCTTACAAGCACCCAGGCAATGATCACACCGAACACACTGTTTATAAGTGCCGCAATAAACGAACATCCGATGCTGGTCGCAAATGCATGCCGCACGGTCGGCTTCGTGATCAGGGACCAGAACTCTGCCGGACGCAGTTTTAATGCGGAAACCATCACAGATGCCAGTGGGATCAGCACAATCAGGGAAAGCATTGTCACTGTAATTCCCAATGTGAGGTGATACCCCGGTATCACACGTACTTTTTTTGTCTTATTCGTTGCCGTAGATTTCATCAAACATTGCTCCATCGTCAAAATAGTTCTTATATGCTTCGTTCCAGCCGCCGTAATCTTTGATCGTATATAATTTCACATTCAGGTCAAAACGGTCGGAAAATTCCTTCAGAATTGATTCATTGCTCGGACGGTAACCATACTCTGCCGCCAGCCGCTGCGCATCATCCGTGTACAGATAATTCAGGTACTCGCGGCTCACTTCCTGCGTGCCATTGGCATCTGCGTTGTCATCCACAATCGCCACACTCGGCTGTGCCAGAATACTGACATTCGGCGTAATCATCTCATATTCATCCGGATAACTTTTCATCGTGGTAATTGCCTCATTTTCCCACGCGATCAGCACATCCCCTTTCTGGTTTTCCACAAACGTGGTAGTGGAACCGCGCGCACCGGAATCCATGACGGAAACCTGCGAGTAAAGTTTCTGCAGAAATGCTTTCTGTTCCTTCTCATCATCGGTCTGCTCCTTTATATAGGAAAGTGCTGCTAAAAAGTTCCAGCAGGCACCACCACTGCTCTTCGGGTCCGGGGTGATGATCTCAACCTTTTTATTTACCAGATCGTCCCAGTCTCTGATCTGTTTCGGATTGCCTTTCCGGACGAGGAAAACAATCGTCGAAGTGTATGGGGAACTGTCATCGGCAAATTCCTGTTCCCAGCCTTTTTCAATCAGTCCGGTCTGCTCGATCAGTGTGATATCATGCTCCAGTGCCAGTGTCACGACATCGGCGTTACATCCCTCCACGACGGAACGCGCCTGTGCACCGGAACCTCCGTGGGATTGAATAATATTCACTTCTTTTCCCGTTTTTTCCTTATAATATTTCTCAAACAGAGGATTATATGCTTCATAAAATTCTCTTGTCGGATCGTAGGAGACGTTGGTGATTGTCCGTACATGACTCTTTTTGCTTCCGCATCCGGTATATCCAATCAACAGAATTGCCGCCATGGACAGTACCGCTATTTTCTTTACCATTGAAAATAATTTTCGCTTCATGTTTCCGCCTCCCTTGACTTTCGTTTATCATACCCCTTAATTCCTATCATGTCAATAGGTATTGTAGGAATAATTTTCCTTTCTTTCTACGGTACCATGGAAAGATTGAATTTTGCTTGAATCTCAATACGTGGATTTTTATAGCCAGTTAAATTGTAACTGCGTGGTCTGGGGCCTTTTGTTTTCAGTGGGACGGATTTGCGGGGATTGTTCTAAATATAAGTTTTTTCGATGCGACGGAAGA
>ENA-ORRA01001882-ORRA01001882.1-human-gut-metagenome-genome-assembly--contig:-NODE-1882-length-12871-cov-4.584426_pt1 | contig 12871 bp, 7 predicted proteins | sample MGYA00242169_ERZ509122 | MGnify/ENA primary metagenome ERZ509122 (study PRJEB26280, sample SAMEA2338650) | human gut metagenome | biome: human gut; feature: human-associated habitat; material: faeces...
GTCTGAACTACAATACTGACCCAGCAGGAACTCCAGCACATAGACCGGAACATTCGCTCCTTCTTTTATTTTCTTTGTCAGGTCTTTGCGGACGATCCGACCGTCAAAGTTGCTGCGCAGCTTCCGGCGCAGTTCTTCACGGGTATCGTCTGCCGCCATGTCCATCATTTCCATACGGAATTCCTGCCTCCTCTGTATCAGAATCCGAAGTCATCTGCAAAGGCAATGTCCATGATGACAGGCTGCCTCCACTGCTCCAGACCGCTTTCTTCGTCATAAACCACAAGGTAATACTGCTTGTCCTTGTCGTATTTCTTATTCTTGAATGTGAAACGCATCCGGAAGATACGCTTCTGCGCATTTTCCTCACGACTGTCCGCCACATAACTGTTTTCGTTCGAGATTTTCTCATTGTCTTCCGAGAGGAAGAAAATGCGGTATTTTGCAGCTTTTACAGTATCGCTAACGGCATCCGACTGGATAAAGTCCATGGAAGTGATCAGGTTCGTAATCTTATGGACGATGCTGACCAGAGCAATCTCTGCATTCTTTGTTTCCATGTGACCGCGCTCCATCTTAAACTCCAGCACCGGCACCAGCATTTCCTGTGGTGAGGAACCGCCATGCACATAGTTAGCACCGCCTCCAGCCACCTTAAAGACATTGCTGCTGACTGGATAGGACACCACCTTGCTGTCCTCATTCCCCAGAACGCGTCCCATGCTCATATGGTCGATGCCGTCGTCTTCCAGTGCTGCCTTGGACACAATAAATCTGCGATTGACAAATGCTTTGTCCGCGCTTTTCCCGGAGACTTTGTCACTTTCTGTCAGCTTATCACGCTTGTAAATAAAGCCATGATCGGCAGTAACGATAAAATGATAGGTATTGCCGCTGACGGAGATTCGATGAATCAAGTCCATGATTTCCTGAACGGCCTCCTCACACGCATGAAACACCTCATCCTCGGTATTTGCCTTGTCTCCGCGCGCGTCAATCTGATTATGATATACATAGATAATCTGACGCTTTGTCAGCACATCTCGCAGCTCTGCTACTTTCAAATTTTTGATATCATCGAACTGTACACAGACACTATCCGGGTTATAGCTTTGCAGCACTTGCTGCCGACCGGCCAGATTATCGCAAAGGATACCATCTGCCAGTACCTGAAAATCATCCGTCATTTCCAGTGTCTTATGCGGTAAAAGTGCTGCCATACCGAGCCTTGTATAAGACGGCAGGACACTCAACTGTACAGAAAGTTTTGCCGTGCATTTCGGGTCATCCTGCATTCTGGCAAACAACTCCTGTCCGACCTCGTAACGCATGGCATCCGAAATGATAACCACGGTGCGTTCTTTGGTATAGCGCAGGTTGGCATTGTAAAACTCCCGCTGCAACGGAATTGCAGAAAATGCGGCATCCTGCTGGATTCCAGCATTCCAGGCAGGGAGCAGGCAAGCCAGATATTCGTTCGTGTAGATATTTTCCACCAGTTCCCGAAGCGGCTCAAAGCTTTCCGTGCTCTCCAGCTGGTCGTAATAATAGTAGAATTTCCGATACTGCTGATCCATATTGTAATCCGCAGCAAGATATCGGTCGATAATTGGCTTTAAGCCATCTGCGGCATGGTAATCCGCTTCCTTCACCATGCTGTATGCACTGGAAAGCAGCTGATAGGTCTTCCCAGTCTTTCTGCCAAAGTGCATTTTAGCCCGTTTTTCACAGAGTTCCGGAATGGTAAATCCGTTTACGATTGCACCGATATCTTCCGAAACAAGTCTGCTAATGAGCCACTTTACCAGCACCTGATCCACGGCAAGGAAAGTGTCGCACTCCACCAAATCGTCCACTCGCATTCCTGCAAATGTCGAAAAAACATTCAGCCCTTTGGCAACATGTGCCGACAAAGCGTCGTATTTATCCCGGTACAGGACGCTGTTCATCAGGCTATCGAGGAATGCGATGATATTGCCTGACTTGTAGGAGACAAAGCTCCTCCATGCTGCCGGAAGCTCTGCCTGCACATATCGCCCAGTATAAGTAACGAACAATGTTACCAGCAGCCGTTCCAAACTCGGTTTTGTATCGGTGTATCCGAAATGCTGCTCACAGAGCTGCCAGAATGCAGACAGCAGGTCGTATTTTTCAAACTCCTGCAAGAAAGCATTGTCCACCAACTTGCCATCTGTCAACACGATGCGCACGACTTCCTCAAAAGAGCAGGTACGCGCCTTGCAGACTGCACTTAGCAGACCGACAAGGATATTTTCTTCATTGAAGTTTTCGATTTCCAAATCGTAGAACCGCTGAGTGCGCTCTTTATTGGCGAAAAACTTGATGTGCTTCTCAATAACCGGCTTGTACTTTTCCTCAATACCCAGGTCAACCGACAGCAGGGAGGCACGGTCAGCAAAGAACCGTCTGGAATACAGCATTGTGTCTTCCAGATGGTTGTCCCTTACATCCGGCTTCGGAAACGGTGCATAGATCAGATAATTCGTGGTCTTATCCACACGCTCCAGAAAATACTTTGTATAGAACTGGTTATCCGGCTGGAGATGGTAGATCTTCGCATTCTGAAGCTCAACTGTCTCCATATCCTCGGCAAATTCTGCCTTATCATCGTACCAGAAAACCAGTTTCCGGGTCTCTCCGGTAAATTCCGCATTCAGGCGGTCTATAATTTGTTTCAGGTTCAATTCTGCCATATCATTGTCCTTTTTTCCTGTGATTGGTCTTTATCTCTTATAAGAGAACTCAGCAATAGCTTCATCTTTTTCCGGTAGAACTTTGTTCTTTTGATGTACCGTGGAATCGTCATGTGATACGCCTGCATAAATTCCAGTATCCATGCCAGATCATAGGATTTCTCGGTTGACCAGTCACGATATTTTCTATGACAGACAAGCCAGACACCAATGATATTGTAATCCAACGCATCTTCATCGGTTTCATCTTGAATACAATGACCGCAGAGGAAGCGGTATGCCACCGGATCATGGGCATATGTACGTTCAAAACGCTGCCATGCCGCCGCGACATCATCCTTTGTCCAGTGATTTTGCATTTTCCCACTCCCTCCGGTCATTTTTCTTATTTCTTTTCTTTCACCATGATATTCTTACTGTCTGCCAGCACCTCATAGAACTTGCCGTCCTGGGCGGTCTGGAGCTTGCGGTAGTTGACCTTTACGCCGTCATCGAGGTCAAGCTCGATACGAGAAAGTGCCAGATGGCTGATCTTCTCATCGTATTCCCGACATTCCTTCAACTGCTTGGCAAGTTTATCCTTGCGCTTGGAGGCTGCTGCCACCTCACGGGCATTCTCGCTGTGATCCATCATATCCTGCATTCGATTGATCTCGGATTCATATACGCGCTGCATCTTGTGCAGGTAGTCGATACGCAGGTTCCCGATGGTATCCGGCGTGTAGCGGTGCAGGTAAACCAGTGCCTTAAAGCCATTCTGCTTGCCGCTGTCAAACAGCCAGTAGATCGGACACCTCTGGTATATCCTTTTATGGTCATTAAAGAAATCATTCAAGAAATAATTACGGATTATTTCACGACTGGTTTCACCCTTGTTTCCAAGAGCTTCGGCAATAAAATCAAGATTGCACTCCAGTGAATCAACTCCATACACCACTCTCAGCCATTCACACAAACGAGACACAATGTCATTATCCAAATATTCTTCATCCGTGATGGGGATAACATTATCAGCATCCGGGATAAAGGTCTTATAATTGCTACTGTTCCATGCGCCACCTGCGTAGGCCAATCCTTTCACATCCAATGAATAACGCCCAAACATACAGCCCACAGCATAACTTAATAAGCTCTTAACATCCCGTTGCAAATCGGCCTTGCGTACAGTTATATCTGTTTCATCAGGCTCATTAGATAATTCTTCTTGTAATCCAAACTTATTTGAAAAATACTCATTAAGTAGTTTTTCATTTTCTTTAACCAATTCGTATCTATCAATTGTCCTTTTTTCCCAATAATTGTATGCGCTTTCAATATTGGAGAATCCTCCACTACATGGATGTTCTAAGAAATTTGTTGAAATCTCAAACGAATCCCAATCATCTTGGCAAGCCGAAAGATTGTTGTTTGACAATTCGCGGATTTTTAGTGTGTCCCATTCCACAGAAAAAGGTAATTTTAATACATCTGCCACAGTTAAGCTTGCTGTCGGATTAAACATATTAAGCAAATAAGCAGCAGCTTTTGAATTCAAATAAGCCAACACTGATGGATTCAAAACTTTATCTATGGCAAATATCGTTGGTGCAGATGAACTATTGAAATAACTGTCCTCTTTTTTTCGGAAACTAATTACCGATGTGCTTATTGTAGACCAAGTAATTCCCTCACTATCCCAAAACCTCCGATTTCCGACACCGCCATTCTTAGAATAGAAAATTTGAGCACTCTTGCACCAGTCAATGACCCTGATCATATTTCCAAAGTATTTTCGACCATCGCCACCTTTACAATATGGATGCCAGCGTTTACTTGTAGAATCCATTTCCCACCAGAATTTCAAATACAATTCATCATTACAAGTTTTGAATCTTCCTCCTGATAGATAATACTTTCCTAATGAAGACTCTCGGAATAGCCAGTAGATATCCTGGTTTATCCAATATGCAAGGGGTGCACCACTAATGTTATCAAAATTTTCTTGTGCAACAATGTATTTTCCTTTTCTTTCAAAAAACCACTTTTCTTTCTGTTCTATTGGATCAACGCCACCCTGTTTCTTAAACAGCTTATGATATGTTCCTTTATAATTAGCAATCCTTGTATTGGAAATAATAAAAGCTGTTGTTCCAAAATCCGATCCAAATATTCCTCTACCGCAATGAAGCATGTTTATATAAGTTTGAGCCATCATCATTGATAAGCGAAGTTTTTCATAGGTTGCGATAAACATCCAAACCGGAATATTAATCATTGCAATCATTCCGTTATGGCAGGTCATTGCAAATGCTCGTTCCATACAAATTGTGCTTAAGTCTGCTTTTGAATTTGGATATTTTTCTTTCGCAAAATTCTGAAGTTTCACGTCAACATCGCTAATTCCACGATATGGTGGATTCGTAACAGTCACCCAATACTTCCGTGCCATCGTCTCGCCGATATCGATGAGCCGATTCAACTGCTCAGCGGTATCTTCCACGCCCACGCTATCCATGCTGATCTGCCCATCGGTATCCTCTGCTGCCACAAACCGGCGCAGCAAATCCCAGTTGTAGCTCTCCACATTCAGAATAGAGCCATACTCCTTGGCATCGGTCAGAGTGTCCAGCAAACCTTCCAGCTGCATCTTGGCGGCGTTCTTCTCAATATCATCCATCCCTGCGCCGAAATACTTCAGGTGCGCACGGTTGATACTGTTGCTCTCCTGAATGGCATAGACATGGCAGGTGTTTTCTCCGTTGAGGATACGGCGGTTGTACTGCCGTGCTTTCATCATCACTGCAAAGTACGCCAGCTGATAGGCACGGTCATCAATGTCCAGACCGTAGATGTTGTTCTCCAGAATGCTTTTTGCAGCATCACGCTGGCTGTAACCGGCACTCTCGTAAATCTGCATCAGCACATCAAAGGCATATACCAGGATATGACCGGAACCCATGCAGGGGTCGATGAGCTTGATGTCTTCTGGATTCAGGGCAGCGTACTCTTTGCGAATTTCTGCCAGTTTTACCTGCACCTCCGGCTCCTGCTGTGCTTCTTCCAGATAGTATTTCCAGTTTTCTTTCAGGCCGCAGTCCGGGTGTCCTTCCACCCACAGACGGCCAAGGCTATTTTCCACCATGTAACGGACGATCCAGTCTGGGGTGAACAGCTGGGTCACGGCAGGAATTTCCTCTTTGGTGATCTTCCCGTTCTTTGCAAAGGCAGCGGCCTTCGGCTCGGTATTGTAATACTGGTACAGCCAGCCGATGATCTCCACCTGACCACCGCGCTCGATGTTGAAGTCATCCTCCGGGATATCGTGAATCAGATGATAGACCACGCCATCCTGGTCAATAACGGACAAGCTGAGCAGCAGCTCGGTGTAGTTCTTTGTCTTTTCAAACAGAGCAGGCAGAATCTCGTTCAGGGCGTTGCACTGCTTCAGGAACAGGATACGGAACTCCTCGTCCAGCTTATTGTCCTGCTTCAGCTGGAAAATCTGTGTCTCTTCCTCCGTAGTGAAGGGCAGCTCTGCGTCAAACGGTGTTGTGACCAGATCCGGCTCCAGCTTACCGCTCTCGGAAGAAAGAACCCGGATATGGGAAGGCAGATAGTCATTGACCTCCATGAAACGGATAGCAATCAAGCGGTTGAACCATGTATAGGCAACCTCCTCGATCACATACTGATATGCGGTTTTGTAGTCGGTATCCTTTTCCTTCTGCTGGATGACCTCTATCAGCTTGTCACGCTGGCGCACAGCCTCGCCGGAAATCGAATACGGTTCTGCGGTGCCGATATCGAAGAACTGAGTGCCGCCGAAGCTCTGCGGCAACGGCTTTGCAATGCCGTCCTCCGTAATACCGATCAGGCGGGCATCATAGCTGACATCTGCAATCAGCTTATTCCGCGCCCAGATCGCAAAATTCTTTATGGCTGTCTTGTTCATGGAGCCAATCCTCCTGTCATTTATAGTTCAATGTTGACGATTGTATCTTCGTCCATCTCTTTCAGTAGGTTTTCGCGCAATGCAGAAAGGTATTTATCAACATCCTCCTTGCTCTCCAGCCGCCACGATGCAGTCTTGGCAACCGTCTTGATGGAAACATTCTTCGTGGTGCGCACCTTATATACCGGCTGCGGTTTTGCCACCTTTTCTGCCGGTTTCACGGCCTCGCCGCGCTTTTCCGCCTCTTCTTCCTGACGCTTACGCTCTGCCTCGGCCTTTGCCGCTGCTTCCTGCATAAGACGGATATCCTCTGCATTCATCTCATTGAGCAGGCGCAGCTTCAGTGCCTCCGCCTTATCTGCATAGCTACGCAGAGTGGAGACATTGTTGCAGTGCTCCGCACCGTCCATGATCTCCTTAAACAGTTCCAGATAACGGTTGAATTTCGCATCCTTATAGGACTTGGTGTTCAGCACTTCAAAAACACGGTTCCGATCCTGATTGATGGAATCCTTGACCGGCTCTGCCTGCTCTTCCAGAATGCGCATATAGCAGTTCATAAACTTCTCGCGCAGCTCCGGCAGCTTCGGAATCTCTTTATAGGGCTTCGCCATCCGGACGATGGTGCGCATCTTAGCCACCACGTCTTCCAGTTCTGCATCCACGATGTAGGTCTTGCTGTCCTCGTAGATATTCAGCATATCCAGCGCACGGGTGAAGATGGTCAGCTGCTCACTGCCAAAGAAATCACGGATAGGCTCATAGTCCTCGCCAAAATCCATCAGATCGTCCTGCTCGTCAAATACAGTCTTAAAGAATTCCAGCGGTGCCTGAATCTGCACCAGTGCGGAAAGCCGCTTCTTGCCCTTTTCCAGAAGTTCCTTTCCTGGATAGGCGTAATTCTCATATTTCGGTTCCAGCCGCTCAATCTCAGTGATTCGATTCTCGCAGTAATGCTGGAAGTTCTTCATGATGGTATCTTCGTCATCGGCAGGCGGTGCCACCTTGAACAGCTCTTTCATCACGGTGCGGACGGCCTTTTTCTGGTTTTCCGGCACACGGACGCGCACTTCCGTCAGCAGCTTATCCACGAACTGCTTCTTCGTGATGTAGCCGATAATTTCTTCTTCGGAGCGGTTGTTCAGATTGACGCTCTCACCGTTGACCGTAAAGGACAGGTCTCCACGCTTAAAGAGACGTGCCACCAGCCAATGAATATCATCTTCCACAAAGCCATAGGGTGCTTTCATAAAGCGATCCTTGATGGTTTTCATAGAAGTTTTCATGTGCATCCGGGAGTTACCTGCCACGAATTTCAGCACATCATCCAGTGCGTGAACATTGGATTCTCCGGTATCTCCCAGTGCCAGTGACAGCTGGTTGCTGGTCTTGAACATCTTCCGGATGTCTGCTTCGCCCATCGCTGCGTCAATGTAGGACAGCTTGTGGTAAACCGTCTGCACCAATCTTCCGATAGCCTCGTTGATGCGGCTGGTCACTTCCTTGCCGGAGGTGTGCAGCACATCGCCATTGACATAGATGGTAGCCTCTTTCAGAGCTTCCGTCAGGTAAAGCTTGGCGTTACCGTTGCGTTCCCGCATCTCCACGCGCTTTGCTTCCTTAATGGTCTCATACTTGGCAAGCTGCACAGAAGTATTCTTACGCAGGAACCGCTCAATTTTTAAGTATGCCCGCATTTCCGTCAGGAACGCATCATCATTCGGCAGAACCACAAGAACTTCCTTGCCCTGGCCGGAGAGCAGGCGCAGCGTACCATCATCGGTGCCGCCCTCATACCACGGGGTCAACACACGGAGGCCGATATCGTAATTCTGGTTTGCCTTATAGGGGCGGTCATCCACTGCCTGATTGAAGGAGAACGCATACCGTCCACCAAAGCTGGGGTACTGATACTTCTTGCTGGAGAAAATGTCCTCATAGATCATCTCCGCAATCTTCGTGATGACCTCCGGCATCTCCACATTTTCTTTTTCGATTTCGTTGTTGATTTCCTGTTCTTCATCGGTCAGGAATACATAAACGGAGCCATTTTTCTGGATCAGCATCTGGCGCATCAGCACTTTCAGTGCATCCTCCACCTGTGCCTTCAAAGAAATACGATCATCGTCAATGCTGGTAATCATCAGGCTGACGATGTTGTCCACGTTGGCTTCGATCTCCAGAACATATTTAATCAGGAAAAGGGTCTTCAACACATTGATCGCAAAGACATCTTTTTCCTTCTTTTCCGGGTTGATGTAGCTGTTGTCATAAGCGCGGATGATCACGCTGCTGTGGCTGTGGTCGAGGAAGTTCTCCAATGCATCATAGAACCGATAGAACGGCACGATTGCCCCCATCTCATCGTCCATCAGCTGCATGGCAGACTCTTTGAACAGAGCCAGCATGGAACGTTCACCTTCGGACAGGTGCTTGCCGGATGCACCGTGGGTACGGATGCTGGTCAGCACGCTGGCAAGCAAATTAAACTGGTATGGAACAAAAGGATAAACCTCTGCAAAGTCTTCTGCGTTGGCGTACAGTTTTTTCTCCACGCCGTCGTTGAAGACAATCAGATTTTTGATGATGGTTGCTTTCTGGTCATAGAGCAGACGCAGGCTCTGTGCTGCTGTCTCGGTCTTATCCAGAATACGCTTTTTGATAACAGCGTCCACATTGGCAGAGGACAAAGAAAGACGTGTATCGAAACGTCCCTGAATCTTGGAGAAGTCGTTACCCTTCACCTTGGTAATGGAGTCGATATCCTGCTGGCTCGTTACGATTACCCAAGCCTTGCCCATGCATTCCTTGCCCAGTTCTTCCGTCACTGTCTGAAGGTTCAGCATCAGTTTGGAATCATCACCAATGTACTGGCCAATCTCATCTACAAGGAAAACCACATGGTGGTTGTTACCTTTTTTCTCAATATAGGACTTTACACGCTTGGCGAAATCCTCAATACTGATCTGGTAGCCCTCGGTTGCTTTCTCACACCAGTTACGAGCAGCCGATTCGCTCATGAAATCCATGTCAGAAAGAACATCAACAACGGAATCCTGAATGAAATCGAAGTCCTGGCGAGAGCTTTCCCACGGATCTCCATACTCTTCTTCAAACTTTTCCTTAAACTCTTCAAAACGACCTTCCTGGGAAAGCCTGCGCTCCAGGTCAGCAAGGTGAGGCATGGAGCCGCAAAAGCCCTGCATCTCATTGAAGACCTTCAGGAATACGTTCACAATGGCATCTTTATTTTCTTTGCCATTAGAATCGCTTTTGGAATCAATGTTGAAAAGAATTACGTCCGATGGGGTGTTTGCCGCCAGCTGCATATCTGCCAGCACCATCTGATTGGTAATCTTCTGATCCTCAATGAAGTAGTCGATGGCATGTTTGTCTCCGACCTGTTTATTCTGAAGCAGATAGGACAAGATTTTCAGGAAATGAGATTTACCACTTCCAAAGAAGCCGGAAATCCAGACACCCATTTTCGGTGTAGTTCCCTGAATACCTTTTTTATATGCTGCAAAGAAATCCGCAAAATGACGCTGAAGCTCACGGGTCACAACGTACTCTTCCAGCTCCTGCGCTACATTTGTTTCTTCACCCTGACCGACAATGATAACGCCCTGTATCTCACGGTCAATTTTCTTTCGGAACATGTCCTTGATCTGCATAACTGTTTCCTCCATCCATTACTTTACCAGTCGGAATGCCCGGTAATAGTTATCGTCTTTAATCTCATTGAACAGAATCAGCTCCTGTTCATTATAGGTTCCCGGAAAGAACATCACGACCGGGCAGCGCACAAACGCCTGGTGCAAGTTGTTAAGCACCTTGTGGGAACGCAAAATCGGATAGCACTTGCCGATACCGGTTAGGAACACGACTGCGTTCTCCGGCGTATGTTCTTTGATATATTGCACGATCAGGCTGTCATCGTCATTCACCTTCATGGAGTTGGTCACCGCCTTGACGATACGCTCGATTCCTCGTTTTTTTTTTCAAAGTCATAGCACTTTTCCATGAAGTTCTTCTTTTCCAAAAAGTCAATGATATCATACAGGTCAAAGACCACAAGCTCAAAATCATCATCGCCCCGGTCGTTCTTATTTTTCAGATACTCTACGCGCTCCCGAACTTCCAGTTCCTTTTCCGGTGGATAATCAAACACCCAATAGTTGACCTCATTTGCGCGGCCTGTTCCTTTTCGGAAAGATGGCTTATGGATTGCAAGCTCCATCTCATCCAGTCTTTGGCTTAAATCCATTTCATCTTACCCCCGTCAGTGTTTTTACCATGATGCCAAGATCATGGTCATAAAGCCAATGCTCAAATGCAATATCAAGAATTGGCTTCAGTATTTTTCTTGAGCTGTTTGCCCGGTTGCTTTCTAAAAGTCCTGCTTCATAAAGCTGTGTCTTATAGCAGGAACCGAGACGGCGCAGCGTATAGTCTTGAAGAGAAGCCACTTTCTCACTCTGTTCCTGCTTATTTTTGAAAAATATCCGGATATCTGCATCCGTCAGCTCATCGGAACCAAGAATCATTTTTTCCCTCACTACTTCATACACAAAATCAAAGAATAGCGTGTCATGCAAAAGAGCCGTAGTCAGCACAAATAGTTTTTGTGTAGCAAGATCACTGCTCAAAAAGACTGGGTAAAAGCTTTCATCTAATGTCTTGATACGGGCTGTTACGGTAGAATAAATTTGCTGCGCTCGTAGTTTTGTCGGTGCTCCATAAATGTTTGTCTCTTCATTCAACTTTTTAATGTCTGCAAAGCTCTTACCCTCGCTCAAAAGCTGCACGGTTTTCCGAAATTCCATGAACCAGAACGAAAATTTCACTGCTCCGGCAGTATACAGTTTTCTTTCCATCTTCGTTCTCTCCATTTCCGGATTTTGTTTTAATGTATCTGCCGCTTTTGATTCTGGCATCCTTCGGCTTTTCGGCGTTAATAGGAATGACCCACTGATGGCCTAAACGCTCGGCACCATCAATTCGCCCTTCCGTGCATAATGTCTGTACTCTCCTTGTGCAGATGCCCCATTTTTCAGAAGCCTGCTTAATCGTCATGAAATCCATACGGAACCTCTTTTTCGATGTCTAAAGTCACTCGCAGCAAGTTAAAATTTCTCATTTATATTCTACTCCAAGAAACGAACAAAATCAATCGAAAGTTCTTCCAAATTTTGAACGATTTTTTTAGAACCCACTCTTCTGCAAGCAGGGCTTTCGTGACACGAAAGCGATTTTCTGCTTGTTGGGGAAACGCCCCAATCCCCATAGAACGCTGCCTGCGGCATCGGGCTGCGCATCCGTTCCGGATGCTTTAACGGCAGTTCCTGCCAAAGAAAAAGCCCGGTGCAGCATGAGCATTACGCCCACACTGCACCGGACATTCCATCATCTACTATTCTCTCTATTTTCTTCTCCCTGCTCATGCATCTGCTCTTTTTTCTGCTCGTCCTCTTTTAGGATTTCCTGCACAATCTTCTGTGCCACAAGCCAATCTTGCATTTCCGATTTGGTCTTGCGGTACTCTGCATAGGAGCTTTTCTTTCGTTCCAGAAGCATTGCATACTCTGCGTTCAGCTCGCTGATGCGCGGGAGTTTTTTGTCAGAACCGTTCTCTTTCTTATAGGCATCAAACGCCTTTTTCGCTGCGCTGCGTAAGGCCAGCGAATCCCGATGAGTTTCATAGAACTCCCGATTGTAGCCGGATGCCTTATATGCAGCAAAGACATCTTTTGTCTTGGCATAATTGATTAGATGCTTCCGCAGCACCGACACTTCTGACATCCGTGCCTCATCCGCCTTTACAGATTCCAGCAGCGCGTCGCATTTTTCAAAAATTCCATCTGCCTTTTCCTTTAGCTCTGCATAGCTCTTGATTCCATGCTCTTCCATGAACATCATGGCTTTTGCCATTTGCTTCAGATTAAAGACTTTCGCCCAGCGCGCATACCCTGCGCCTTTGCCCGCCTGCATTTTGGCACGGACATCAATAAGGAACGACAACTCCGCCTTCTGATGCACCTGCGCCGACCGTGCGCTTGTGCGGTTTTTCTCTGCAAATTTACTTTTATGAACCGCATTCCCGGCAATCACTTCGCAGAGTTCTTCAACCGAATATCCTTTGCCAAGAGAGCGGAAACGGGCAAATCTGGCATGGCCTTTTCCCCGCAGCGCAGGCTGTTTTCCCTCTTTATACTCGTACCCTGCT
>ENA-ORRA01001891-ORRA01001891.1-human-gut-metagenome-genome-assembly--contig:-NODE-1891-length-12814-cov-6.276824_pt1 | contig 12814 bp, 7 predicted proteins | sample MGYA00242169_ERZ509122 | MGnify/ENA primary metagenome ERZ509122 (study PRJEB26280, sample SAMEA2338650) | human gut metagenome | biome: human gut; feature: human-associated habitat; material: faeces...
ACGGAATGAAGCTGATCACGATACTTCCGGATGTAGTAAAATCTCCGAAACTGACTGCTGACTGGGAAAATGAGCTTACACTGGTATCTAAAGGCGAAGTTGCCGCAGAGCAGTTTATGTCCGGCATTGAAGCTATGGTAAGTGACCTTGTAAAGACATACCACAGTGTCAGTGATGAGCAGAAAGCCATGTTTGGTGCAGGCAGGGGCGGACAGGAAGTGCTTGGCAAATGCCCGAAATGTGGTGCTGATGTGGTCAAGGGAAAATTTGGAGCGTACTGCACCGGGAAGTGCGGTATGAATGTCGGCAAGGCACTGGGAGTGACACTTTCAGATTCGCAAGTTAAGAGTCTTTTAGGAGGAAAGAAGATACTTGTAAAAGGTCTGAAAGGCAAGAAAGGCAGTTATGATGCTTATTTGATTCCGGAGAGCATAGAGGAGTTTTTCTATACGAAGGATGGAAAAGAAATCAAGGGATTCCAGTATAAATTTAAGATGGAATTTCCTCAAATGAATGGAAAGCAGGGGTAGGAATGTTGTGATGACTGTGGTATAGTGTGGTAAAACAAATCAGGATTTTTATCACTGAATTATAATTATATAGGGGACTAATGATGGATCAGAAAGAAGAAATGAAAAAGAATCTTTTAGAAGAACTTGATGATTATTTTATGCAGTTAGTTTATTTAAAAGATTTACTAAGCGTAGAGGAAGACATATGTGACTCTAGAGAAAAGTTACAATGTGCTCCTAATTTCACATTAATTGTGGAATGTGCATTAATTGATAGTTATATGATTATTCTTATGAGATTATATGATAAATCAGATAAAACGCAGACAATTCCAAACTTAATAAAAAAATGTAAAAAAAATATTTGCTTGTTTCCAACTCCAAATAATACTTTATCTAAGTTAAATGAATTTGAAACTAAATTAAGTCAGGATGAATACATTTCACATGCAATTGAAACACTGATAAGCAGAAGAGATTCTATTTATGCACACAATGATAAAAAATATTTTGGAAAAAAATTAGTAAAAGACACATCATATTTGAAAATGTATCATATTTGGATTTTGGTAAACTTTACAGAAGAAGTATTGAACTATCTTTTTTCACAATTATCTTCTGAAGAAAGTCGAAAAACAAAATATGACAAAGATTTAAGCAACTTGCTCATGAGAGAATAGAATCTGGATATATTTTATATGAGCAGAAAGTAACTTCCTATTTTGTCGAGGTAACACTAATACCACACAACTAAATATTAACACAGTGTCAGAGCGTATGGGAAACTGTACGCTCTCTTTTTTATCAAAAAATGGAAGAAACAAATGTAACAATGACAGCAGAGGAAATGCAGGGTGAGCCTGCGGCAAAGGAAAATGAGACAAAGGCGGAGAAGTTTATCCGTATTGGTGAGTACCGCATGAATAAGGCGGTGGATGCTATTGGCAGACTGGAGAATCTTGCAAATCGGGGTTCCTACGAATATACACAGGAACAGGTAGATGCTATGTTTCAGGCATTAGAGGGGAGGATTGCGGAAGTTAAGGCGAGATTTACGCCTAAGAAAGCGGCTGAGAGTAAGACTTTCAGCTTTGGTACAACAGAATAGGAATGTAACGGGAAATAAAGGAAAGGCAGTCATGTAGTGTATGTGGCTGCCTTTTTGTCGTATCTATGACAGGAAGGAGAACTGTGTGAGAAAATATGATTTTATATCGGCTCTGGCAAAAGAGACAGCAGCCGAGGTTGTCAAAAATCGTGAGGAATGGATGAAATACCTGACTACAGCGGCGAGATTATACAAGTATCCGTTCCGGGAACAGCTTTTAATCTATGCACAAAGACCGGACGCAACAGCGTGTGCTTCCATAGAGCTGTGGAATGAGCGTATGCACTGCTGGGTAAACAAAGGTGCAAAAGGTATCGCACTTTTGGACGAGGATGATGCACATGGCAAGCGCCTGAAATATGTATTTGATGTTTCAGATGTCCATGCGGCAAGGAGAATCGGACGGTATCCGGAACTCTGGGAATTACATGAGGAACATAAGGAAGATGTAATTAAGCGTCTGGAGCAGACTTATGGTGCTACCGATGATAAGAAGCTGTTTGAAGAAAGACTTATGGAGATAGCTGAGAGGATTGCGGCAGATTATTATGAGGAATTGCTGCCGGATCTGCAGTACATGATCGAGGACAGTTTCTTAGAGGGACTGGACGAGCAGAATGTTGGTATCCGTTTGCGGGAGACATTATCGGACAGTATTTCCTTTACACTTTTATCTGCCTGCGGTGCAGATATGCAGGAGTATGGTTCTGAGTTTGCTTTTGATTATATCTATGAATTTAATTCCATGGATACCCTAGCAGTACTTGGAGATGCAGCCAATGAGCTTGCAAAACCGGTACTTTTAGAGATTGGAAGAACCATAAGGGCATATAACAGAAGCCACGAACAGGAACAAACAGAAAATTTAACGCAGAAAGGACTTGCAAATACTTCTGAAATAGACTACAATGCGTTAAAGCGTAAAAGTGAGAGCGGACATGAGGAATATATTGACAACAATCAAAACAGCGTAGAAAGGGGCAATAGCGATGAATCTGACATACGAAAAGAACGGAGATTATCTGATCCCGACATTACAGGCGGACAATCAGCCGGAGGGAACCGTAACGAAGTACGGAATGATGAGAGAGACTTATCTGAAGGAGAACCACAGGGGCGTGTACTCAGCGTTTCTTCTGAAAGGAACATTGAAAGAACACCTGCTGACGATCCAGAAGCAGGCAGAGGAGAGAATGGAGAAGCTGATAAGCCAGATGGCGGCAACCGAGGGAGTGACAGAACAGCTCAAGGAAACCGATCAGATGCTTTGGGTAGCGAAGATGAACAGCATTCGGAACCGAGCAGAGGAAGTGGTTCTGGGAGAACTGGTTTACAGTCTGTAACAGACACAGATGATCTTCTCCGGGGAGAAGCACCGGAACCCACCTTTACACAACTCAGCCTGTTTCCTTCTTTTGAGGAGCAGGTCGGAACAGTCGCAGCAGCGGAAGCAAGTATGAAATATACCATGCCCGCTGCTTTTTCTTTGCCACAGAATGAGCTTGAAACCATTTTAAGGAGTGGCGGAGGAAAACAGCACAGCAGAAAGCGTATCTTTGCAAAGTACACAGAGGGCAGAAATGCCGAGCAGATGGTGGATTTTCTGAAAAATGAGTACGGACAGACCGGAAAAGGTTTTGAAATCAATGGAAATCCCGTATCAGTGTGGTTTGATGAACATGGTATGAGTGTCGGCTATGGAACACAGGCAAGGGAAACACCGATTGTCACGATGGATTGGGAAGATGTGGAGAGCCATATCCGTTCTATGATCGAAAATGGTACTTATATGAGTGCCAGTGAAGCATTTCTTGTGGATACACAGGAGAAAAATCGTGTTGCCAACCAGATCTATTTCTTTCTGCGGGATGGCATGGATGAAATGCCGGAGGAGCTTGGCTTAAAGGCAGGAAATTATCCGGAAAGTGAAGCAAAACTCATGGAGCTGATTTCCACACATGAGGGCAGGGAACAGCTTAAAAATATTTTGGAAGATGCGGCAAACCGCCTTGCTTCTGGAGAAGCAGAATTAAAATGGCGGCATGTGAAATCACCGGAATATCTGTTATCGGAGATTGCAGACCTTGACAGGGAGAGACTGGAGTTTCTATTGCCGGATGCGGTGGAGGTAGCACAGGAAGATTTTATCACACAGGATGAAATCGACTATGCACTTGGCAGAGGAAGCGGCTATGAGCATGGAGCTTTCCGCATTTATGAGTATTTCATGGAAGGACATGACCAGAAAGAAACAGTTGCTTTTCTGAAAAATGAATATGGCATTGGTGGCGGTTCCGGCGGACTGCCGGGCAATGATGATTCCCATAATGAACATGATGGAAAAGGTATCCGTCTGGAGAAAGGCAGTTATGGCAATCCGTATGCAAAAGTGCTTCTGAACTGGAATGTTGTGGAAAAAAGGCTTCGGGAGCTGATCCATGAGGATAAATATTTATCTCCACAGGGGAAAGAGAATTATAAGGCATATAAGGAAGAACAGGCAGAGAAAGCGAGACAGCGGGAGATTTCCCGTCTGGAGCATGGACAGCGGTTAGAGTGTAAGAAAGATATTGATGCACTGATTGCTGAGAAATTCAATGGTTTTGTTCTTCCGAGGAATACAGCAGATGAGATTATAGATAAATATGGCATTGACTGTGTGGAATTTGTCCTTGCAAATACGGTTACGCATTTTGATTATGACGGTCGTTTTTCGCAGAACAATAAGGACTGGGCAAGGGGCATTGTTGCGGAAAATGAGTGGCAGAACAATGATCTGATTCTAAGCTCACATCCGGCGGTATTGGACGGATTTACCAATCAGGCGAGAAGATATATCAATGTGCTTCGGGAAAAAGAAAAGGAAGCACAGCAAAGAATCACGATTGATGGATATGAGTGTGTTCTGGTTGATGAGTGGGGCAGTGAAAAAGAGAAATACCTGCTTGGAAATAACATAGAGGACAGCAGTTTTTATTATGCGCAGGTCAATGGGAAAACCTTTGAATATGACCATAAGCCGGAGCGTGGCGAAGTAGAGGACGATTATACCAATGCCATTGCAGAGGAAGATATTGACAGGCACGAAGCAGAAGTGTTTTCACGCTTTGAGGGGACGGATGGTATTGCAGAGCTGGATGAAGTGCAGGAATTAGCGTGGCATGTGGTACATGATGCAGATGATGAATATGGCAATCCGACACAATGGAGTGCCACATTATCAGAAGGAGAATTCCTTTGGATTGATAAGGAAGCGGACAGATATGCGATTTATGATACGGCAGACACTACCCGTCCGGCATTGGAGACATTTTCGACTTTGCAGGAAGCAATGGACTGGGGCAATGAGCTTGCAGAAAGTGGCAGGGAAGCAGAGGCGGAGTTTTCTGGTGAAAGGGAACAGGCTGAGCAGAAAGCCGATGAACTGGACAGCATAGATACGCAGTCTGCCCGTGAGCGTCTGGAGAATGGAGAAGCAGACCGACAGACAGAGGAAATGTTGTCGCAGATGCTTACCGGAGATTGGGAGCCGCTTACACTTTCGTCAGAGGAGAATAAAACTACACAGGGAATAAATGTGGCTGCACCGGATAAAAGCAACGCTGTCAATTTCCATATTAGCGATGACCGATTGGGTGAAGGTTCTCCAAAAGAAAAATTCCAGAGAAATATTGCTGCAATCATGCTGTTGGAGCAGATTGAGGGCGAAAACCGTTATGCTACACCGCAGGAACAGCAGATTTTATCCCAGTATGTCGGCTGGGGTGGTCTTGCCGATGCGTTTGACGAGAGCAAATCAAACTGGTCAGCAGAATATCACCAGTTAAAGGAACTGCTATCGCCGGAGGAGTACTGCATGGCAAGGGAGAGTACCTTGAATGCCCATTATACAAGTCCGGTCATTATCCGCCAGATGTACGAAACATTGGAGAAAATGGGATTTTCCAAAGGAAATGTACTGGAGCCTTCCATGGGTATCGGCAACTTTTTCGGTATGATGCCGGATTCTATGAAAGAGAGCAGGCTTTACGGAGTAGAGCTGGACAGCATTACCGGACGCATTGCAAAGCAGCTTTATCCGCAGGCAGATGTGCAGATCAAAGGCTTTGAAAAGACCGATTATCCGAATGATTTCTTTGATGTGGCAATCGGAAATGTGCCTTTTGGTCAGTATAAAGTGGCAGATAAGCAGTATGATAAAAATAATTTCCTGATTCACGATTATTTCTTTGCAAAGACGTTGGATAAAGTGCGTTCCGGTGGTGTGGTTGCTTTTATCACAAGTAAGGGAACTATGGACAAGGCAAGTCCGGAGGTCAGAAGATACCTTGCACAGCGTGCAGACCTGCTTGGTGCAGTCAGACTTCCGAATACCGCATTTAAGGCAAATGCAGGAACCGAGGTCACTTCGGATATATTATTTTTCCAGAAGCGTGACCGCATGGTAGAGCGTGAGCCGGACTGGGTACATCTGGGAGAGGATGCAGATGGCATTGCAATGAACGCTTACTTTGCACAGCATCCGGAGCAGATCGTAGGAAAGATGGAAATGGTATCCGGTCCTTATGGCATGGAAAGCACCTGTAAGGCAGATGACAGCAGACCATTTGCGGAGCAGTTAGCGAAAGCACTTCAAAACATTACGGGACAGATTGATACGATTGATCTGGATGAGGAGCTTGCGGATGATATGAGCAGGCAGAGTATTCCGGCTGATCCGTCCGTTAAAAATTTCAGCTATACCGTAGTCGATAATGAGGTATATTACCGTGAAAACTCTGTCATGAAGCCGGTGGAAGTATCAGACACCGCAAAAGAACGTATCAAGGGAATGGTGGCAATCCGTAACTGTACGCAGGAACTGATTGATATGCAGCTTGAGGAATACTCCGATGTAGCAATTAAGGAAAAGCAGGCAGAGCTTAACAGCCTGTATGATAATTTCTCTAAGAAATATGGTCTGATCAATTCACAGACGAATAAGAGAGCCTTTAATCAGGACAGCAGTTATTGCCTGTTGTGTTCTTTGGAAAAACTTGATGATGAGGGCAATTTCAAAGGCAAAGCGGATATATTTACGAAGCGTACCATAAAAAGGGCAGAGGTTGTCACAAGTGTGGATACCGCAAGTGAAGCGCTGGCAGTATCTTTAGCAGAGAAAGCCAAAATCGACCTTGATTATATGGCAGAGCTGACTGAAAAGGACAAGGATACGCTGATTGAGGAACTTTGTGGTGTTATTTTCCAGAATCCGCTTACGGATGTGTGGGAGACAGCAGACCAGTATCTAAGCGGTAATGTGCGTGAGAAACTTGCCATAGCAGCAACTTATGCGGAAAATCATCCGGAATATGCCCCAAATGTACAGGCTCTTACGCAGGTACAGCCGAGAGAGCTGGACGCATCGGAGATTGAGGTGCGTATCGGTGCCACATGGATTGATCCAAAGTATATCAATGATTTTATGCATGATATTTTCCAAACACCGGAACATTTATTCCGCAGGGATACGATTGGTGTGCAGTTTTCGGGTGTAACCGGAGAGTGGAATGTAAAGGGCAAAAATGCGGACTATGGCAATACGCTTGTCAACATGACATACGGTACAAGCCGGGTAAATGCCTATAAGATACTGGAAGATTCCCTGAACCTCAAAGATACGAGAGTATATGACACCATTGAGGAGGATGGAAAAGAAAAGAGAGTCCTCAATAAAAAGGAAACCATGATTGCAAGCCAGAAGCAGGAAGCAATAAGGGAGGCATTTAAGGACTGGGTATTCCGTGATCCGGAACGCAGGAAGACACTTGTGGCAAAATATAATGAGCTTTTCAATTCCACCAGACCAAGAGAATATGACGGTTCGCATCTGAAATTTCCAGGCATGACACCGGATATTGAATTAAAGCCGCATCAGAAAAATGCGGTTGCCCATGTGCTGTATGGAGATAATACCCTGCTTGCGCACTGCGTCGGTGCCGGAAAGACCTTTGAAATGACAGCAGCGGCAATGGAGAGCAAGCGTCTGGGACTATGCCATAAGTCATTATTCGTAGTGCCGAACCATTTGACGGAGCAGTGGGCAAGTGATTTTTTACGGTTGTATCCCGGAGCAAATATCCTTGCGGCAACGAAAAAGGATTTTGAACCTGCCAACCGTAAAAAATTCTGTTCCCGTATTGCGACAGGTGATTATGATGCCGTTATCATCGGGCATAGTCAGTTTGAAAAAATCCCCTTATCACAGGAAAGACAGGCGGCTACAATCGAAAGACAGATTGATGAGATTGAGCTTGCCATTGAACAGGCGAAAAAAGATAATGGGGAGCGTTATACCATTAAGCAGATGGAAAAATCAAGGAAAGCATTGCAGGTGCGTCTTGACAAATTAAATGACCAGAGCCGGAAAGATAATGTCGTGACCTTTGAGCAGTTGGGGGTAGACAGGCTGTTTGTGGATGAGAGTCACAATTACAAGAACCTCTTTTTATACACGAAAATGAGGAATGTGGCAGGTATCGCACAGACAGAAGCACAGAAGTCATCTGATATGTTTGCCAAGTGCCAGTATCTTGATGAAATCACAGGTGGAAAGGGAGTGACCTTTGCAACTGGAACACCGATTTCCAACAGCATGACGGAGCTTTACACAAATATGCGGTATCTCCAGTATGGAACACTTCAGAAGCTGGGACTGGGACATTTCGATGCGTGGGCGGCTTCTTTCGGGGAAACACAGACCGCCATAGAGCTTGCGCCGGAAGGAACCGGATACCGTGCAAAGACAAGATTTGCGAAGTTTTTCAATCTGCCGGAGCTGATTGCACTTTTCAAGGAGAGTGCGGACATTCAGACACCGGATATGTTAAAACTTCCTGTGCCGGAAGCAGAGTATGAAAATGTGGTATTAAAGCCGAGTGAATTTCAGAAAGAAATGGTGGCTTCTCTTGCGGAACGTGCTGAAGCAGTCCGGGACAGACAGGTGCAGCCTTACGAGGACAATATGCTAAAGATTACCAATGACGGAAGAAAGCTGGCACTTGACCAGAGGCTGCTCAACGATATGCTTCCGGATGAGGAAAATTCCAAAGCGGCGACCTGTGTGGAGAAAGCCTATGAGATATGGGAGAACACCAAAGAGCAGAAGTCAGCACAGTTGATTTTCTGTGATTTATCGACACCGAAGGGCGATGGCACTTTCAATGTGTATAAGGATATAAAAAATAAGCTCATGGAAAAAGGAGTGCCGGAGAATGAGATAGCATTTATCCATGATGCCAATACAGAACTCAGAAAAGCGGAGCTGTTTGCAAAAGTAAGAAGCGGACAGGTTCGTTTTTTATTAGGTTCCACAGCAAAAATGGGAGCCGGTACGAATGTGCAGGACAGATTGATTGCACTGCATCATCTGGATGTGCCCTGGCGTCCTTCTGATGTAGGACGGATTTTGCGGACATTCAAAATAAAAAAGAATGTGGAGGTAACAGACAATGGCAAAATCATTATTTGAGGAACTGGGCGGCAAATACGAAAGGCAAGGGGATTATTTGATACCGTGCTTAACTGTACCCGCCGAAGAAGAACAGGCAATAGGCATCTGGGGGCAACGGCATTTAGATTATCTAAAACAGTACCGTAAAGTTACATACACCAATCTTCTTACAAGCGGCAGGCTAAACGCCTACCTTGCCGACATCAACAGACAGGCACAGGAACGCTTTGAAAGGCTCATAGAGGGTATGAAACAGGCACAGGGCATAACGGAACAGCTAAAGGCAGAAAACGCCTTAGAATGGACAGGATGCCTCAATAACATAAGGGCTTGTGCGAGGGAGATTGTGGAAAAGGAAATTATTTTTGCATAAACAGATGATTAGTGGCAGGGGGAAATCCTGCCGCTTTTTCTGCTTTAGTTTGTCAGCTTGACAAATAAAGGGTTAAGGAATATAATTAGATTCAGTATTATACAAGGAGTTAATAAATATGCGGCAAGGTATTCTTAAATAAACTGTCAATTTGATAGTGGGAACAAAAAGTAGCAGTCCCGTTTCACTTTTAATATGGGGCTTAGTTTTTTGTACCCAGTTTAAGAATACTTTTATCATGTAATTTTATATGCCCGAAAACATATAAGTGTTTTGGGGCTATTGGAGTTATTTACCCAGTGATAGGAGTATTTATCACTGGGTATTTTTATGCCCTTTTTTGGGTGTTGATAGGAGGAAAATCACATGAAAATAATTAACTTAGGCATTCTGGCTCACGTTGACGCAGGAAAGACAACATTAACGGAAAGTTTATTGTATACCAGTGGTGCAATTGCAGAACTAGGGAGCGTAGATGAAGGCACAACAAGGACAGATACAATGAATTTGGAGCGTCAAAGGGGAATCACTATCCAGACAGCAGTGACATCTTTTCAGTGGGAGGATGTAAAAGTCAACATTATAGATACGCCAGGCCATATGGATTTTTTGGCGGAAGTATACCGTTCTTTATCCGTATTAGACGGAGCAGTATTATTAGTTTCTGCAAAGGATGGCATACAGGCACAGACCCGTATACTGTTTCATGCACTACAGACAATGAAGATTCCGACAATTTTTTTCATCAATAAAATTGACCAAGAGGGGATTGATTTGCCAATGGTATATCGGGAAATGAAAGCAAAGCTTTCTTCGGAAATTATAGTGAAGCAAAAGGTTGGGCAGCATCCCCATATAAATGTAACGGACAATGACGATATGGAACAGTGGGATGCGGTAATTATGGGAAACGATGAACTATTAGAGAAATATATGTCAGGGAAACCGTTTAAAATGTCAGAACTGGAACAGGAAGAAAACAGGAGATTCCAAAACGGAACGTTATTTCCCGTTTATCACGGAAGCGCTAAAAACAATCTGGGGATTCGGCAGCTTATAGAAGTAATTGCCAGTAAATTTTATTCATCAACGCCTGAAGGTCAATCTGAACTATGCGGGCAGGTTTTTAAGATTGAATATTCAGAGAAAAGGCGGCGTTTTGTTTATGTGCGTATATATAGCGGAACATTGCATTTGAGGGATGTTATTAGAATATCTGAAAAAGAGAAAATAAAAATCACAGAGATGTGTGTTCCGACAAACGGTGAATTATATTCATCCGATACAGCCTGCTCTGGTGATATTGTAATTTTACCAAATGATGTTTTGCAGCTAAACAGTATTTTGGGGAACGAAATGCTGTTGCCGCAGAGAACATTTATTGAAAATCCTCTCCCTATGCTCCAAACAACGATTGCAGTAAAGAAATCTGAACAGCGGGAAATATTGCTTGGGGCACTTACAGAAATTTCAGATGGCGACCCTCTTTTAAAATATTATGTGGATACTACAACGCATGAGATTATACTTTCTTTTTTGGGGAATGTGCAGATGGAAGTCATTTGTGCCATCCTTGAGGAAAAATATCATGTGGAGGCAGAAATAAAAGAGCCTTCGGTTATATATATGGAAAGACCGCTTAGAAAAGCAGAATATACCATCCACATAGAAGTCCCGCCAAATCCTTTCTGGGCTTCTGTCGGGTTGTCCATAGAGCCGCTCCCTATTGGAAGCGGAGTGCAGTATGAAAGCAGAGTTTCACTTGGATATTTAAATCAATCGTTCCAAAATGCGGTTATGGAGGGGGTTCTTTATGGCTGCGAGCAGGGGCTGTATGGATGGAAAGTGACAGACTGTAAAATCTGTTTTGAATATGGATTGTATTATAGTCCTGTAAGTACCCCCGCAGACTTTCGGCTGCTTTCCCCTATCGTATTGGAGCAGGCTTTAAAAAAAGCAGGGACAGAACTATTAGAGCCATATCTCCACTTTGAAATTTATGCACCGCAGGAATATCTCTCACGGGCGTATCATGATGCTCCAAGGTATTGTGCAGATATTGTAAGTACTCAGATAAAGAATGACGAGGTCATTCTGAAAGGAGAAATCCCTGCTAGATGTATTCAAGAATACAGGAACGATTTAACTTATTTCACAAATGGGCAGGGAGTCTGCTTGACAGAGTTAAAAGGATACCAGCCAGCTATTGGTAAATTTATTTGCCAACCCCGCCGCCCGAATAGCCGTATAGATAAGGTTCGGCATATGTTCCACAAGTTAGCTTAACAGCTTGCAAAAGTCATATAAAATGAGATTTGAAAGGATTAGAGACTAATTATGATGAAATGCGAATGGATATTGTGTCCTGTTTGTGGGAGCAAAACCCGTAATAAAATTAGGAAGGACACTGTTTTGGAGAATTATCCCCTTTATTGTCCAAAATGCAGACAAGAAAGATTGATTAAAGTTGACAACTTGAAGATAACTGTCATCAAAGAGCCAGACGCTTAAGACGCAGAGCCGATGAAATTGTGGAACAATTCACGAATCATCGGCTCTTTTTGTTTCGTATTTGAAAGAACAAACTCACCAAATAAAAAAAACGATATTCGGGTGGGTTATTTTGTTATACCCTAAATTACCCTCTGAATTTGTTTTTAAATTTGGAGGGATTTTTTTATGTCCTTTTTTCGGGCAGTTATCTATCTGCTCATACGAAGCAAAATTTATCAATACATAGCATATCAGAGAACGGCAGGAAACCAGTTAAAAAAATTTCTGCCAGTGCAACGGTACTTCTCACCTTGAAAGTAGAAGTACAATCTCCATACAATAGAATTACTATTTCCTATAACCGTAAAGGTCACAGAGCCTTTGCGGTTTTTCTTTTGTCGATTTTTGTTGGAAAGTGCCGTAGGGCTGTTTCTGATATGCGGTGTCGTTCTCCGCCTCTCCATCTGGATTTTTTACATTTCAAAAATTCAGATGGGAGGTATTTATGGTGAAATATGCACCAAGAAAGGTATATATCAGAGAAAGTGGCGGCTATGTGGAATTATCCTACACGGAGTTCTGCCGTTGCAGGGAATCCGACCAGACCTATATGGACAAGCTGTTTATCCCCATTCAAGGCTGTCTGCTTGAAGTCGTGAGGGAGCAATACACAGACTTCTAAAACTCCCTGCTATTAGGTTCCACATTCTCACCTCCTTTCTCGTTGGAAAGTTGGTGGTGCTTCCCCCCTTTTCGCGGGGCAATACGGCGTTTTTCAAAAACGCCGAAGATTTTTTGAAATTTCTTCAAAAATTTTTTGAACGTACAAAATGCGC
>ENA-ORRA01001893-ORRA01001893.1-human-gut-metagenome-genome-assembly--contig:-NODE-1893-length-12801-cov-2.920681_pt1 | contig 12801 bp, 8 predicted proteins | sample MGYA00242169_ERZ509122 | MGnify/ENA primary metagenome ERZ509122 (study PRJEB26280, sample SAMEA2338650) | human gut metagenome | biome: human gut; feature: human-associated habitat; material: faeces...
CGGCATCGTCTTGATAGAAGCCCGGCACCCCCTGCAACGTACAGCCCTGCCGCCGCAAGCGCTCGGCATAACTGCGGCACAGAAACGCAGGCGGGGTCGATTTGAACCCGAACCTTGCAATCTGTTCCTCGGTCAGCCCGCGCCGCGGTGACAGCAGATGCGCTTTGTGCGTGGGTGTCAGCGGCAGCATGGAGAGCAGCAGCGAGTAGGTCTGGTGTATCTCCTGCGGGGCGGCGCGGGCATTTTGCTCCGGCTTTACCCCGATGCAATCATTTACCCTTGGTCGAGGTGTATACCGCCCCAGCGCTTCGCATATCTCACGGTAGGCATCGGCATTGCCGGTGCAGTTATAGCGGGCATACAATGCCAGCATCCCGCCCGCCGCGCCGCAGCGATTGCAGCGCCAGACGTTTTTGTCTGTGTTGACGTTGAGCCGCCCGCGCTGATCCCCGCAAAAGGGGCAGTTCAGGTACAGGCTCGATGGCAGACGGCGGCGGACGGTAAGCCCCAGCAGTTCTACCACATCGGCAATGCCAAACGGAAACGAATCGGAAGATGAGGTCATGCAAAACGGCCTCCTTCCCGGTTATCCCGCCTGTTTCTCCTGCAAGCTGTCCCATATAATGGCGGCCGCCGCGCGGAGAATGTTGTTTTCTCCCTGATAGCCTTTCACATACCAGCGCAGGCTGGCAGGGCGGCGGTCAGCCACCTGTGCCAACGTCCAGCCCTTGCAGGTGCCGCAGTCTACGATGACGTTCTGCGCCTGCTCGCAGGTCATTTGGCGGCAGATTTCCTCCACCGGGGTGCTTTGGGTATACGCAGCGACGAGAGGTTCCTGTTCCAGCACAATGACATTCTGCGTCGGTTCTGGCAGGGTCTGCACAGGCTGCACGGATTCCGGCACAACCGTCTTAGGCTTTTCTACAACTTCTGCTGTGGTCTGTTCGGGAACAGGCATATCGTCCGCCATGATGGCATCCAACGGGTCCGCCTTGGCAGATTTCACGCTTTCTGCTTGCTTCTGCACAGGTTTTGCGACTTCCGCTTTCGTCTGTACCGGCTTGGAAATCTCTGCTTTTGCGCCCACCGGTACCTCGCTGCCGTACTCCTCGGATTCACTGCCCACATCGGCAAACTGGATGCCAAAGCCCGCATTGGAGAGCGCTATGTCCAGCGCTTCTTCCTGCGCAGCCTCCACATACAGCCCACCGGGCGTTGCGTCCAGCGTGCAGTTGGCAACATAGCTGCTCAGCGGCTCGGCATCCTCGCGGTCACGGTAGACCTTGGCTTCAAAAATGGCCATCTTCTCGGTGATGCGCAAGGCGTTGAGCTTCAGCCTTCCCTGGGGATAGGCCAGCCGGAACCACAGCTTTTTGTACCGCAGGTCAAGGCGCATCACGCCCTCCCCGGTCTTGCTGGAAATTGTGCGGCGCAGGAATTTCAGCGGGTCAAAGCCGGGTACGTGGTTCAGTGCGGCTACAGCGGAGTTGGTTGTGTACAGCATAGGTTCTTGATTCCCTTTCATGGGTGATTTCTCCCTTCATTATTACATTCAGCCGGCCTGTTGCAGTTCCGGCAGTGCGTTTCGTTCGGTGTTGTAGGCTTTGCAGTACAGGCGGATGCGCTCCCCCAGCATGGTGTTGCGCTTGCTGATATCGGCGCGATGAACCGCCATAAACAGAATCGGTTTATGCCCCACAAGGATGACTTTTTTCTTGGCGCGGGTCACGGCTGTATACAATAAATTACGATACAGCATAATTGAGTGCGCTTTGACGATGGGGATGATGACCGTTTCAAACTCGCTGCCCATTGCCTTATGAATCGTAGTAGCGTAAGCAAGGTCAACATGCGCCAGTTGTTCTGCCGTGTAGTTCATCTTGCGGTCGCCGCCAAAATCCATCTGTACGAGCCGTTCGCCTTTGCTGTTCGTGGTAATCCCGGTAATAAAACCGAGGTCACCGTTGGACGCTTTCTCGGTGTTCTTTGTTTGCATAACACGGTCATGGACACGGAAGATACGGCTTCCAATCTTCACTTCTTCCTCGGTCGAACGGAACGGGTTGACCTGTTCCCGGATGGCCCGGTTAAGCTGCTCGGATGCTGCCTCGCCTTTCTCGCGGAACGGCGAAAGGATCTGCACGTTCTCGATGCCACGCTCGGCGGCTTCCTTGCAGTAAATATCTTGGATGCGCCGCGCCGTCTCGATTTGCGTCGGGCTGTCCACAAACACAAAATCATTGCCGTAGTACAGCTTGGTGTTGCCCTCGTTGATAAACTTGGCGTTGTAGGCAATCAATCCGTCTTTCGACTGGCGGAAGATCCAATCCAGCACCGTGACAGGCACCATTCCGCTGTGGATCAGCTCGTAGAACACGTTACCGGCGCCCACACTGGGCAGCTGGTTCGGGTCACCTACAAAAACGACCCGCGTGTGCTGACCGACACGCTTGAAAAGCTGCTGTGCCAGCCACATATCCACCATAGAAAACTCGTCCACAATGACGAGGTCGGCATCCACAAAGTGAACGCGCTCGCCATCGCCCACTTCTTCCCCGGTGCCAAGTCCCAGTGCGCTGTGCAGCGTGCGGGCTTCGTCTACGCCGGTGCTTTCCGCCATACGGCGGCTGGCGCGCCCTGTGGGAGCCATAAGGGCGAACTTTCCTTTCGGGTGCAGGTTTTTGAACACCTCAATGATGGCCTTTAACACGGTGGTTTTTCCGGTGCCGGGTGAGCCGGTGATAATCGTCAGCCCATGCTGAAATGCTGTGCGCACCGCCTGCTCTTGTTTTTGGGAAAGCGTAATGCCCAGGCTTTCACGCACCGATTCCAGCGCGGATTCAATGTTCTCAGCCACACTGATGTTGGCAAGCCGCTCGGCAATCATGCGGGCGGTGTCATCCTCCTGCCCGAACACACGCGGGCTGTACAGGTACTGCTTGTAGGCGACCACTGCGCCGTGCAGAATCATCTGCCGCAGGGTTTCCTGCACTTCCTCGGCGCGGACGCGCTGTTCCGGGATGGAAATTGGTACATTGAGCAAGAGCAGCGTTTCTTTTACTAAATCTTCCGATGGCAGAAACAGATGCCCCGATTTACTGCGGGCATCCTCCAGCGTGTACAGCACCGCGCCCTTGATGCGCTCGGCGCTGTGCAGGCGGTTATCCGTCTTACGGACGATGCCATCCACACGCTTGAATCCGAACCCGGAAATCTGGCACAGATCATACGGGCATTTTTTGAGGATGTCCACACACGCCGGACCAAAGTTCTGATAAATTTTCAGCGCCGTGGCGGGCGTAATTTTGAACGGTCCCAAAAGGCTCATAAGGTTGCGCAGGACACGGCTCTCGGCGTAGGATTCCTCAATATCCTTGAGTTTTCCCTCGGTGATGCCGCGGATTTGCAGCAGCTTTTCCGGTTCGTTGTCAAGGATATTCAGGGTGTCCGGTCCGAACGTGGCAACAATGTCCTCTGCCGTCTTGGGGCCGATGCCCTTGATAAGCCCCGAACCCAAGTAAGCCAGCAGACCGTCCGCTGTCTGCGGAACGATTTCCTGCCACTGCTCGACTTGCAGCTGATAGCCGTACTTGCTCTCGACCCACTCGCCGTCCAGTTCCAGCTCCACCGCCTTGGTGCGGGGCAGTTCGTACCCCACTGCCGTAAAGCGCAGCATACGGTCGCCGTAGTAGCGACCGCTGCAAGCCTGCGGCGGGATGCGCGGGTCACTGGTTTTGACAACGATGATGGAGAATTTGTTTGCTTCATTGTAAAAAATCGTAGATTCGTAGGTGACACGGCAGCCGGTAATGCCGCTGTGTTCCTGTTCACTGTCGTGCATAGGCACGCTCCCTTCTTTGTCAGGCGGCTTCGTCCGCCGCTTTTGCCTTGATGCAGAACCGCCGCGATTCCGATACGGTGACATACTCGTCATAAATATCCGGGTGCAGCAGTTTCATCTTTTGGAGGTTGTCTTTCGTGATGCCTGTCCGACTGACGGGATTGTAGCTGATGGTGTACTGTGTACCGCCATACTCCCCCCTTGCCATGCAGCTGCCGCCCAGTTTGGCAACCATCTGACCTTTCAGCCGCTGCATTTCTGTGTCCAGCGTCCTAACTCTCGTTTCCACCTGCTGTTTTTGCTCCTGTAAGCGGAGATACCGTAGCATGGTGGCGGACAGGTCGCTGTCCAACTGGATAGCCGGGATTGTCTTATCCGCAGCACCCAAACGGCGGCGCAGGCTTTCGAGGATCAGGCTGCCGTCCTCGGTGTAGGGTGGCGGGATGCGGGTCAGGATGTGGTCGTGCCAGAACTCGCGTTCCAGATAGATCATCTCCTGTTCGTACTCCCGGTCACGGTACAGGTGGCGAATGATGACTTCGTCCTCGTTGTTGCCGTAGAGGCAGCAATAGAAGATTTCGTCGATGTCCATAACGGCCATGTAGTGCCGTCCCTGCGTTTCGTAGTAGATGGGAACACATTCCTCGCCGTCTTTCCACCAGTGGTCTTTCGCGTTGTAGTTGGTCGTCTTGATTTCCAGAATCGCAATTTTTCCGTTTGGCAGGCGGACAAAGTAGTCCACATCTGCCAGCATGAAGGGATACTGTGGGTGTTGGAACATTTTCTTGATCTGGAAAACCTCCAACCCGGTTTTCTTGGCGAAAATCCGGGCGACCAGCGGTTCCAGCAGATGCCCCATTTCCAGCGCTACCCAGTTGCCTGCATCATCGGCAGCCGAAGCAATGTTCAGCTTGTCGTCGTACAGGTCGCGGGCAGTGCGAAACGGAGAAATGCCGAGGATCGCGGCGACATCGCTGCCGCCTATCCCCCGCCTGCGGTATGCCAGCCATTCCTGCTCGGTGAGGTTTTCGGTGCTGACCAGAACCTTGGGTTCCTGCCGTATGTGTTCCGGCATCTTCAGCCCCTCCTCTCGCGCTGGCGATAGGGGCGTTTGGGCCGGGTGCGCAGATGGTACAGCCGATACTGCAAATTGCGCGGGATGGGTCTTGCCTTGCGCGGGCGCGTGATGCGCCGTGCGATTGCCTTGGGTCTAGCCTGTTCGTTCATTTGGTGTTCCACCTTTCTTATATAAAATGTATTTCTCAAAGCCTGGCGGCTCTGAAACAAAATAAAAAAGCGAGAATGACCGCAGGCAATGCCTGATGTCCACGGCAAACCGTGAACCACGATCATTCTCGCTATGGTTGGGCGTTCTCACCCAGTTATAAAAAAGAAAAGTGCCGGCAGCGTCCACCCGATACGGGCAGGACAAGGCTGCTAGCACGAATTACAAACTTAAACAACGTGTGCGCAAGGCACAAAAATCATTTACAGGTGGAGTATAGCATATTTATCGTTTTCTGTCAATGGACTTCCCTTGTGGGTAGGAAACGTATTCCGACTCTCGTACCTGTTGTCAAGAGGGTATTTTTCGCTGTTTTATAAACATAAAAGCCGCAAGAAATCTTTCTTGCAGCTCTTTTTATCGTATAACCGTTTGCTTTCTGTTCAATGCCTCGTTATTTAACAGCAGGCCAAGCACGGCAAACCTATAGGTCACGATTTCTCCACAATCCATGGATTTACGAATATCCTGTATGCGGACAACAGCTTTCAGAATTTCGAGTTGCTCCTCGGTCAGGTAAAATGTGACCTGCTTATTGATTGGCTTTCCTCCTCGCTTCCCTGTTTGCTCCGGCAGGTATTCTATTACATCTCTGCTCGCTGGCAGTACATAATAGTCTTGTTTTTTTCCTTCTGGAATTGCCATATCTTCTTCCGAGCCAGATACAACACAATGCCCCTTCCCTACCCTTGCAACTTTTTTGATTTCGCTGATAAGTAGTCGGTTTGCGATGGTTCCTACCCGAAGTCCTTCATACGCTGCTTCCAATTCAAAGCACTCGTATATCTCTGGCCGGAAGCGAATCAAAACCCGTTCCTTTTTCTCCATTGCCGCCACCGACCTTACTCAATCGCCTCTATAATATTTTTTAGCTTCGTAGAGATTTCGATAATCTCATTCAATGCGGCAACATCTGCGTCTCTGGATTCTTTAGATACGCCTTTCAGCGCTTTTACAAAAGCCTTGCTGCTGTATGTCTTGTTCAGCTTTTTGACCATTTGCGGCACATTTTTCTGAATTACACTGCTCTTGGTCTCGGTCACCTCATGTTCTTTGCGAACACGATCCTTGGCCGCCTCTTTCTTGCCCTCATAATTGATTGCAGATATTTCTTCGGGTTTACTGCTTGCTTTTACTCTGCCATATTCGTCCGCTTTTGCGCTCAAGTCGGCAAGCCCATCATCAAAGTAACCGATGGCCTTTTCATAAGCAGCTTCATATTCTTTTGTTGTTCCCTGCCGCTGTGCATCATAAAGAAGCTCTCTGAATGCATCATGCAGAGTATCTCTAAGAACCTCTACATAGTTTTTCCCGGCGCTTTCTGTATCATCACTGTGGCAATCCACTGCTTGCAGCTTCTCAAATCGATTTGCAATTTCATCCTGCTTATCCGCTTCAAAACGGAGATAAGTCTCGCACTCGCTTCTCGTTAAAAATTTATCATTCAGTAGAGTCTTTAACTTACCCTTTAGTTTTTCTTCTATACGTGCATCACGCTCAATCGTGCGCGGATTTACCGTACTTACAATCTTTGTCGCGTTCAACGCTTCTTCCCTGCTCATATTGTAAGGCTCTCTTTGTAAGCAGGTAATAAACTCCGCTATTGCCTGGCGTCGAATAGCTTCGTCACTAAAACCGCCACGAACCTGCAAGTTTGCACTGTACAGCAGCACCTTTTTCTCATTTTCGGTCAAAGGTGTTGTCACAACATTGCAGTTTACAATATTCCATGTTGCATCGCCTTTTTCCTGCAAATAGTTCAGCGCACGAAAGCGACGCTCGCCGGAAAGAAGAACGTATACCGCACTTCCTTCTTCCTGCTCAGGAAATACAACAAGGTTATGCATCAGGCCGTTGCGTTTAATGTCCTCTGCTAAAATGCGAATATCTTCGTCATCATCCATTGCGCGGAAGATTTGATTGTCAGGATTTGTTCGGATATTCACCAGCGCAATATCCTTGTTATCGTATTCAACCTTTCTGTTTTTTGCAAAAAGGCTATTATAAATATTGCCTGCCTCATTGTTGTTGACTTCTGCAAGCATATCTTTTCCGGGAAGACTGGGAGCCGTTATGTTTCCCTTTGTTCTTTTCTTCATTGCCATTTTAGTTCACCCCAATCTTTTCCAATCGAGACTTTAACTCTTCATAGGCCTTATTGTAGGCCACCGCCACAGGCTGCGTTTTCGCCATAAAACACACAGGAAGATGTTTCGTAACAGACATATTCACACTCAGACCACTGGGAATTTCCGTTTTATAAAGAGACGCGCCAAGAACCTGCTTGCATTGGTCGCGGATAATTTTTGTGGAAGCTGCCTTTTTTACAACCATGGTAAGAATAACGCCGATGCCTTTCAAGTGGCTGCCCGGTGTATTTCTAAGTTCATTGCAGAGCGCATAGGTACGGAATGCCGATTCCTGAGAATTAGCTTCGCAAAGCGAAGGAATCAGTACATAATCCGCTGCGTTAATTGCATTTGTCAGCAAAAGCGAATCGCGGGTAGGCTGTGTGTCAATAATTATGTAATCATAATCTTCTCTGACTTGGTTCAGAAAGTAATAAAGGAACTCGCCCATATTGGACAGGCACTTGGGGTCTCCCGGTTTGAAATACGTCTGTGCGTCCTCAAAGATTCCCGGAATTCGCTGATTGATGCGCGGTGTCTGCGCACTACACGGAATCATATCAACGTTCTCATATTCGGTTTCAACAATATAGTCTCTTGTCCTAGTGTATCGAAATCCGTCAAACATATCAAAGAGCGCTTTGCCATTATAAACTCCGCTTGTAATGCCATTTCCGCCGCTCAGCGCACTTGTAAGATTTCCCTGTGGATCTGTATCTATGCAGAGAACCTTTTTGCCCTCATCACCCATCAGATAGGCGAGGTTCGAAGCTGTGACTGTTTTGCCCGCCCCACCTTTTTCGATGGCGATCGTAATAATCTGTGCCGCCATTACTATTTCCTCATTTCGTCAGTTGTGTATTGGAAAGACTCACGTACCTGTTGTTAAATGCAGCGTCCTGCTTCAACAGGTTGTTTTGCGACTTGCGTACCTGTTGCTATTCGCATTTTGTTCTGTCACCCAACTTCGGAGCAAACAGTTGATAAACTAATTATATCACATACATCTACTATGTCAACACGAATTATAGGACAATGCCCGCGCTTCTTTTTTCTAAATAAGTTTGCTAAGACTTAAGTACCTGTTGCTGTTTTCATTTGCGTTTTCTTTTGCCGCTCCGTTAAGCAGAAAAGCGGTCTGCCATTTTAGCAGACCGCTTTTCTCATAGTTCTTATTTAATCTTCAAACATGGCTGCCCAATCCACCTTGAATAGATTTGATCTATCGCCATCCAGCATAGCAGCACGACGTTTACCATCACTTATGATGGTCGCAGAGTTTTCTATTATGTCGTTGTAAACCACTGTGCGATAGTATTGTGCGGATTTTCTTTCTTGGGCCTTTTCGAGCATTGCCTTATATTTAACGCTCATTCCCAATGCCCATGTTTTCAAACCGTCGTTATCCTTGATAATTCGGTTCAGTGCTTCAAACGTTTCCTCTGCTTGATCTTTCTTCTTTATATTAGTCAAAATCTTTGCCGCGTATGTGAATACATCAATAAATATATTTCTCTCGTCCGGTGTCAATTTTTCCTCATACGTCTGATATTGGGCTTTTGCCTCCAACTCGTTTCGCGCCAAACGATAAGTCGTAGTTAGTATGGACTCGGCCAACGGCTGATTGTACTGCTCCAGCGTTTCCTTGTTGACAGTGCTGCGGCGCTTTCGTGGTTTTCTTCCGATTTCAGTATCAGCGCCTTTGTGTTCTTGATGGAAGGCCCTGACGTTTTTCATCTCTTCTCGATTTTTATACTTGATGAAAATATAGAGAAATTCGTATTTTCGGACTCCCCGCCGACGAACGGGCTCATAGTCAAACCAGAGATCCGTCATCTCATTGATTTCTTTTTTGACCATTACCAGAACATTCTTCTCAAAATCGGAGAAAACTTTATACTTTTCGGTAAGTGGTTTATCGCGGCTGAATTTGGCCGCAGAACTGTCTTTACTTTTGCTTTTGCTTCTGTTGATTTCATCACGCGTTGGCATAGAAAGCATCCCCTTGAATTCTTCTATGTCAAAACGCTTATACTTAAATCCTTTCAACGCATCGCGCTTATTGGGAAACTTTTGCAGCACTTCTTCTGTAACGGGTTCAAAAATCAATCCATTATTGTAAGAATAGTCTCTATTATTTCCGTTGTCATAAGACAAAATTATCTCATAGACACGCATCGAGTAGGTGCTTTGCATCATGAGCAAATACTCAATGCTGTAAGAAGTATAGTTGCTGGTGAGCTGTGCGATATCTTTCCAAATGTCCGGGTTAAAGCGCATACTTATCGTTTTTTTCTTCATGTCAACGATAGAACCACGGTTGACCCATGACATAGTCTTGTACTGATCGTTGCCAAGGGGTACCCAGAACATCCTATTTTCTAGGCTTTCAATGGTTTTGCGCAGATAGTTTGCGTAACCACTGTCCATTGCATTTACGCCCGTAAGTTTTGCAAAATCATCGAACGAAATCGTATAGTATTTCGATGCGTCCAAATCATGTCGCTGATCTATCTTTGACAGCAACATAAAAAGGATTTTTTGCTCATTGCGGGGTAGGGAATACTTTGTGCGCTGAATCAGATCGTTACTTTTTGTAATAAAAGTGCCGAAAGCATAGGTATCCCTCTTTTTTAGACCTGTTTGCTGCTTTCCGTCATTCGGCTTTTCATCCGATATAACTTCACCAACGATTGTATCTACGGCTTCGCTAATTTGATTGCTTTCATCTATTTTCTTCATAGAATACTATAAGACAAAAGATTGAGAATCCACTTTGTCTATACCTTTCTTTATGAACCAATCGTCAATTATGAGGAACTGTCGGTATGGAGAATTTGTGAGGGCATTCGCAGATTTAGATAAAGGTACACCTACACATTATATTCACTATCATACATTATCTAAAAAAAATTGTCAAACGCTTTTAACAACAGGTGATTTTATTTTTCGTTTTTCTTAAAGACTTATGTAATTACTTTTTACTCTTTTATATTTTATTATTATATAGAAGAAGCGGAGGTTCTTTCTATTTACAACGGAGATTCTTTCCGAGATAACGGAGGTTCTTTCATTTGAAAGCGGAGATTCCTTTTCCGTCAAACGGAGATAATTTCATGCCAGCTGAGATGAAAGAATCTCCGTTTTGAGCGAAAAAAGCTCTTTTTTCATGTTATAGGCTTGGTTATAAGAATGTTTACGGGTATAAAATCGAGGATTTGCAGAAGTAGTCCTTTTTGAACAGCAAAAGAGAGTGGGAAAATGAAAATTTTCGCGGTAAAAAGCTCTGCTTTATTGTTGCGAAAGATGCGCAGGAAAAATGGTGCAGTAAAAACCTCAGAATTGAGGAGTTCAGTTGCAAAGGAAGATAAAGAGAAAAACGCGTGGTAACAATCTCCGTTTTGGGGTGTAGGCAAATATAAAGGAGAAGTAACAGATGGGGCTTGGGCAGAAACTTAAGATAGATATAGATCAACGCTTACACCGAGATGGCGGAGTGCAGGGGAATAGGGATAAACTAATTTTTTTCGCGGTAAAAAACTCGTGATAAAAGGAAGCCGTTTTACGCGAATGCTCACAAAGAAAAGTGTATGTATGAAGTAAGAAACTTTTTTCGCGGTAATAATCTCTGCTTTGGTGTCGGATACGATGGATCATAAAAAGAAAAATTGTAGAAGCAATTCTGTTTGAATGCTTGAGGGAAAATAGTACTTACTGAAATCAGAAGAGGGGGGAGAGGAATAAGAAAACATAGGAAAAGCAGGGTAATTACGTTACAAAGGAATACAATTCGTATATACTTTGCACAAAACAACAAAATGTAAACGAAAATAGAGGCGATTTATATAAACGGAGAAATTTACCGAGAGAAAAAATCAGAGAAAGTACAAATAATAGTAACGATAGAACGACTAAAATGTGCAACTCTACCGCAGAGTGGATGCACAAAAAATAGATAATTAACGCGAAAAAAACGCGAAAAAAATCGAAATGCATAGGTCGGATTGGACGGGCGTAATTCAAGCAATAATAAAAACAAAATGTATATTTCATAATAAATGTACATTTTGTAGTTTTCAGCTTTCTATAAATAGGCTAAGGAAAGGCCAGTGAGACATCTTGAGGCATGGTGAGAGAGCGAGCAGAGCTTTTTTCGCGGTAAAAACCTCGGCATGCTTTCGGTAGTTATTAGGTTGAAATAGAGAGGAATGAAAAAATGTGCGGTAACAATCTCCGTTATCAGCAGTCGTATAAATAATGAAGTGAGATAGGGGAGGAGTAGAAGCCAAATTAAAGCTATGACAACAGAGACAGCGGCAACAGAGACAAATTAAAGATGCGTTATAGCAACAAGTACCGAAGTCGGCGTGCAAGTGAGTAGGGGAGAGAAAAGAAAAAAATGTAAAGTGCGCGAAAAGCACAAAAATATCCGCTTGAATTAGTTAAGGTAATCCTTTGGATTTACATAGAAACCATTGATGATAACACAGATATGAAGATGGTTTCCGGTCACATCGCCAGTAGCACCAACCTTGGCAATGGTGTCGTACTTGTTCACCGTATCACCAACCTGCGCCAAAAGCTGGCTGCAATGGGCGTAAAGGGTGCAATACCCGCCACCGTGGTTGATGACCAGATAGTTGCCGTAGCTGACATGATACCCTGCTTTAATGACAGTGCCGGCCTCCACTGCAAGAATCGGCGTACCGTAGGGATAGGCAATATCCAAACCATTGTGGATGGTGGTATCCTTTCCGGGAATACCGACATCCTCGCGTTTGCCAAAGAAAGAAGTGATGTGCTGCTCCCAGTTTGGGTCGTTGAACGGATTGCCGAACCCGCCGCTCGGAGCAGGGGAGTTATCATCAATAAGTGAATCATTGATCTGCCCCAGAATCGAGATGCCCTCACGTTCTTCTATTTCATGGAGGTAGACGGTCAGATTGTGCGCATAGGCATCAGCATAGCTTTTCTGCTTGTCGTCAAGCTGCCAAACCGTGTCGGCAAAGTAGTCATCGCCCACATAAGAAAGTGTGAAAACGGTGTAGGTGTGATCCTCTTGGACGGTTATGGTCTGCCCGCGCACCTCTTTCTGCACTGGTTCGGTGCGGACTTCTTCGGAGGTGATGTAAGTATAATATTCTGCATGGTGCGCTTGTACCTGTGCGGAAAGGTCGGCTAGGCTGATTTTGGTATAGTCGTCCTCTCCTTGGTAAGCGGAGTACATAGAAATGAGTTGAAAGGCATTGTAGGAGACATGACCACCCACGAAATCATCAATGTCGCTGTAGGTGAGGTTTGCACGCTCGGCTTCTATTTCGGCAAGGGAGTCCTCGTAGCCTTCCTGCAAAATATCTGATACTGCATTGCGAAGCTGGATTACATTGGATGCGATTTCCAAATCATCATTGACCGCCGTGCTGGGCTGTGTCAGTGCGCCAAAAATCGCGCCGGGTAGCATGAGCAGAACCAGAACCGGCAGCAACAAAACTGCAATGACAACGACCAGTACTTCCTTGCGATACTGCACCGTAGCTTCGGCAGCA
>ENA-ORRA01001902-ORRA01001902.1-human-gut-metagenome-genome-assembly--contig:-NODE-1902-length-12758-cov-5.800834_pt1 | contig 12758 bp, 8 predicted proteins | sample MGYA00242169_ERZ509122 | MGnify/ENA primary metagenome ERZ509122 (study PRJEB26280, sample SAMEA2338650) | human gut metagenome | biome: human gut; feature: human-associated habitat; material: faeces...
TGACGAAGCAGCCGACCAGCGCGCCGCCGATCGTACCGGCGCCGCCGGTGACGGACGCGCCGCCGACGAAGCAGGCCGCGATGGCATCAAGCTCAAAGTTGACACCTGCCTTGGGCGTCGCCGCGTTGAGGCGGGCAGCGTAGACCAGCGCGGCCACAGCGCTCATGAGGCCCATGTTGGCATAGGCCAGGAAGAAGTACAGCCGGTCCTTGACGCCGGAGAGCATGGCCGCCTTGCGGTTACCGCCGATGGCGTACAGGCCGCGGCCGAAGATCGTGCGGCTGCAGATGAAGCTGTAGACCAGGCACAGGACCAGCATGATGATAAGGACGGTCGGATAGCCGTTATAGCTGGCCATCTGCCAGGAGAGGTAGAGGATGACGACGCACATCACGACACACTTGATGATAAAGCCGGTAATGGGGCGGACCGGCACGCCGTGGCGCTGTTTGTCCGCACGGCCGTGCAGCTGCAGGTAGACATACACCGCGCAGGCCAGCACAGCCAGGATCATCGTCGTCAGATGGAAGCCGCTTCCGCCGAAGAGATCCGGGATGAAGCTGGAGGCGATGGCGCGGAAGGTATCGGAGAACGGGCCGATGGACGCGCCGTCCAGCACGACCTGCGTCAGACCGCGGAAGACCAGCTCGCCGGAGAGCGTCACGAGGAAGGCAGGGATATCAAAATAGGCAATCCACATGCCCTGCCAACAGCCGATCAGAATGCCGACCAGCAGAGAGACCAACAGCGTGACCAGAACGCCGCAGTGGTAGTTGACCTGCAGGATGGCGGCGATGGCGCCGACGAAGGCCAGCACGGAACCGACAGACAGGTCGACGTTGCCGGTCAGGATGACGGGAAGCATGCCAAGGATCAGCAGGACGACGTAGGAGTTCTGCAGAATGATATTGGTCAGGTTCATGGCCGTGAAGATCAGGCCGTTCGTAAGCAGATGGAACAAAACTGCGATCACGACGAGAACAATGACCATGCTGTAGGCGCGAAGCGTCTTCATAACTTGTTCTTTTTTCATTGTAGTATCTCCAATCCTAAATGAGTAAGCGCATGATGTTTTCCTGCGTGGCGTCCTGCACAAGCTTTTCGCCCTTGATCTCGCCCTCGTTCATGACATAGATGCGGTCGCAGACACCCAGAAGCTCCGGAAGCTCGGAGGAGATGACCAGCACGCACTTGCCGCTGGCCGCCAGCTCGTTGATGATGCAATAGATGTCGTATTTTGCGCCCACGTCGATGCCGCGGGTCGGCTCGTCCAGAATGAGCACATCCGGCAGGTTGAACATCCACTTGGCCAGAACGACCTTCTGCTGGTTGCCGCCGGAAAGATTGCCCGCGTTCTGGAAAATGCTCGCGCATTTTACGCCGAACTGCTTCGCGTTTTCCCCGGTCTCCTTGATCTCTTTATTCAGATTCAGGACCCCGGCCTTGGAAATGCGCTTGAGGTTCGCCATGGAGATATTTTTGCTGATCGTCTCCGTGAGGATCAGGCCGTAGGTCTTGCGGTCCTCGGAGAGATAGGCGATGCCGTTTTCGATCGCCTTCGGGACGGTACTGACGTCGATCTTCCTGCCGCCCTTGTACACCTCGCCGGTGATCGAACAGCCGTAGCTCTTGCCGAATACACTCATGGCAAATTCCGTGCGGCCCGCGCCCATCAGACCGGCCAGACCTACGACCTCGCCTCTGCGCAGCTGGATATCCGCATGCTTGATGACGAGCTTTTCCGGGAATTCCGGATGGTGCACGCACCAGTCTTTCACTTCAAAGAAAACGTCTTCGCTGGGCTTGTGGGCTCTGGGCGGGTAGCGGTTGCTGAGCTCCCGGCCGACCATATGTTTAATCAGCGTATCTTCGCTGACCTGAGATGCGTCTTCAAAGTCTGCCACGGTCCGGCCGTCACGCAGGACCGTGATGGAGTTTGCAATGTAACAGATCTCGTTGAGTTTATGGGAAATGATGATACAGGTGATGCCCTCCTGCTGAAGGGTCTTCAGCAGATCCAGAAGATTACGGCTGTCGCGCTCGTTGAGCGCTGCCGTGGGCTCGTCCAGGATGAGGACCTTACAGTTTTTGCTCAGGGCCTTGGCGATCTCGACGAGCTGCTGCTTGCCGACGCCGATCTGGTTGATGGGCGTATCGGGATCGTCCGTCAGGCCGACGCGCTCCATCAGCGCCGCCGCCTTGATCCGGGTCTGGATCCAGTCGATCGCACCGTGCTTCATCTGGGGATTTCCGATAAAAATATTTTCCGCAATGCTCAGCATCGGGATCAGCGCCAGCTCCTGGTGGATAATGGCGATACCGGCATGCTCAGACTGCTGGATGCTTTTGAAGCGGCAGATCTCGCCGTCCACGACAAGATCGCCGGTATAGGTCCCTTCCGGGTAGACGCCGGAAAGCACGTTCATCAGCGTGGATTTTCCCGCGCCGTTTTCACCGACCAGCGCCTTGATCTCGCCGCGCCTGACCTGAAAGCTGACATTGTCCAGCGCCTTGACACCCGGAAATTCCTTGGTGATGTTCCGCATTTCGAGGATATAATCCTGCATTTGTCTGGCTCCTTTTCACAGAATAGAACAGTTTTTCCCTTTGGAAGAAGCCTGCGGCCGGGGCCGCAGGCTTCGCCGTGAAAGGATCAGCCGTTGATCTCAGCGTCCGTATAGAATCCGACGTCAACGAGGTAATTGACATTGTCCTTGTCGATCAGATACGGATCGTAGGTCTTGGTGGGGACGTCGAAGACGCCGTTATTGTACGTGGTATCGGAAGCCGGGGTCTTGCCGGCGACCAGATCGTCGACAACGGGGACGAGGATCTCGGTCAGCTTGTTGGCGTCGAGGAAGGCCGTCATGGACTGCTTGCCGGCAAGAATGTTCTTGACAGCCGCAAGCTCCGCGTCCTGACCGGTCACGATGGGATAGGGGTTGGCGTCGGTGCCGTAGCCCATGGACTCGAGCGAGGAGATGACGCCCAGCGCGAGGCAGTCGGCCGCGACCAGGACGGCATCCAGGTGGGAATCGGCATAGTAGCCGGACAGGAGGTTATCCATACGGGACTGCGCCTTGGAGGAGTCCCAGGACTGGATGGCGGTCTCCGTGTAGGAGGACTGGCCGGACTTGACGACGAGCTTGCCGTTATCCAGATACGGCTGGAGCTTGTTCATTGCGCCCTGATAGAAGGAGATGGCGTTGGTGTCGTCCTGCGAGCCGGAGAAGATCTCCAGCGTGAAGGGGCCTGCCTGGTTTTCCAGATCCAGCTTGTCGACGATGTACTGTCCCTGCAGCTCGCCCATGCGGACAAGGTCGAACGTGACGTAGAAGTCGACAGCCTTGGTGTTGGTGATCAGGCGATCGTCCGCGATGACATAGATCCCGGCATCCTTGGCCTTTTCACAGGCATCCGTCAGCGCGGCGCAGTCAACAGCGGCGATGACCAGGACGTTGACGCCCTTGGTGATCATGTTTTCGATCTGCATGGCCTGCTTGGCGGAATCATCTTCTGCGTATTCGATCTGCGTGGCGTAGCCAGCCTTCTGGAATGCTTCGGTCAGGCGTTCGCCCTGGATAGACCAGATGGTCTGTTCCTTGGTCGGCATCAGAATGCCGATGGTGGCTTTCGTATCGGTTGCTGCGGTTTCAGTGGGTTTTGCGGCACATGCGCAGAGCATGGCGAGGAGCATGGCGGCGGTCAGTACGATTGCGAGCAGTTTTTTCATCCTTGTTTCCTCCATTTCTTTTGATCCGTGCCGGTTTTCCGGCCTGGTCTATCATTCCGCATCCGCGGGTGATATTCGGTTGACTGGGGATCCGGGGATTTCGCTGTTGCTGTGATCACTTTACGTAAGCCAGGATGTCTTTGAGGGATTTCTCATTGTCGTAGGTCGGCCAGTATTCAAAGCCGAAGTAGCGGTCATAGCCGCCGTCTTCTGCAGCCTTGATGACCATCGGGTAGTTTGTCTCGCCGAGCTGCAGCTCGTGGCGGCCGGGGACACCTGCGGAATGGAAGTGACCGATAAAGTCGATGTTGTTCGAGATGTTGTTGACGAGATTGCCCTCCATCAGCTGCATGTGATAGCAGTCGAACAGGAGCTTGATAGACGGCGAATCGACCGCCTTGATGAGTTCAAAGCCCTTGTAGGCGGAGTTGAGCCAGTAGCCCTTGTGGTCATACATGGAGTTGAGGGCTTCAAGGACGATCGTAACGCCCTCTTTTTCCGCGATCTCGGCCGTGCGCTTCAGGTTTTCCAGCAGAACAAGCTTCTGCGTATCCTCAAAGCTCCCCTCCAGATCGCCAGACAGGCCGATAAAGGTCTTGCAGCCGAATTCCTTGCCGATAGCGATGGATCTTTCTACATTCGCCTTTACAGTCTTCCACGGGAAATTCATGCGGATGGTCCACGCCTGGTTCAGGCAGCAGGCCGCGACGGGGATGCCCGCGTCGGATGATGCCTTGCCGAGGCCCGCAGGGGTAACAGCTTCGCTGCCGACCCATGGATCCCAGAATTCCACGGCGTCACAGCCGCAGTCTTTTGCCATCCGGAAGCGCTCATAGAACGGCAGGTTTTCAAATACAGGCTCGATGCAGAGCGAAAATTTCATGGTCGATCCTTTCTTCCAGGGCCGGGCAGAAGCCCGGCCGGATGCGTGTTTTTCTTATGCCAGGACAGCCGCGACCTTGTTGATGGCCTTTGCGATCATGTCGCAGTCTTCATCGGTCATCTGCGCCGGCAGGTCGAGATGGACGACGCGGCCGAGATAATCGAGCGTGTTCGGGCACATATCGGCAGCGTACTGCACGGGCTCCGCCTTGTGATAGGGGCAGACCCACGGGCACTTGACGTCGGTGGGCGCCTTTTCCTCGATGACGTGCTTCCAGTGTGCGTAAATATGCCAGTCAGGAATGCCGGCGTTGAAGATACCACCTGCGGCGACTCCCTCTGCCTTCAGCGCGTCGACGAACGGGCCGACCTTTTCCCTGCTGTCCAGGAAGAACATAAGGCAGATGCCGGTATCGCCGGCTTCATCGTGGCACGGACGGACCTTGATGCCCTTGGTGTCCTTGATCTGGGATTTGATGCGGGCAAGATGACTGCGCATGGCCTCGTTCAGATAGTCCAGACGGTCGAGCTGCGCGCACATGACGGCGCCGCAGAGCTCGGACATCCGGAAGTTGGAGCCGCAGAACAGCTCGCCCTCAAATCTCTGGGGCGCAAAGCGGTCCGGACGCCAGCAGGCGGCGGTATCGTGATAGCTGCAGGCACGGGCATAGAGCCGGTCATCGTTGGTCAGAAGCGCGCCGCCCTCACCGGCGGTGATGGTCTTGTGATACTGGAACGAGAAGCAGCCACAGTCGCCGAAGGTGCCGACGAACTTGCCCTTATACGTCGCGCCGCAGGCCTGGGCACAGTCCTCGATGACGCGCAGATCATGCTTCTTCGCGATGGCCATGATGGCATCCATATCGCACGGGACGCCGCGCATATGGACACAGACGATGCCCTTGGTTGCCGGGGTGATCTTCTTTTCAATGTCGGCCGGATCGATCGTCAGCGTTTCGTCGACCTCGGCGATGACGGGGATTGCTTTGGCGCCGACAATGGCCGCGCAGGAGGCGAAGAAGGTATAGCCGGTCACGATGCACTCGTCGCCGGGGCCGATGCCGCAGGCCGTCAGCGCAGACAGCAGCGCACCCGTGCAGGAGCTGGTCGCCAGACAGTGCTTCGCGCCCATCTTGGCCTTGAAATGCTCCTCAAACTTGCGGACCTTGGACTCAACGCCTTCCGGGCCGTAGTACCGGAACAGATATTTATTGTCCAGAACCTCCATGACCTCTTTCTTTTCCGCCTCGCCGATCTCCAGTCCGCCCGGATACATCGGGTAGTTCGGTGTGGTCTTGGCCTTCGGGCCTCCGTAGATTGCAAGCTTCTCTGCCATGTTTTTTCCTCCTCATGTCAGGTTGATCGTCCGCGCGGCATTCTTTCTGCGGCGCAAACTAAACTGATAAAGTAATTATAGGAGCCGTATTTGCTTCTGTCAACAAAGTTTCCTATTTTAGTTGTTTTTCTGTATATTTTTTGTGCATTTACGACAAATTTGTCTTGTAATTTTTTTCGCATCGGAATCATGAATGATTTTGCTTTGCAAAAATAGTTTATAATCACCGATTTTATGCTTGCAATTCCAGGACTTATTCGCTAAAATTGGTTTAGTATCCTGAAAGTTGGTGTGTTTTATGTCCGATCTGACGATCCGTGACATCGCAAAAATCGCCGGCGTCAGCACGACCGCCGTTTCCTTTGTGCTCAATAACCGCCCCGGCGTCAGTGACGCGACCCGGCAACGCGTGCAGGAGGTCATCGCCCGCACCGGCTTCACGCCGAACGTGCATACGCGCCGGCTGAATCTCGGGCGCAGCTTTTCGATCCACGTCGTGCTGTACTGGCACGAGCACGATCTGTTCAACCAGTTTGCGCTGGAGATCCTGCACGGCGTATTTCAGTCGTGCAAGCAGCTGGGCTACAGCGTGGTGTTCACCTTCGTGGAAAAAAATATGGACTGCTCGCAGCTGATGGCCTCCATCCGCAGCAAGGACTGCGACGGTGTCATCCTCAGTCAGATCGAAGATCCGCTGTTTATCACGCTTCTGCAGCAGGAGCATATCCCCTTCGTATGCGTGGACTCGCATGTCCGGCGCGACGGTACGCTGCCGCTGGTCGAGGTCGACTATTACAAGGCCGCCTATGATTCTGTCATGTATCTGCGGCGCTGCGGGCACACAAAAATTGGCTATATTGCCCCGACTATCCCTCTGGAGCTGCATCTTTCCACATTTTCCGGCTATACGAATGCCCTGCGCGACTGTTCTTTGACCTGCGACCCGGCCTGGATCGGCAACATCGCCTTTGAGCCGGACGCTGCCGGCCTTTACTTCGAGCAGCTGCTGCAGACCGGCCATCTTCCCACCGCGTTCTTATGCGCCGGCGACCCGTTTGCCATCGACCTCATCCGCCGCATGAAGCAGCACGGGCTGCGTATCCCGCAGGATATGTCGGTCATCAGTATGGACGATCTGCTGGTCTCGCGCTATATCGATCCCCCGCTGACGACCGTGACCTTCCAGAAAGAAGAGCTCGGGCGCCGCGCCGTCAACGTACTTTGCCGGATCATCGACGGCAAGCCGTATGAATCTGTCAACCTCCTGCCCGTCACCATTGTCGAGCGCGGCAGCGTCCGTCGCCAGCCGGAGCTGCGCTGAGTGCCTCTCCCGCAAAAATACAGCAGCCCCGGACCGAATTGGTCCGGGGCTGCTTTTTGTGCCGGGGGGCTGTCCCTCGAGGCAGCCTCCGGCAGTTTTCTAAACCATTTTAGCTTCTTGTTTTCTACTCAGATCAGTGCGGATTCTTCCTTTCGGGACCAGTCGCCCACGCTGCGGTAGCCGGCGGGGAGGGCGGCGGGGGTCTGGAACGTGGACTGCAGCTGGCAGAAGCTGCCCGTCTCCGCGCTCGTCATGATGCCGTGCATCGTCTCAAAGACGTGGTAGGCCATCTCCTTGCTCGCGCGGTGATCGCGCCCGGCCAGGATGGACCAGGCCATCTCCGCCGCGCCGAGACCGCGGGAGTTCTCCTGATACCCGTGCGTGAACGGGAATTCCACCGGCTCACACAGCGGCTTCTGCAGGTACACCGGCGCGCCGAACTGGTTCGGGTCGCCCATGGTGAGGATGCCCTCCGTGCCGTAGATCTTCAGACACGTCTCCTCGTCCTCGATGCAGTCGGAGTTCATGTGCAGCGTGCCCAGAACGCCGTTTGCGTACTGCATCGTCGCCGAGATGACGTTTGGCACCTGCACATCGTATGCCTGGCCAAAGCCCGGCGCGCCGATGCGGGTGTTGACGCGGTCGGGGTCATTCATCGCCGTGAACGCGGCGACGGACCGGACCGGGCCGAGGATGGCGGCCAGCGCCGTCAGGTAGTAGCCGCCCATGTCGAAGCCGATGCCTGCGCCCTTCTTGGCCAGATGCGTCAGGAACTCGGCGTAAATGCCGTAATCGCGGGAGATGGACGCGCGGCAGCTCAGGGGCTTGCCGATCAGGCCCTTGTCCACGATGTATTTGGCCGTCTGCACGGAGGCGCCGAGGAAGGTATCGGGCGCGACGCCCAGATGCAGGCCCTTCTCGTTCGCGATCTGCACCAGCTCCTTGCCCTGCCAGAGGTCGACGGCGATCATCTTCTCACTGAACACGTGCTTGCCCGCCAGCAGCGCCTGCTTGATGATGGGATAGTGGGCTGCGGGCGTGGTCAGGCAGATGACCATCTCGATCTCCGGATCCGCGCAGATCTCGTCGAGGCTCATGGCCTTGATCCCGAACTTCGCGGCGCTGGCGTTCATACGTTCCACCATCAGGTCGCTGCACGCGACGAGCTCCATGACCGTGAACTTCCCGTTCGTGAGGTTCGTCATGTAGATATCACTGATTGAGCCGCAGCCGACGACGGCGGTCTTGATTCGTTTCATTTGGATGCCCTCCTGCTTTTCTTACAGGCCCGCGATGACCTCGCGGATGTGCTTGGCGGTGGCGTTGATCTCCTCTTCGGTCGAGTTGATGTTGATGCCGCAGCCGGAGCCCAGGCCCTTATCCACGACGCCGATGGAGATGTTGACCGCGCGGTCCAGGATATCGTCCGTCTGCGGGAGCATATGCTTCTCATACGTCCGGTCGGACAGGTGGAACGGATGGTTGTCGGTCCAGGTCTTCTTATCGAGGATCTGCTCCATGTTGTTGTACACGTGCCAGCCGGACTTCGCGATCGGAGCCGTGCCCATGGCGGCGCAGAACTTGTCCGCGAGCTCCTTGGTATCGAACAGGAGCGTCAGCAGCGTGGCGCATTCCTTCTCGTCGTTGATCTTCCGGAAGCCGAGACCGTCGATGCCCTGCAGCTGGTCCTTGAGCTCCTTCTTCTTCGCGCGGAGCGTATCGAGGATGCCGTCGAGCTTCCGCCCCTGGGCGACTGCGACCGCGCCGGACAGCTCGTTCATCCGCATGTTCATGCCGACCATCGAGCGGTTGCCGACCTCGACGCCCATCCGGCAGGGCTTATGGCCCTGATCGTGGAAGCCGAAGGCACGCTCATACAGCTCGTCGCTCGACGTGCCGACGAAGCCGCCGTCGCCGGTGGTGATGGTCTTGAAGACGTTGAGGGAATATGCGCCCATATCGCCGATGGTGCCCACGCGCTTCCCATGATATGCCGCGCCGACGGCCTGGCAGCAGTCTTCGATGACGTACAGGTTATGCTTCTTCGCGATCTCCATGATGGGATCCATATCGCAGGGGTTGCCCAGCATATGGACTGGCATGATGGCCTTCGTCTTCGGGGTGATGAGCGCTTCGATCTTCGCGGGGTCGATGGTCAGCGACTCGTCGATCTCCGCGAGGACGGGGATGGCGTTCATCATGGCGATCGTGGCGATCGAAGCGATGAAGGTATAGCCGGGGACGATGACCTCGTCGCCCATGCCGATGCCGAGCGCCGCCAGGCAGCACATCAAAGAGCCCGTGCCCGAGCTCGTGGCGACCACATGCTTGTGACCCAGCCGCTCTGCCATTTCATTTTCGAACGTGACGACCTTCGCCTGGAAGCCGTCCACGCCCGGCGTGCCGTAGCGGAACAGATTTCCCCCATCCAGCACATCCAGTACTTCCTTGCGCTCTTCCGCGCCCAATACATAAGATCCAGGTCCGCCTGCCATTTTGTTTTTCCTCCTGTTTTCAGTTCGTAGTGATGGTAGTGGTTTTTTATTTTTCAGGGAAGCACACGCTCAGTCAGGCGCGTGCGGTAGCCGTCGAGGGCGCGGACGAAGCCTTCTGCGTATTTGCAGCCGGCCTGCATGCCGCGGAGCTCGGACGTGATGCGGATGGTGTCGTAGAAGCGCTCGGTATCGCCGCCGAGCTGCGCATAGTTGTCGGCCATCCACTGCTTCTGGCTCTCCATGCAGGAGAGCATCTTCATCTTCGTGTCGAAATAATCGGTGATATCGACGTAGTCCGTCGGCACGAAGCCCATGGAGTTCGCGGGTTCAAAATACCAGATGGACGGAATGACGTTGTAGGGCGGCTCCTCCGTCTTCAGGTGCGCGATGGGGATCATGACGGCGATATCGTTGATGATCTTGCTGGTCAGCATGTGATCGGGGTTGTAGTCGTGCGGGTTGTGCGTGAAGATCACGTCCGCCTTGCAGTGCCGGACGAGATTGATGAATTTCAGCCGGGTCTCCCGATCGATCTCGAAAAACATCTCATCGTCATAGTCCAGGCAGATGTATTCCGCGCCGATGATCGCGGCGGAATTGGCTGCCTCCTGCTTGCGGATGCGGCCGATCTCCTCCATCGTATGATGGGCGGAGCCGATGTTGCCGTTGGTGGCCGTGGCGATGAAGACCTTGTGGCCCTGCGCGGCGTATTTTGCCAGAGTTCCTGCGCACATGGTCTCGACGTCATCGGGATGTGCGCCAACTGCGAGAATATTCATACGATTGATTCCTTTCTGTCAGACTTTTTCGTGTCTTCTTTCCATATATTTGTCGCTCACAATGACCACCAGCAGAATGAGGCCCTTGACGAACGGCTGCAGCGGGGCTGGGATGGAGAACATGGTCATCGCGTTGTAGATGATCTTGAGCAGCACCACGCCGCCGACCGTCTTCAGCGCACCGCCCCGGCCGCCGGCCATGGACGTGCCGCCCACGATGACCATCGGGATGACCTCCATCGGGCCCTGCAGCGCCAGGTTGCCGGAGGCGGAGAACTGCCGCGTCATCATGACGACGCCGCCGATGGCCGCGAACAGGCCCTGGAAGATATATGCGCTCCAGATATAGTTGCGCGCCTTGATGCCGAGGTTATCCGCGACGGAGATGTTGCCGCCCACGAGGAACAGATTACGGCCGAACTGCGTATTGCGCAAAAACAGCTCCGTCAGCACCGCCAGCAGCAGGAAGAAGAAAAACACGATCGGGAAAATGTTGAACAGCTTGATATTGTTGATCGCCTGCAGCACGGGGTGCGGCACGGAGACCGGGGTCTGGTTCGTGATGGTCAGGGCGATGCCCTTGTACGCCAGCTGCATCGTCATGGAGACGATGAACGGCGACAGGCGGAACGTGGCGACAAAGAAACCCGTCACCGCGCCGCAGGCGCAGCCGACCGCGATGGCCGCGAGCAGCGCCAGCAGGAAGTTCATTTCCGCCTGCAGCATCATCATGAAGATACAGGCCGAAAGCGCGATGACCGAACCGAACGAAATATCGAGCTGGCCGACCAGCAGGATGAACGTGAAGCCCAGCGCCACGATGCCGTAGCCGGAGATGGAATCCGCAATGGTGAAGATATTGTACGGGGTGAAAAAGTTTTTGTTGACCAGCGACATGATCACGAAGATCAGCACCGCCAGCAGCGGGATGCGGTAGTCCTTGCATGCTTTCTTTGCCAGCGTCATATCGTTCACCTCTTTTTCAGATTATCCAGGTTGATCGCCAGCAGCAAGATCGCGCCCTGCACGATGTACTGCACGGCCGTGCTCAGGCCGAACAGCTGCAGGATGTTGGAGATCAGACCGAACGTCACCGTACCGATGAACACCTGCACCATGCCGCCGTGGCCGCCGTAGAGGGCGTTGCCGCCGATGATGGAGCAGACCGCGCCGTTGAAGTCGCCGCCGACGCCCGCGCCGTCTGACGCGCTGGTGAAACGGGCGGCATAGATGACCGCCGCGATGCCGCAGCAGAAGCCCGCCACGGTATAGGCGATGACCTTGACGCGGTTGACGTTGATACCGGCGAGGAAGGCCGATTTCTTGTTTGCGCCCGTCAGCAGCATCTGGCGGCCGAAGGTCGTCTTTTTGATGACGATCTGCAAAATTACCATGACCGCGATCCAGATCAGCGTACAGATCGGGAAGCCCAGCAGGTTCCCCTGTCCCAGCTGCTTGAACCAGTCGATCTCAGCCGGCAGGTCGATGCGGATGATCTCGCTGCCCGCGCAGTACCACTTGGCCAGCGCCTGCGCCATCATGCCGGTCGCCAGCGTGATCATGAAGCCCTCGCCGGAGCCGCCGCGCGTGAGCTTCATCAGAAGCCCGTTAATGAGGCCCAGCACAAGCCCCGCCGCCAGCGCGACCACGATGCCGACCGCGCCGCTGCCTGTGGACTTTTCAAAGCCGATGCAAAGCACCGCGCTCAGCGCCATGACATGGCCGATGGAAAGATCGAAGCCGCCGACGAGCAGCGTCATCGTACAGGCCACGGCCAGCATGCCGTTGACCGTGATGCGGCGCAGGACGTTCAGGATGTTGTCCATGCTGAAGAAGTTGTCTGAGGTCAGCGCGCCGACGATGATCAGCGCGAACATCAGCAGTAAATTCGTATTGTTCCGGATCCAGTCGCCTACCGAGGCGCCGTCCAGCCGTTTTTCAACCGTTTGATTCATACGCTCTCCTCCCGTCAAAGCGCATAGCGCATGACTTCCACGGCATTGATCTCGTCTCCCGTCAGCTCGGCGACGATGGCGTCGTCCTTGACGACGAGCACCCGGTCGCTCATGCCGAGCACCTCCGGCAGCTCGGAGGAGATCAGGATGACGGCCTTGCCCTGGGCGGCCAGCTCATTGATGATGCCGTAGATCTCCCACTTCGCGCCGACGTCGATGCCGCGCGTCGGCTCGTCCATGATCAGGATCTCCGGGTC
>ENA-ORRA01001909-ORRA01001909.1-human-gut-metagenome-genome-assembly--contig:-NODE-1909-length-12713-cov-2.599937_pt1 | contig 12713 bp, 10 predicted proteins | sample MGYA00242169_ERZ509122 | MGnify/ENA primary metagenome ERZ509122 (study PRJEB26280, sample SAMEA2338650) | human gut metagenome | biome: human gut; feature: human-associated habitat; material: faeces...
ACAAGTTCCGGAAAATATTCATCAAAAACAATTCCAAGGATCAGGATTGGTTTTGTAATCCCGGCTTCTCGCAGATGAATCGCTTCTTCCGCAGTTGCAGCCGCAAATCCCCAGATATAATCATAATCCTCAATGAGATGTGCAACCGGCACCGCGCCATGTCCATAAGCGTCAGCCTTTATGACTGCGATCATCCTTGTCTCTTCTGCAATATTTTTTCTCATTTCCCGGAAATTATGTTCTACTGCATCCAGTGAAATGACTGCTTTTACTCTGCTATCTTTCTTCATAATAATTTTCCTCTGTTATTTTTTCATGTTAATATCTGCAAATTGTTTCACAGATTTACTGCCTCAAAATGAATATTCTATCTTAGTATTTCCGGCAGAAAACAGATGATATCTCCTGCGGTCATCCCTCGCTGCCCTACTGTTTCAGCAGCCAGATCACCTGCCAGCCCATGCACATATACACCAAGTGCAGCCAGCATAACAGGAGGAAATTTCTTTTCTGCTGCCAGATACATACACTGTATACCGGCAAGCACACCGCTTAACACATCTCCACTTCCCGCTGTAGCCATTCCTGCATTACCCGAAATGTTCAAATACATATCTCCAAAAGCGTCTGCCACCACAGTACAGGCATCCTTCAGAACGCAAACCGCTCCAGACCCCTTTGCATAATCAGCTGCGGTCTGTGCCAGACAATCCTGGATCTTACCGTTTTCTTTTCCGCACAGACGACTCATCTCACCAATATGAGGTGTCAGGATCACATGTTCCCCGATAAAACGCTTCCAGTTGTCATGGACTGACAGAAGATTCAGGCCATCTGCATCCAGAATTACTGTTTTTTTACACTCAGCTGCCTTCGCCAGAAACCACTGAGCTCTTTCCCTGCTCTGCGCTCCGGTTCCAAGACCCGGTCCTATCACAAGCACATCACACCAGTCAAGCATTGCCTGGTTTTTTTTCTCATCAAAATCACAGGTGATCATGGCTTCCGGCAACAGTGTCTGCAACGGAATCCTGTTGGCCTCCACGGTCTGAATTCTCACCATTCCCGCAGAGCTTTTCAGAGCAGCTGCTGCACTCAGATATGCAGCTCCGCACATTCCTTCGCTGCCAGCTATAAGAAGAACCTTACCGAAGGTTCCTTTATTTCCATAGGGAACTCTCTCCGGAAGCATTTTCAAATCTTCACGTTCCAGATGATGCATACAGATTTTCTTTCCGGGTATGGAATAGATTCCGATATCCGTAACAACGATCTCACCGCCATACATGCGTCCGGGATAAAAACACAGCCCTCGTTTGCGAAAAGCAAAGGTAACCGTAAGATCTGCCCGGAATGCAATTCCCTTCTCAAATCCGGTGTCTGAGTCAATCCCGGATGGAATATCCACAGCTACTTTATACGCAGATGCCCGGTTCATTGTACTGATAAGCTCTGCATATTTTCCCTCTACAGGTCTGCTCAGTCCAACCCCAAAGATGGCATCTACTATAGTAGTATATTCATCCGGATCCAGGTTATGCACCCGGGGCACCTGATAATATTCTGCTGTTTTAAGCTGTCCGGCAGTTTCAGCAGTCATTTTCTCTTCCTTACCCGCAATATAATACCAGGTTCTGACTCCTCTCAACTGAAGCAGTCTGGCAATCGCCAATCCGTCTCCGCCATTGTTGCCGGTTCCGCAGACCACAAGGATTTTCTCTTTTTCTTTATTCTTTAATCTCTGTACAATCTCCTCAACCGTCTTTAATGCCGCCCTCTCCATAAGTACCGGAGACGATATCCCTGCTTTCTGAATCGTATTATGATCCAGTTCTTTCATCTCAACAGCAGTTACAATCTCTCTCATCTGTTCACCTCCTGTTTACAATAACACATTTACATACAAGAGAAAAGCTGTGATCAGATGACCACAGCCTTGTGTTTCACAGTTATCCCTTACATCCCTTCATGTTCCTTTCTGTACTCACTCAGGTTATAGGACAAAGTCATAAGACTCTCTGAAAGATGTACGTTCTCTACCATTACATCCTCCGGGGCATCCAGATCAATATGTGCAAAATTCCAGATTGCCTTAATTCCATTATCAATTAAAATCTTTGCCATCTCTTTGGCTTTGTTTTTAGGAAGAGTCAGGATCGCGATCTCAACCTCATTCTCCTTCAGAAACAAAGGAAGATCGCTCAACATCTGAATCTCAATTCCACGAACTGCAATCCCCTCAAGTACAGGATTGACGTCAAAAATACCAACCAGCTTAAATCCGCGCTTTTCAAAATCCACATAATTGGCCAATGCCTGTCCCAGATTACCGGCACCCAGAATAATCATCGGATGTACAGTATCCAGCCCAAGGATCTTACCGATTTCTGTATACAAATAGCGTACATTATAGCCGTAACCCTGCTGACCAAAACCACCGAAATTATTTAAGTCCTGACGAATCTGGGAAGCCGTCACATGCATCTTCTTGCTAAGATCATTTGAAGATATACGCTCTACATTCTCCTCCATCAATTCACCGAGGTAGCGGTAGTACCGCGGCAGACGCTTGATTACCGCTTTCGAAATTTCCTTAGCTTCCACAAATTTTCCCTCCTTAACTTATCTCACAGTATTTGGCTGAACTTCAAGGATTTCACCAATAAGACGGTTCTGGCATTCTGGCAGTCTCATATGAGAACGGTCATATCCTTCAGACTCAAAACTATCCGGAAGTCCGGCGAAGATCACAACCTTATCAGCAGCTTTTGCAGCCTGAAGTGCTTCAGCAGCCAGTTTTTCATCGTATAAATCTTTATTAGCAGGAAATCCTTCTGCGTAAATAATCTGTGCATCAGCAGGAACAGCTTCCAGTGCATTGGTAATTTTAAAGCAGTTAATATGAGAGCTTCCGCCGCCCTGGAAACGAGGTTTTTTGGCAAAACCACCTACAAAAGCTACTTTCTCAGAGGTCTTCAGAGGCAGAATCTGGTCTGCGTTTTTCAGAAGGACCATAGATTCTTCCGCAATACGGCGTGCCTCTTCATGGTCTTTTTCCATGGTAAATTCCTGCGGTGCACGGTGGTCCGCATATTTGTAAATAATATTCAGGATACGTTCTACAGCCTGATCCAGAACTTCTTCCTTCAGAGTGCCATTTTTTACGGCTTCCATGATCAGAGCATCGTTTGTTCACCGGTGGGATAGTTCAGTATTTCAAAGGTGTAACGGGTGACGGTGCTGCCCAGATCATCGCTCAGATCCAGGCCGGCCTCCAGACCCTTCACACGGTCATTGACAGCACCCCAGTCAGACATAACATATCCTTCAAATCCCCAGTCATTGCGGAGAACATCGGTAAGAAGCCATTTATTCTCGGAAGCAAAAGTACCGTTAATCTGATTGTAGGAGCACATAAAGGTATATGGCTGAGCCTTTTTTACTGCAGTTTCAAATGCAGGAAAATAAATTTCACGGAGTGTTCTTTCATCTGCTTCAGAAGAATTGCTCATGCGGTGATATTCCTGATTGTTAGCTGCAAAATGTTTGATGGAAGTTCCTACATGCTGGGACTGTACACCATTGATAAATGCAGCAGCGATCTCACCTGCAAGGTATGGATCTTCTGAATAGTATTCAAAGTTTCTTCCGCAGAGCGGAGAACGTTTAATATTGACAGCCGGTCCTAAAACAACAGATACGTCATTTGCCTGTGCTTCTCTGCCAATAGTTTCGCCCATGGCTTCCATTAAGCTACGGTCAAAAGAGCAGGCACTTAAAGCAGCAGGAGGGAAGCAGACTGCTTTGATACTGTCGTTCATTCCAAGATGATCTCCTTTGTCATCCTGCTTACGAAGCCCGTGAGGACCGTCGCTTACCATTACCTCCGGGATTCCAAGTCTTTCCACGCTTTTCAGATGCCAGAAATCAAGCCCTGAGCACATGCCTGCTTTTTCTTCCAGAGTCATCTGGCTGATGATTTTCTTTAAATCACGCTTCATAATAAATTCCTCCATAAGTTTATTAATATATGTTGAACAGATTGTTTGTGTTGCCTTTATCTGGACTATATCACCTTCAAATGATAAAATATAGTAAAATATTGATATAAATAACAAAATATTGCTGCGTATGCGAGAGGAATAAAGATGCAGGAGAAAAGTAAGGAATACAATGAAAAAGAACAACAGGTTGCAGAGAACCGAAGCAGGAATACTCTATTTGAGAGACGTGAGAATTTACAGAAACATGAATCTGGAGAGAAGATTTCTTGCAACTCTGATACCCATGGAATGTTCAGGATAAATCACCTTATCTGCCCCTATTTTCTCCAGTATCCTGCCATGAAGAGAATTCATTGCCTTCGCCATGACAAAAGGAACTCCAAGTTCTTTCACCTGCATCGTTGCTGTAATACTGGCCTCCATATTCTCGGCTACTGCGATGACCGCAACATCTACGTTCTGAACTCCAAACGATTCCAGAATTCCCGGATCACGCACATCTGCCTTGACAGCATAGGAAACTTTCTCTGCGATATCCTGCACATTATCATCTTTATCGTCAATGGCAAGTACATCGCAGTTCGCCTCTGCCAGAGTAAGGGCTACCGTCATCCCGAACTGCCCAAGACCGATCACTGCATAAGATTTGTTCTTCATTTTCTTCCTCATTTCTCTTTCTGAACATGTATTCGTTATCCTCTGCGAATATCCGCCTGACTGCCGAACCGTTACTATCCAATCATAATATCTTCTTCTGCCAGATGTGAATCTGCCGGCATTTTCTGTACACGTACAGTCACTGCAGTTCCCAGAGTCAGCGGACCGATTCTTCCCAGATACATAGTCAGGATCACGATCCATTTGCCTGCTGTATTCAGGCAGGGTGTCAGCCCTCTGCTAAGTCCTACCGTTGCAACCGCAGATGTAATTTCATAAACAACATCTTCTATAGGTGCTTCCGGCATGGCTGCACACAACAGCATACTCATGAGAATAAGTACTGTAAGTACCATACCTGTCACTACGATTGCAGAACGTATATAGCTGTCTCTGATTCTCCTGTGGTGTACTTCCACATCCCGTTTTCCCTGAAGATTGGATTTCAGACTCAGCAGAAGGACCGCAACTGTTGTTGTCTTAATTCCACCTGCTGTTCCCATAGGGGAACCGCCGATCAACATCAATACCAGGCACAGCATATAAGTTGCATTGGAAAATCTCTCCTGGCTTACAGTGAAAAATCCAGCTGTTCTTGTGGTAACTGACTGGAACAAAGATGCCATCCACTTCGTTCCCGGCGAATATGTCCCAATACTTTCCGGATTTCCATGATCAAACAGAAAGATCAGTACTGTACCGCCCACAACAAGTATCAGCGTCATCATCAACACGATCTTACTGTGAAGACGGAGATTTTTAAATATACGTCCCACAGGAAGTTTCCCTCTGATGACTCGTTTGATCTTATCCCAGATATCCCACCAGACCACAAATCCAAGTCCTGACATAATGATCAGTCCTACACTTGTAAAGTTTACGATCGGATCAGCAACATACTGAGCCAGGCTGTCCTCTCCCAGCAGATCAATACCAGCATTACAGAATGCAGATACTGCCGTAAAAACAGAGTATCCCAGACCTTTTGCCAGACCGAACTGCGGAATAAATCGAACTGCATAACACACTGCACCGATTCCTTCTGCTCCAAACACACAGATCAGAACTTTCTTCACCAGCCTGACCATCCCACCCATTCTATCCATATTATAGGACTCCTGGATAACACGCCGGTTCCTCAGCGATATTTTCTTTCTCAGACTTATAAAAATAATACTGCCCAGGGAAATCAGTCCCACACCTCCGATCTGGATCAGGACAAGAATAATAATCTTGCCTGCCAGAGTCCAGTGAGTTGCCGTAACAACTGTCACAAGCCCTGTTACACATATACTTGTGGTTGCGGTAAACATGGCATCTGTAAAAGATGTGTGGTATCCGGGTGCCGTACAAAACGGCAGCCACAGAAGTAATCCCCCTAAGATAATCACTCCCGCAAAACCGAGGGTAATTATCTGAGCAGTATTTAATTTATGCAGTCTGTTATATAACTGCATCTTTTTATTCATTTGTTATTTGTTGTTTTTATCATAGTTATGAGAAAGTGACTGGCATACTTCCCACTGATAGTCAGAGATACCCTTCTGCATAGCAAGTGCTTCATTGATATCGAAGTCTACGAATTCACCGTGACGATATCCGACAACGCGGCATGTCTTGCCTGCAATAAGAAGGTCTACAGCCAGAGCACCCATCATAGATGCATATACACGGTCTTTACATGTCGGGCTTCCACCACGCTGCATGTGTCCAAGGATTGTAGCACGTGTTTCGATACCTGTGGCAGCTTCGATACGTTTTGCCATTGCTTCAGAATGACCGATACCTTCTGCATTGATGATGATGTGATGCTTTTTGCCTTTCTTACGACTCTCGATAATGTTATTGATCAGCTTCTGCTCATCATAGTCATATTTTTCAGGAACCAGAACGTCCTCAGCACCGTTGGCAATACCGCACCACAGAGCAATATATCCTGCACCACGTCCCATAACCTCGATGATACTGCATCTCTCATGAGAAGTGGAAGTATCACGTACTTTATCAATTGCTTCCATTGCTGTGTTTACAGCTGTATCAAATCCGATGGTATATTCTGTACATGCAATGTCAAGGTCGATTGTTCCGGGAAGACCGATTGTATTGATTCCGAGATTCGCAAGCTTCTGAGCACCTGCGAAGGATCCGTCACCACCGATGACAACAAGTCCGTCAATTCCATGTTTTCTGCAGATCTCTGCTCCACGTTTCTGGCCTTCTTCTGTACGGAATTCTGCACAACGTGCTGTATAAAGGATTGTACCTCCACGCTCAATTGTATCAGATACATCTTTTGCGCTCATGTCAATAATCTCTTCGTTTAACAGACCATTGTATCCTTTCAGAATACCTTTTACATTTAATCCATTGCTTAAACCTCTTCTGACAACTGCACGAATTGCAGCATTCATTCCAGGTGCGTCACCACCGCTGGTAAGGACACCAATGGTTTTTATCTTGTTTTCTGCCATCTTTTCTTCCTCCATCTTCTGAATCTATCTCATTTTTACTATACACATATTCGGGTATAGTTTAGCGCATTTCTATAAGTTTTTCAATCCTCTTTCTACAACTTTAACATTGGTTTTACCATATTTTTCGTACATATAGTTCAGCCATGAGTCCTGAATTTGTGCATGATATCCAACCGGAAGCTTCTTTATGGCCTTTACGTCTTTCAGGTAGATCACAACAGCACTGTCACCCGGTGAACGTCTGAGGTCTGCAAGCAATTCCTGAGATTGCTGTGTGTAGCTTTCTTTATTGTCAAACTGTATCCAGATTTCCCTTGGCATATTGTCAAAGGGACGGATTTTTTCAAGGATCAGTTTACTGGCGCGATCGTCCTCTGCAGATACTCTGCCCTGAATAAATACTCTGCCTTCTTCATTCAGGAACTGCTGACTTTTCTCATAATCTCTGGGGAACACAACTACCTCCACCGTTCCTACCAGATCCTCCACTGTGAGGAATGCCATAACCTTATTATTCTTTGTATATTTGATGGTTTTATCCGTAATCATTCCACCGATAATTACTTTCTGACCATCCATGACTTTCGGAAGATTTGTTTCTTCATCCTGCTGAAAATCAGAGGTTTTCGCAGAAATGGTTTTCTCCATCATTCCCCGGTAATTTTCCAGAGGATGACCACTGAGGTAGATTCCCAGAACTTCCTTCTCATATCCCAGAAGTTCCTCTTTTCCGAATTCCTCCACATCGGGCATACGGATTTCAAATTCTTTCTTGTCCTCCTCGCTTACCAGATCAAAAAGGCTCATCTGGCCTGCCAGTGAATTCTTCTTATCCTGACTGATACTGTCTGAAATCTTCTGATAAACCAGCATTTTCTGGCGGCGGTTACCATCCAGGCAATCCAGCGCACCTGCTTTGATAAAGTTTTCTACTGCTCGCTTATTCATCTGCGGAGAGTTTCGTTCCATAAAATCCTTCAGGGAACGATATTGTCCGTTCTCTTCCCTCTCTCTTACCAGGCTTTCAATAACCGGACGTCCCACACTCTTTATAGCGGACAGACCATATCGGATTGCACCGTTATCTACAGAGAATCCGTACATTCCACAGTTCACATCCGGCGGCAGGATCTTAATCCCCATCTGCCTGCAGACCAAAATATATTCTGCAACCTTATTGGGAAAATCAATAACCGATGTCATTAATGCGGCCATAAATTCCACAGGATAGTAATATTTCAGATATGCAGTCTGATAGGAAACAACTGCATAGGCTGCTGCATGGGACTTATTAAAAGCATATTTGGCGAAATCAATCATTTCATCATAGATTTTATTTGCCGTTGCCTCATCAATTCCATTTGCAATACAGCCTGGAACTCCCTCTGCTTCATTTCCGTAAACAAAGTTCTGGCGCTCCTTTTCCATGACAGAGGCCTTCTTTTTGGACATTGCACGGCGCACCAGGTCGCTTCGGCCCAGAGTATAACCTGCCAGGTTACGAACGATCTGCATAACCTGTTCCTGATAGACAATACACCCATAAGTAGGCTTCAGGATTGGCTCCAGCTGAGGGCAGTCGTAACGGATGGTATCCGGACGGTTTTTGCCCCGGATATACTGAGGGATAAAATCCATGGGGCCCGGGCGGTAAAGAGAAATTCCTGCGATCACATCTTCCAGACTCTGAGGCTTCAGTTCCTTCATGAAGTTTTTCATTCCCGCACTTTCAAGCTGAAATACACCATCAGAACGACCGGTGCCGAGGGAATTCAAAACCTTTTTATCATCATAATTAATCTTCTGCATATCCAGAGTCACTCCTGCATCCTTCTGGATCAGCTTTACTGCATTCTGGATCACAGTCAGAGTACGAAGTCCCAGGAAGTCCATTTTCAAAAGTCCCAATTCTTCCAATGTTGTCATGGTAAACTGTGTGACAATGGAACCATCCGACGCTCTGGAAAGCGGTACATATTCAGAAACATCTTTCTGACTGATAACCACACCGGCAGCATGCATGGAAGTATGTCTTGGAAGTCCCTCCAGACGTCTTGCCATATCGATCAGATAATGAATTTCATCCTGCTCTTCATATGCTTTTTTCAGCTCAGGGTTCATAGTAAGGGCTTTATCTATAGTAATATTTAATTCCTGCGGGATCATTTTCGCAATGGAATCCACCTGTGCATAAGGCATATCCAGTACACGGCCCACATCCCGGATCACACCACGGGCTGCCAGCGTACCAAAAGTAACGATCTGAACCACACAATCATCCCCATATTTACGGCGGACATATTCAATAACCTCCTGCCTTCTTTCGAAGCAGAAGTCAACGTCAATATCAGGCATAGATACTCGTTCCGGATTCAGAAATCGCTCAAAGAGCAGATCATAGCGAATAGGATCAAGCTGTGTGATGCCCAAGGTATAAGCAACCAAACTTCCCGCTGCAGAGCCACGTCCCGGTCCTACCATAATGTCATGATCGCGGGCATATTTAATAAAATCCCATACTATAAGGAAGTAATCCACGTAGCCCATATTTTTTATAGTAGATAATTCGTAATTCAGACGAGCTTTTAATTCCTCTGTAACCGGCTGATAACGTTCCTCCAGTCCCTCGAAGCATAGCTTGTTCAGATATTCCCAGGATGTAAGACCATCCGGCACATCGAATCTTGGAAGCTTGGTCACGCCAAATTCAATCTCAACATGACATCTCTGTGCAATCTTATGAGTATTCTCCAGGGCCTCCAAAGCATATGGGAAAAGTTCTGCCATTTCTTCCGGAGATTTCACATAATACTGGCCACCCTCATAACGCATTCTGTCCTCGTCTGCCAGTTTCTTGTTTGTCTGCAGACAGAGAAGAATATCATGAGGATCAGCATCCTCCGCCCTTGTATAATGCACATCATTGGTTGCCACAAGGTCAATCCCTGTTTCTTCGTGCATACGGAGAAGTTCCTGATTTACCAGTCTCTGCGCAGGGATTCCATGATCCTGTAATTCCAGAAAGAAATTGCCTTTTCCAAAAATATCCTGATAACGAAGAGCTGCTGCCTTTGCATCTTCGTACATTCCTCTCTGAAGATACCTGGCCACTTCACCTGCAAGGCAGGCACTTAAGGCAATAATCCCTTCATGGTACTCTTTTAATACCGCAAGATCTACTCGCGGTTTATAATAGAATCCTTCTGTAAAACCCTTGGACACAATTTTCATCAGATTTGCATAACCCTGATTATTCTCTGCCAGAAGAACCAGGTGGTAATATCTGTCTTCGCCGCTTCCTGCTTCACGGTCAAATCGGGAGCCGGGGGCTACATAAACCTCACATCCCAGAATCGGATTGATTCCCTCGGCCCTTGCTGCGCGATAAAAATCAATCACACCGTACATGACTCCATGATCTGTGATCGCCGCACTGTCCATGCCAAGTTCTTTGACACGGGCTACATATTCTTTTATCTTATTGGAACCATCCAGCAGACTGTATTCTGTATGGACGTGAAGATGTGTAAACTCCAACTCTATTTCTCTCCTGTTCTAATATCTGCAATTTTATCGCAGCATATTTTTATAAATTTAACTGAATCAGGTAAGTCCCTTGCTTCAATTGCGAAAAGCAATAATCATTGGGTGGGGACTTGCTTGTCTGTTACTATTTCGCGTAGATTCTCTTGTCCTTAATCTCTACTTTGCCTTCTTTCATCAGATGACCAATAGCACGTTTAAACGCTCCCTTACTCAGGCCGAATTCTCTCTGGATCACTTCCGGTGATGCCTTGTCATCAAATGGAAGAACACCTGCAAATTCATTGATTACTTCAAGGACATTCTCCGCATCCTCATTGATCTGAAGATATGCTTTCTGACGATCTGTGACGTTCATTTTTCCGTCTTCTTTTACTTCGCTGACACGCAGCTCAAGGATCTTGCCCGGGCGGTATTTTCCCTTGGCTTCTCTTGCAGGGATCAGTGCAGAATATTTATCATCAACTGCCACAAATACACCGAATCTGTCGCTGATCTCATAAACACGGCCCTTCACCATATCTCCCACTACATAAGGAGTTCTGGTGGAAAGATAATGATAAACCTTCATAGTTGCGCAGAGACGACTGCTCTTGTCAATATAGAGTGCTACCAGCACATCTTCTCCCTCTCTTACTTTCAGAGTCTGTTCATGATATGGAAGCAGAAGGTCTTTCTCCAGTCCCCAGTCAAGGAATGCACCAATCCTTGTTACCTGAGAGACTTTCAGAACTGCTGTCTGACCTACCTGAAGCTTCGGTTCTTTTGTTGTTGCAATAAGACGATCCTGAGAATCCTTGTAGATAAATGCTTCAATGCTGTCGCCTTCCTTTGTTCCTTCCGGAACCTGTCTGGACGGAAGAAGAACACGGTTCTTTGCATCTGCCTGCATATCCTCACCCAGATATACACCAAAATCTACGGACTTCACTACTGTTAATTTCTGTTTTTTTCCTAACTCTATCATATAATCTCCATTTCTGTTGTGATAGTATCTTTTTAAAGAAAATTAAAAATATACTATACTTTCATCATCCTCTGACATTAGCTTTATATTTCAGTATAACATAAATAATAAAGGCGGCACAATGCCGCCTTATTATTTTTTATTATCTTATTTTACGTTACTGTTCACTATAGATCAGAATGTATTTTATTCCAACTCGATTTCACATACACTCAGACAGATTCTTTATCGTGTATTATATATTCTGCATCCACTTGCACGCCAGTTCTATCCAGGACTGGCATTCTTTCTGTACACAGCCGCCGTCTTCGTGGCTTGTCTCTTCGTTTGCAAGACTCAGTCCATGTCCGCCAACCGGATAAAGATGCATCTCTACAGGTATTTCCAATTTGCGAAGTGCGTTAAAAAACAACAGAGAATTCTCTACAGGAACACAATCATCTGTCACTGTATGCCACAGGAATGTTGGCGGTGTATCTCTGGATACCTGGAATTCCAGGGACTGTTCTTTTCGTTTATCCAGATCATTATAATCCTCTCCAAGCAGACATTCAAAAGATCCTGTATGCGCAAATTCACCGGAAGTAATTACCGGATAACTTAAGATCATACCGTTTGGCTTCACCATTTCTGAATCTATTCCAAGTGTTTCTGCAATGAAATTTTTCTTCCAGAAAACACCCAGACTTGCTGCCAGGTGTCCTCCTGCTGAGAAACCCTGAATTACAATCTTATTCGTATCAATATGAAATTCTGCTGCATTCTCTCTTAAGAAAGCTACGGATTTCGCAAGTTGCAAGAGTGCCAGCGGATATCTGGCAGGTTCTACACTGTAACGCAGAATCACCGAATGATATCCTTTTGCCAGATACTGCATTGCAATCGGTTCTGCCTCTCTGTCAGAAGTCATTGTATAACCACCACCCGGACAGATTACAACTACCGGACGCTTTCTGTTAATGTTCATTTCAATTGAATTATCCAGGAAATAAGTATATAAATCTGCTGTTTCTTTATATCCGTCTACTTTAATTTCAATCTTTTTATAAATCATAAGTTCCTCCCGTA
>ENA-ORRA01001914-ORRA01001914.1-human-gut-metagenome-genome-assembly--contig:-NODE-1914-length-12636-cov-18.160003_pt1 | contig 12636 bp, 14 predicted proteins | sample MGYA00242169_ERZ509122 | MGnify/ENA primary metagenome ERZ509122 (study PRJEB26280, sample SAMEA2338650) | human gut metagenome | biome: human gut; feature: human-associated habitat; material: faeces...
TTCATCTCCTATACCTACCAGGCGGGGGATGTGGAAGCTGGATCCATATGGCTTTAAGGTCATTTGTAAAAATAATAGATGCAGCAGACGTTTTGAGAACTATAAATAACTTGAATTTATCAAACATTTATAATTATGAAACTTGTCGTATTTAATTTTTTAGTGGCAGTAGTCATAATAATAGTGACATTAGGCTGTGCCGGATCGCAGAAGAAAACAGCGCCGCAGGAACAAAGTAGCTTTATTGCGACCATAAATGTAGTCAATACTGAGAATAAAGGTTGTTATGGAACCTATGAGGGCATTTTGCCCTGTGCCGGTTGCGGGGTATCAAAACTACACTGAAAATAAACAGTGATACGACTTATGATCTGAGGAGTGAATATTTTGGAAAAAAGAATGATACCTTTGAAGAAAGTGGTATTTACAATATAATGAGTCAGGATATCATAGAATTGGTAACACCCTCGTCTGGAGAAAAAACATATTATAAAATTCTTGATAATGCGGTCCCTTGTCTGATAGTGTTGGAACACTCAATAATGGTGAATGGGCGGAACATTATGTTTTGAAAAAACAATAGGAATATTTTAATATACATCTTGATGAAGAATTGGACACATTTTATGTTGAAACCAATTCTTCATCTTTTTTAGAAAACAAAACTTGGCTTCCCGGGAAGTCTGACGACAGTTTGGTTTATGGTCAGATTTTCAAGTACTGGAATGTCCCTAATAGATCGTATGTACTAGCGTTATTTGTTGTTATTTGTCATGAGATTGATATGTTTTTTCGGCATCAATCATTGTATTCTGTTTGGGCGAAAGTTTATTAATAACTTCTTAATGTTATATTACATTTATACCTTGTGTTACTTTCTCCATAATCGTGTGGGAATTTGATTTTTCGAATAGGATGTCCTTCGCATTTTAACGATACAGATGAACGATAAAGAAGGATATTAAGGTCCTTTAAATCTTCTCTATCATTTTTACTAAAACTATTCAAAATCAGGACTAATCTGCCCGTTCAGGACAACATTAGATTGCATTTTAGATAATGAAATTGGGTGATGATTTTTTTACTCGCTTATTTGAATGGGATGTTGCACATTCCTTCTATAATGAAAGAAATAAAATATGAATTTGATTTTCCTGTAAGGCATCAAATATCCATAGAGGACGTTTGTTGTACACCGGCATTTAATAATATATTCAAGGCCTTGGAGTTACTATTAGACTGTATAATAGGCAGTTGCAAACAGGAAAGATGATAGATTTACTCGACATATCGGCACAATCGGAAGGCTGCGGCACTGAAAAAAAGTACCGCTTGGCAGACTATTTCAACCGTTGGTGGGACGAGTACACCAAGCATCCGACAGAGTATATCACCCCGGAACAGTATAAGGCTGCAAATGCCATAAGGGTATGCCGCACCGCCGCTTTGGGGATAGATACTTATGCCTGCCCCGAATGTGGTGAAGTCCGGGAAATCTACCATAGCTGCAAGAACCGTTTCTGCCCCACGTGCGGATGGCGTGACACGCTCAAATGGGCTGCACGCATGAAAGACAAGCTGTTGCGTGTCCCTCACCGCCACGTGGTGATGACCCTGCCCCATGTATTGCTTGACTTGGTGAAGCGCAACAAGAAAGAAATGCTCAACCACACGTCGGCGGAAGCGTTGAAAATCTGGATGATGAAAGCTTTCGGGCTGAAAGTGGGCGTGATAGCCGTGCTACATACCTACGGGGAAACCAAGCAGTACCATGTCCACACGCACATGATCCTATCATGGGGTGGCATTGACAGGAACGGGAGGATTGTCGTTCCGGAAAGGTCAAAGGTGAACGACGCTTTCATCAGGAGCATATTCAAACACACGTTCGATAAGGCTCTGATAGAGTTGTTTGACAACGGAAAGCTCAAACATGACTTCCGCAACCGCATGGAGTTCATGAGTTTTATCAAACACGTGGTAAACAAGAAGCAGTGGATTGTTCATCTGGATCCGCCTCTGGAAATGCCCGAACAAGTGATACAATATATCGGGCGGTATTCCAAAAGGGCGTGCCTGAGCGAATATAAAATCACGGCGATGGAAGACGAGAACATCACGTTCCGTTACCGTGACTATCAAAACTCCCCCGACAGGAGGAACCCGTTGGAGAAGGAACTGACCCTGCATTACCGTGAGTTCTTTCCCCGGTTGATGCAGCATGTACCCCTACATTATTTCCGTATCGTGAGGTACTACGGCTTTTACTCCAACAAAGGCAATTTGCCGGGGGAATACTTCGGACGGGCCGAGAATGTGATGCAAAACGTCCCGGCAGAAGAAAGGATTCTCGTAATCGCTTTCTTCTGCGAGTGCTGCCAACGTGCGAGAATTTATGTACATACAATAATAACAAGACGGACTGTTTTCGATGAATCACCTGAAACACTTGTGTTTAGCAGGTCTGACATACGAAAACAAAAAGTCGCATAATGAAATAACGGGATAGCTATGCACGTTCGTAAAGGAAAACATGGAAATCCCACGAAAAAGCAATGAAAGGAGGACAAAAAATGATTGGTGAACGGAACATCATACCGGGAAAATCCCGGAAACGGAATGAAAATTTCCCTTATCGGCAAAAGGAAAGTGCAGGGGGAAAATTGAAGTTCTATAATATTAATTATAAGGTAAGCAACCTGAACGGTTGCTTGGAGAGTTAAATAAAGCAGCCTAAGGGCTGCGAAATGCGGCCTCGAACATAAGGATAAATCGCCCAAAAAGGCGATTATCCTCCTTAACATTATTGCCTGCTGTAACTTATCGCACTGCTGTGCTTCGTCAAATGGATTATTATCAGACGGAAGGAATTTCTTATACAGACACACAGTGGGTGTTTTCTCCTGTAACTCAGATGAAAACGGTTTATTATCTAAACGTTTTTGTTTATAGATACCCGATGGGACGTGAAGGACAAACTATGGATCCTAAAATAATGGATAAAACTATGTCTCAGCGTTTAAGATGCTATACAGACCTGTTGAAAAGCATACAAGGCTTAAAACTATCTCCATGTATGGTGCAGTTTACTACCGAACAGCTTGCAAAACACGCTTTTTATATATATGAATTCTATTTGATAAATCATCCCCGGCTGGACAGAAGCAGTCTGCGAAAGTTTGATGCGGAGCTAAAAGAACTTAATCCTTCTGTATATCAACGTTGTGATGAATTTCAATACAGGTTGCATATCCCGTATCATCATATATCAGATTGGAGAAAAAGGGGAATAAAGCGTATACCGCTTCTTATCAGGATGACCGGTAGTTTTCTTGATATTATCGGAACCATACGCATCAGGTATTTTATGCGTTCTAATCCTAATGAGCGCAGATAGAAATATTCTTTTCATCATAGTTTTTAATTCGTTCGAAAAATGGAAGTTCCAAATATTTCAGTTATAGTTCCTGTATATAATAAAGAGAAATATCTTCACCTTTGCATTGATAGCATTCTTATGCAGACATTCAAACGTTTTGAATTGCTGATTGTTGACGATGGATCAACTGATAGTTCTGGCGATATATGTGATGACTATGCTTCTAAGGATTCACGTATCCGTGTGTTCCATAAGCAAAGGGGGGGAGTAAGTTCTGCGCGTAATTTAGGGATTGATAATGCCGGCAGTCAGTATGTGTTTTTTGTTAATTCGGATGATTATGTAAGCAACTGTTATTTGCAAAACCTGTTTAATGAAAACTCACAAGATTTGGTATTATCTAATTTCAGGTATGAGAATAAGAACTTATGTCATCATGAATGTGAATTGGGCAAATGTTCTCTGAATACGCGCAAGGAAATTATAGAGCACGTAAAATCCTATCCTCGGTTTTATGAATTTGTGTGTTGTAAATTATTTAAAACAGAGATACTGCGGAAATATCGCATTCGTTTTGATGAAAACCTGCGTGCGGGAGAAGACATCACTTTTATATATGATTATCTGAGGTACGTAAAAAACATTTCCATTTTACCCATGAAAGATTATATTTATGATGTGTCTGTTCCGGATTCATTGAGTAAGCAATGCTCATTATACTGCAATGAATATTTCTTCCATGCTGTTTATTCTTCTATTTGGAATCTGGCTCCGGACGGAATGTTGAGAGATGTTTATGTGAAAGGTCGCGCACCTTATTTCCAGCATAAAATAAAAGATATATTTACGCGTAATCGTAAGATTAGATGTGTAGCGAATGAATTGAAAGATTTCCTAAGTAAGGAATTCATTCTTCCTTTTATTTATGATCGTAAAGTAATGCTTAAAGGATATAGGGGAAGACTGTTTGATTATTTGGCACAGAAAAAGCAATGAAACATTCAAAGAGATGCTTTATTGTAAATTCGGGCGTTCTATAGCAGAGAAATTTCTTATTCCTTATAATAAAAAGTTATATGCCTGCGACTTGGATAAGCTTGACAAGGATGCAATGGGGCGTTTTTTCCCTTATGCGGATAAAGAACAGATCATATTGAGTTTCAGGCAACCAGACAATGATTCTTATAACAATATGTTTGCCTATCCTAAAGGAGGGGCTATTCAGTATATCAATGAGATATTATGCCGTTTAGATTCGTCGAGGATAAAAACAGAGATGGAGGTTTGTGCCATATATCCCACAAAAAAGAAAATTCTTACGGCAACGGGAGAGGAATTTGAGTATGACAATTTGGTATCCACCATACCGTTTCCGCGACTTTTAGAATTGACAGGGATGGTCTATGATTCTGATATTTACAGTTGGAACAAGGTTTTGGTATTCAATCTGGGATTTGATTGCAAGGGACCTGGTCAAACGGATCATTGGATTTATTTCCCGGAGGACGATTATTGTTTTTATCGTGTCGGATTCTATGATAATATCCTTAATCAGGATAAAATGTCTCTATATGTGGAGTTAGGATTTCATAAAGACGATGAAATAAACCCAAACGAATGGCTTGGCAGGGTATTGTATGACCTTAGAAAAGCAAAGTTGATGTCTGCCGGACAGGTGCTTGTGGATTATGAGAGTATTATAATGGATCCGGCATATGTGCACATTTCCGAAAAGTCTGTGAAAGATGTAGTCACAAAGAAAAAACAGTTAGCGATGGACAATATATATTCGATAGGAAGATACGGCAGTTGGACATACTGCTCCATTGAGGATAATATTAAAGAAGCTTACCTGTTGGCGGAATTAAAATAGCGCATATTTAACTCTGCCAATAGGCTTTTCATTTTTGTAGTTAATATATTGAAGGATTGTAAGTGCGCTAATCTTCCCAATAATCCGGGCAAACAATCCATCTGTATCTTTCGCATAATTCCTTATAATCATAAACTGGTCACACAATTGCGAGAATAGGGTTTCAATTCTTTTTCTCGCTTTGGCAAAAGCTGGGAATGTTGGCTTCCATTCTTTTTGATTACATCTGTATGGTACCTCCAATCTGATATTGGCAGTTTCAAACAAATCCAATTGCACTTGGGCACTTATATATCCTCTGTCCCCTATGACTGTACAATTACTATAATCCACTTTCACATCCTTCAGGTAATGAATGTCATGCACACTTGCCTTAGTGAGGTCAAAGGAATGGATGATACCACTTAACCAGCAGACTGCATGGAGTTTATACCCATAATAATACATGCTTTGTGATGCGCAGTATCCTACCCCAGGTGCTTTTCTAAAATCCTTCTTTCCCATACTGCAACGTTTGGAACGGGCAATACGACATACTTCTATCGGTTTCGAATCAATACAGAAATAGTCTTCACCACCATCCATTTTAGAAACCATTCTTTCTCGGATTGCATTACATAGGGAGGAAGTTATTTTACGCCTGTCATTGTATTGTCGGCGGGAAATAAGGTTGGGTATTTCAACCCTATATTCCTGTAGCTTTGCAAACAACAGCGACTCACTGTCAATACCAACAGCCTCTGATGCCATGTTCAAAGCCACTACTTCAAGGTCTGAGAATTTAGGGACGACTCCTCGTCTTGGTACATTCCCGGATTCATTGACTAAATTGCCGGCAATTTGCTTGCATATGTTCAGTAATTTTGCGAATATTGCATATAAGTTGTGCATACGATATTTGTCTATTAAAAGTTTAGTCACCTTTAATTTACTAAATATCAACAATATGCACAACTTTTTAAACATAAATCTTTAATAATTTATAGGTATAGGCGTTTAGAGCGCACTACATTCACAGCTGATTATCAGTCAGTTTTCTTTTGACAAATCATTCGACGAAGTAGCATATCGAAGATTGTGTCCATATTATTACGGCGGTTGAACCTGAAATGATACTCGTCAAGGTATCCTTGAAGATGCTCTTTGGAGCAATGGTGGTGTATTCCACGCAACCATCCCTTTATGTTCATGATGTGAATATGAATCTGTGGATGCCCTTTGCCCTTATCCGAAGGGCGTTGCTCCAATTTTGGATAATCTTTCTTTAACGGCAGGTAGCCTGACCATTCATCGGTTATGACTTTTGCGTCCTTTGATATGTATCTGTCGAAGAACGGACGAAAAGAACTTGCCGAAGCATCATCTATCACTTGGGCATACGCACGTCCCACGCCGTCTCGGACAATCTCCAACGCGACTATCACAAGCTTCTTTTTGCCTTCCGTGCTTCGTCCAATGATTCCTTCCTCTTCTCCTCCGATATAAAACTCATCGACATGTACCTCTCCTTTAAGAGGATAATTACCGCTGCTCCGCATGGCTTTCTGTATCTTACGCTTGAATTCCCATACGGTTTTCTGACGCATACAATATTCTTCCGCCAGTTCCAAAGAGGACATCCATTTCTTCTTTGTCGATATTTTGAAGGCTATGTGGAAAGCGTAGACAAGCGGGAATTTTATCTTGTCGAACATGCTTCCGCTGGTAACGCTCTCGTCATACTTACAGCGTGTACAACGGCGAGAATAGGGATATCTGTCATTGCAATAATTGGTATGACCGCATTTCTTGCATTTGAAGCCGTCTGCCCACTTTATCGAGGACAAGTACTCAAGGCATGAGGCATCATCGGTAAAACGACTATAAAATTTGATTGATTCCACTCCTTTGAATTTATCGCGTTGTTCCATGCCTGCAAAAGTAGGCAAAATCCATAAAGTTAGTGCGCACTAAACGCCTATACCTATAATTTAATTCCGCCAACAGGTATGGACTATAAGATAATGCTGACAAACAAGTATTTAAGAGAAATCAATGCAAAAATTCTATCTTTGCAAAAAAAATGAACGATGGCAATGACAAAAGCGATATTGGAAAAATGGATGGTGGCGCAGAAGCGTCACCGCCTTTCGGACAAGCAGGTACAGATGGCCCGTGAACTGGGTCTGAACCCCGACAAGCTCGGCAAGATAGACAACCACAAGCAGGAGGCATGGAAAGCCCCGCTTCCGCAGTTCATTGAAAGTATCTATTTCAAACGATTCAAGCGTGAAAACCCGGAAACGGTCAAGCCCTTAAAGCAGATTATGGCTGAAATGGAGGTCAAGAAGAAGCAACAGAAAGCGAAGAAGGAGGAACGGAGGAAACAGCGTGCCCTCTCTTCCGGTTCTGAGGAATAGGTAATGTATATATGAAAAGAAGCGAAGTGTGAAGGCCGACCGGCTTTCACACTTCGCTTTTCCATTCCAATACAGACAGCCGCTATTTCATCCTTTCATAAAGATTGATGACCGACTTTCCGCTTTCCAACGCCTTGTTCACCGTGTAGAATGTTCCCCCTTTCGGTACAAGATCCCAATAGGCTATGACTGTATCCGCTTTACGCACCATGTATTCATCCCTGCGAAGGTAGCAGCCCTTGTGGTAATTCTCGGAAACCATGACCACCCGGTTCATCCTTTCCAACAGACGGGCATACAACAGCTGGTCTTCCGCTTCAAACCACAAGGGCTGTTTCCGAAAAGGTACTGCCGCTATGAGCTTGATATCTTCGTATCTCTCCCTGACCTGCAAGACCGCCTCCGCAGCAGTCATATCAAATCCGCTGGCCATCCCGGTGTAGTATTCCTTGTATCCCTGCCCGTACAGTTCTGTTACCACTCCGGTCACAGCTTCCCTGATTTGTGCAAGTATCCGGGAATCGTTTCCGGACCCTTGCAGAATACGTTCCTTACGGTGTCCCGTGAAAGCCACTGTCTGATTGTTTCTTGTTTCCATGTTATCTTCTGTTTTTTGTTTTTACATATATCCATTCAAACCGAACGGTATTTTATTTCCTGAAGGCTTTTCCGCCCCGGTCCGGAATCCCGCAAGGCTTGCCGTGAAAAAATACCGCAAGCGCAGCGAGGATGATTATTTCACGGCAACCAGCCCGCAGGGCCGCCTTGCCGGGTTTCCCGGGACACGGGGCTACCTTTGCCGGAAGAAATGAAATGCCGCTTTCTCCTTATCCCTGTTTTTACTGTTTCATATTGCCGGGAAAACCCTTTTTGAATGCTTGAAAACCCCTTGCCGATGTAACGTGACGTCATAAGGTGTCACAAGTCGTACAGTTTGTAAATCAATGGATTAAGCACTATATATTCGCAGTCGAAATCATTTTTGTCTCACCAATTAAAAGTTTCGACACATGAAAAAAAGATTCTTTTTGGCAGCCATGACGCTGCTGGTTTCAATGGGGGCTTTCGCCCAAGGCAACGGTATCGCCGGTATCTCGGAAGCGACCAACATGGTCACTTCGTATTTCGATCCCGGAACCAAGTTGATTTACGCCATCGGCGCCGTTATCGGCCTTATCGGGGGCGTGAAGGTATATTCCAAGTTCGTGCGACGTGAAGTTGCGTAAGTGATTGTGTAACATCAAGATTACACCTCCAGTTCCGTCTGGAGTAGCCTACGGACACGTGCATTGGGAGTAATCCTTTTGTACGGAGCTGTCCCGACAAGGTAGCCTTTCCAAAAGGAGAAGATTGAACCGTGAGGGGAAATCAACGGCTGATAACACCATTCAGCACGAGGAGCTTGGCTTAGCGGTATGGTCAACGAAAGTGAACTGTCCGATAAACATCGTAAGGTATAACGAGCCAAAGGCTGTTGACAGGCTCGGACCAAAAGGTAAGCAGTCGGCTGTCCTCTTGAACTTTGGGGGCACACGGACATTAGCACTGCCGGTGGAATAGACAGGACCTAACCCGCTTATTTATCACTTATGTAAAACACGGTAAGCCCGTATCTCTCCAGTTCATCAGAGCTGGTAAGCAAGCCGCAAGGCAAGCCTACATGGGGTGTGGGTATAGGATAGCGGAAAAAGCGAATGCCTCCCTGTAATGGGGAGGATACGGATTGAGCCAATATCACGGGTTGGTAAAGGTAACATCATCCGACACGAAAGTGGGCAGACTTCCGCCTATGGTGACACTTTACAAGATAGTTTACAGAACTTTTAAAGAAAGGAAAGCAAATGAACGCAAAGAAATTGGCGTGTGCGCCCGAAGACATAGACATTCACGAACTCTGGTCGAAAATCGACTGGGACAAATGTGAGCGTTTTGTCCAAAAGCTGCAAGCACGTATTGTAAAGGCTCAAAGGGAAGGCAGAAATAACAAGGTGAAAGCCCTGCAATGGATGCTTACCCACTCGTTCTACGCCAAAGCATTGGCGGTAAAACGAGTTACGACTAACAAAGGAAAATCTACTTCCGGCGTTGACAAGATTACATGGTCTTCTCCATTGGCGAAAGCCAAAGCCATATTCACTCTGAAAAGACATGGCTACAAGCCACAACCTTTAAAACGTGTAAATATCAAAAAGAAGAACGGGAAATTACGCCCACTCGGAATACCAACGATGAAAGACCGTGCGATGCAGGCATTGTACCTAATGGCACTTGACCCGATAGCGGAAACCACTGGCGACAGCCATTCCTACGGATTCCGCAGACATCGCTGTACACATGATGCCATCGAGCAATGCTACATCGTTCTTTCTCGTTCGGTCGCTCCCGAATGGATTCTTGAGGGGGACATCAAAGGATGCTTCGACCATATCAGCCATGCGTGGTTAATCAACAATATCCCTATGGATAAGGAGATACTACGCAAATGGCTCGAATGCGGATATGTGTTCAATGGAGAACTCTTTCCTACGGAAGAGGGAACCCCACAAGGTGGCATAATATCCCCAACTCTTGCAAACATGGCACTTGACGGACTGCAAGATTTGTTGGAAAAGAGTGTCAAGAAATATCAGGTGAACTACAAAAAGATAGTTCCTAAGATACATCTTGTACGATATGCAGATGATTTCATTGTAACGGCAAAGGATAAGGAAACGATAGAACAGGTTATACTTCCATTAGTACGTAAGTTCCTTGCGGAAAGAGGTCTGACACTATCAGAAGAAAAGACAAAAATCACACATATAAATGAGGGATTTGACTTTCTCGGTTTCAATATCCGAAAGTTCCGCAATAATACGCTGCTGACAACTCCATCCAAAGATGCGCAAAAGAGGTTTTGCGAAAAAATCCGCAAGACGATAGAAGCCAACAAGTGTGTAAAACAGAAGTCACTTATTATGATGCTGAATCCAATCATAAAAGGTTGGGGTAATTATTATAAATATGGTACTTCTGCGAATGTATTCCACCGAATGGATTGGGAAATCTTCAAGAAAATATGGCAATGGGCAAGACGCAGACATCCGCAGAAATGTAAAGGATGGGTAAAGGATAAGTATTTCAGAACACTAAATGGGCACTCGTGGAGATTTGCGGCAGATATGGGCAAGAAAGATAAGATTGATTATCTCGAACTGACCTATCTACCAACCATCCACCATGAGAAATTCGTCAAGGTTCGGCATTATGCCAATCCGTATGACCCATCAGATAAATCGTACTACGAATGGAGAGAAACCTACCGAATGAAGCAAACGCTGAAAGGCAGGCAATCTCTAATAAACATTTGGAAACGACAGAATAAAGTATGTCCTGTATGTGGAGAGCGTATTGACAGGGAAAGACCTTGGAGTATCACTGAACAAATAGTCAGTGGACGAAAGGTAAGAACTCTTGTACATACCAGTTGTAAACGTAAAATGCAAAGTAGATTATGAATATGAAAGTCGAAAATGAGATGGCTCTACCGATAACAAAGTCGGTAACGGTCATGTTGCTTGAGCCGTATGCGGGGAAACTCGCACGTACGGTTCTTAGAGGGGAAAGCTCCCGTAAGGGGGCTGACCTACTCGACTCGTCGGGTGACCCGGACACTTCAAAGACCGCCGCCAGCTGGTTCGGTGCGTGTATCTTCCTGATTGTGGCTGCCACCATCTTACGTTCATTCTTCCTGTAATATGGCGAAGTATCCTGTCAACAAGGGAATCGGTCGCAGCCCGGAGTTCAAGGGACTCAAGAGCCAGTACCTGTTCATCTTTGCCGGAGGGTTGCTCGCCCTGTTCGTGGTGTTCGTCATCATGTACATGGCAGGCATAGGCCAGTGGGTCTGCATCGGTTTCGGGGTCATCTCCGCATTGGTGCTGGTCTGGGCGACCTTCAGCATGAACACGAAATACGGCGAATGGGGGCTTATGAAACTCCATGCGCTGCGCAGCCATCCCCGCTACATCATCAGCCGGAGAAAGTTCCTCCGGTTGTTTTCTTCAACTATTAAAAACAGAAAGGCATGAAAAACGTAATGAAAACAGCCACGCTGGAAAGCAAGTTTCCGTTATTGGCCGTGGAGAACGGCTGCATCATCAGCAAGGATGCGGACATCACCGTGGCATACCGGGTGGAACTGCCGGAACTCTTCACGCTGACACGGGCCGAGTACGAGTCCATGCACTCCACCTGGGCGAAGGCGGTCAAGGTATTGCCGAACTACAGCATCGTGCATAAGCAGGACTTCTTCATCGAAGAGGGTTACAGGCCGGACATCTGCAAGGAAGACCTGAGTTTTCTGAGCCGCAGTTTCGAGCGGCATTTCAACGAACGGCCGTACTTGCAGCACACCTGTTACCTTTTCCTGACGAAGACCACGAAAGAGCACAGCCGGACAACCAGCAGTTTCAACGCGCTTACACGGGGATTCATCATTCCCAAAGAGATGCAGGACAAGGAAACCGTTACCCGTTTTATGGAAAGTTGCGGGCAGTTCGAGCGCATCGTGAACGACAGCGGTCTGATCCGTATCATCCGCCTGACGGATGAGGAAATTATCGGAACCAAGAATTCAGCCGGCATCATAGAGAAATATTTTTCCATGTCCCAGGAAGACACCACCTGCTTGCAGGATCTGTCTCTCGGTGCAGGGGAAATGAAGGTCGGGGACAATTACCTTTGCCTTCATACGCTTTCCGATCCGGAAGACCTGCCGTCAAACGTATCCACCGACTGCCGGTATGAACGGCTTTCGACAGACCGGAGCGACTGCCGCCTGTCCTTTGCCGCACCGATAGGCATCCTGCTCACGTGCAACCATATCGTGAACCAGTACCTCTTCATCGACGATTCGGCGGAGATTCTCAGGAAGTTCGAGCAGACCGCCCGGAACATGCACTCGCTTTCCCGTTACAGCCGTTCCAACCAGATCAACCGCGAAT
>ENA-ORRA01001916-ORRA01001916.1-human-gut-metagenome-genome-assembly--contig:-NODE-1916-length-12626-cov-3.702888_pt1 | contig 12626 bp, 5 predicted proteins | sample MGYA00242169_ERZ509122 | MGnify/ENA primary metagenome ERZ509122 (study PRJEB26280, sample SAMEA2338650) | human gut metagenome | biome: human gut; feature: human-associated habitat; material: faeces...
TATATAACCCAATATATTTTTGATGATTGCAAATACAAGCAAGGGTTACTCTTTGATTTTGCTATTTTTAAAAACAAAAGTTTGCTTTGTTTGATAGAGGTTCAAGGGGAACAACATTATAAACCTATATCTTTTGGCGGAAGAAATGATATAAGAAAAGATATTGAAACAATTAAAAGATTTAAAGAGGGAAAAGAAAGGGATAAAATTAAAAGAGAATATTGTGTTAATCATAATATTAATTTAATAGAGTTAAAATATGATATTATAGACACAGGAGAATATAAAGAGATATTAAATAGACTTGGTTTAGCGAACTAAGTTTCACAAAAAAGGAGCAGATAGCTGGGAAGAGACAGGTTGCAGTTTTAGAAAGTTTATTAACAAATTGGCAATCTGTAGACAAAGCAGTACAAGCAGCTGCAAATAGTACAGGTAGCGCTACCGAGGAACAAGATAGGTATTTGTCAAGCATACAAGGGAAAACCCAACAAATGTTGTCTGCATTTGAACAATTATCTACCAATACATTAGATAGCAATTGGCTTAAAATGTTAATAGATGCCTCAACCGCAGTTATTGAATTAACTGATAATGTAGGGTTATTAAATGTAGCTTTTGGGGCATTTGTTGCTTATGCTACTTTTAAAAATGAGGGTAGCCCAACTAAATTGTGGGAAACATTAAAAAACAATATTATCGAAATAAGGGATAATGTTAAGAGTACAACAGTTTCTTTAAGTGACCAAGATAAGGGCGTTAAGGAAATCTTGTTGTCACAAAAGAATTTAAAGACCTTAGAAGAACAAAGGGCTTATCTTAAAAAAACCGAAACAGAATATAACGAGGCTACATTGGGTCTTATTCACCAACAAGTTGCAGCTGAGAGAACAAAAAATCAAGTGGTAGCAGTTGGTAAGTCATTAGCAATGGGGCTAGTTGGTGTTTTGGCAGGGATGGCACTAAGTGCTGTTATTTCTTCAGCAACCGAGGCATTTCATGAATGGACTCACCCAATTGAAACAGCCAAAGAAAACTTAGATGAAATATCTAATGAGTTAGAAAGTGCCAATAGTGAACTTGAGGGGTTAAAAAATTCTACAAAAGACTTAACTCCACAAGAAGAAACTAGGTTACAAGTATTACAAGCACAAACTGAGCAATTAAAACAACAACAAGAATTGCAGGCACAAGAAACTGGTAAAATGCAATTCAAAGACACCAGTGGTGGTCAAGTTGAAAGAGTTCAAAAATATGATGGTACATTTACTTATAAATATAAAGTAGATACAAGCGAAGTAGATGCGTTTAACGCTAAATTGGAAGATGGAACTAATTATACGGTTCATGCCGATATGAGCGAGATTGAAGATGCTAAACAAATTATGATTGATGCAGCCAACGCTATTAGTGAAGCTGGTGTTGATGCTACTGATGAACAAAAAGAAGCATACAATCAATCGGTTGAAAATTACAATGAGATAGCTACTCAATATGCTGATATATTCGCTCAAATGACCGCACTACAAGAAAAAGGATATGTATTAAGTGATACTCAAAGTGAAGCATTAAGTAATTATGTAAATTACATCGATAGTTCTAAAGATGAAATTAATGAATTAACAAGTACAGTAGATGTGTTGGACAATCATTATTTAAGTCTAACTGATACTATGGATAGTTTGGCTGAAAGTACAGATTTATTAACTACCGCATGGAACGAAGCTGATACAAACGGTCAACTATCATTAGATACAGTTATGAAACTAATTGATGCTGGCGGTCAATATATGGATTTGCTAGTAGAAGAAAATGGTGTGTATAAGTTAAATGCCGACGCTGCAAGTGCTTTGTTTGAAATTCAAAAGCAAGAAAAGATTGCTGACATTGAAATGGAAAAACAATCATTGCAAGTTAAAATTGCTGCCACTCAAGCTGCTATAGAGGCTTATCAAGCTGGTTCAGCAGTGAGCAAGGGTCAAACCGAAGACGCCAAAGGTCGTATGCAATCACTTTCTGCTGAGGCTGCGAATATTTTAGCTGCCTTTGGGGAAACAAGCGATGGTGTTAACAAGGCGCTAAACAAAGCGTTAAAGTCTATTACTATCAAGAACGATACACAATTAGCATCTTATAAGAACGCTTTAAGTGAAATGCAAGCTAAGGTTGGTCAATATGATAAGGCTATTAATGTAATATCTAGTCTATCGTTGCCATCTTATACTAAGGCAACCAAAGGTTCAACAAGTGCATCTAAGAAAAATGCAGATGCTACTAAGAAACAAAATCAAGAATTAGAACGATTGAGAAATAATCTTGACAAGTTAAAAGATGATTTAAGTAGTACGCAAGAAGCATATGAGGCTATGCAAAGTGCTATAATCAAACAACTTGAAAAGGAAATCGAATTACAAGAAAAACGTCGTGAGGAACTAGAGCGATTACAGGAAATTTATGAAGCACAACAAGATAAGGCTCAAGATATTATTAAAGCCGAAATTGATGCACTTCAAGAACAAATGGATACTCTTGATGAGAAGAACGACAAAGAGGAAGAAGCACTTAAGCTAAAAGAGGCTCAACTAGAGGCACAAAAGGCTCAAGATGCTTATGACGCTGCCAAAGCCAATAAAAGCACTCGTGTATACGAGGAGGGTAACCAAAAATAAAAAATAACAATGCCCTAAACAAACTATATCGGTCAAAATGTAGGCATACATAAGACCGAGCAAAGACTTATTTAACTTGTTAAATTAATTATAGGAGTATATAATATGGAAAACTATTATATACACAAAAATGCGATAAACTCAAGAGGGATTATTGCAAAAGAAACAATATAACGTTAATTGAAATACCGTATTGGGAAAAGGATAATATTCCAAATATTTTAAACAAGTTAAATAAGAATGTGTAGAGACTGCAGGATGTATATGGTAACATATATATTGAAGTTTGTTCCATTTATATAAATGGTGATATACAGTCCGAACTCACATATAATGCAAGTTTAAATAAGTGTGAGAAGTAGGTAGAAATGCCTGCTCGCCTATATTAATTATAGGTCATAAAAGTAACAGATTGGTTGGATGGACTTGGCAAGCTAATCCCGAAGATGTTAAAGAAGCTGAAGAAAATTTAGCCGAGGCTAATAAGAACTTAGCCGAATTACAAAAAGAACAAGCATTGGCTCAAAAGAAACAAGATATTCAAGGTCAAATTGATGAATTAAACGAATTGTTAGAAGCATGGCAAACTAATTTGGGGGATATTAATGACGAGATTAAGAACAGTTCAGAGGTTCTTGATTTTGCAACCAAATTCCATAACGCATCTCTCGAAGAGCGTAAACAAATGTTGCAACAATTTACTGGTTCTTATGTGACCGAAGTTGATGAGCAAATTAAAGAAACTGATAAGCAAATTGATAATTTGAAAGACTTGAAATCTCAATGGCAAAATGCTATGGATATTCAAGCGGATATTTCCAAATATGCTGGCGCTCAAGAGTGGTTGAGAAAATTCGAACAAGCAACCTATGAACAACGTAAGCAAATGTTATCTTCGTTTACTAATAGTTGGGTAAGCTATTATAATACTCAAAGTGCAAAGATTAACGAGGCACAACAAGCAGTTGATAGAATGTCTGGTTCGATGAACAATGCTAATAATAGCGGTTATAACACAAGTGGTTTAACTAATTATAGAAATGCTACGAATCAAGTTGCAAATGCTGCTGTTAATGCACGAAGTGAATTAGAAAAATTAAGACAAAAGCAAGAAAGCTTATATACTTGGTATGAAGGCAAAACAACGACTACTGGAGTTCCTTATGCTCATAAGAATTATAGAAATTTTGGTGGTGTAAGTAATTTTACTCCTAAAATCACACAACGCTCTGCTAATGGTAACGTTGATTACTTCTCAAGTAGCGATGGTGGTGTAATTGATTATACTGGTGAATGGGGAGATGGAAAGAATTGGGTTGATGGTACTCCAAATAAACCCGAAGTTATTCTTAACAACGACCAAGCAGCGAATGTGTTATACGAACTAGCAAAAGCTCCTAATTCAAGATTAGCTGATACTAGGGGTGGTAAGAATATGGGTGAAACATTTATTGTTAATGAACTAAATATTCAAGCCAATAATCAAGATACTTTACAAGGATTGTTATTGCAAGCCAAACAAATGGCAATTACAAAATAATTAATTTTACCAAACCGCCCATTGACATATGGTTGCATTAATGATAATATAATATTGTCAATGGGTCAAGGTTTTGGCTAATACACAAGGGTAAAAGTTATTGTTATTCCTTGTGTGATACATATTTGTATGAAGAGGTAATAGTTGTATGAAAAGATATAGAATATATGAACAAGAGTATATTTATGTTTTTGATGTATATGATGAGGATTTGGATAAATTCATATATACTTATCGTATGGGTGAACCTATATACATTGGTTGGATTGATAGGTGTGATTTGTATATGTTTTGTATAAAGAGATTTTGGCATAATCACTTTGTGAATGATATTGAAATAGTAGGAAATTACATACAATCAACAACTCATAAGAATGTGAATTTTATTTTAACCGATATGGATAATAATATATTGGATTATTATGAAATAGTTAGAAAAGAAAATAATAAATATATTAATAAATTTTACAAAATACAAAGATTTAGAAGAAAACCTTGTTACAAAATTGGCAAATGTCTTTCTCAACACAAGTATAGACATATGTGTATGGATAAAAAAGAATTGCATGAACTTGAGTTAGAATATAAAATTAATCTAAATGGTTTGCGTTGTAAAAAGAAAGGCAAGAGATATGACGATTGGTATTATCGTTATACCAAGTCGAATAGTCGTTGTTGGAAAGACCAAAGTAAAAGAAAAAGACAATATAAAGCAAGGGGTGGTTTGTATGAAAGTAGTTAATTATGGATTAGGTGGTACGATTATATCATGTGATTGCGATGGGTGCAAGAGTAATAATTTTTACCCAACTACCAACTTTCTAAAGGTCAACCATAATCTTAAGGACAATGGTTGGATTATTAGAAAAGTTGGCGGTAAATGGGTTGATTTTTGTTGTGAACAATGTTATGATAATTATACTCGTAAGTATATGGATAAAGTATATGACTCTTTATCTAACGGAGAAAAATTAAAAGAAGGAGATGATTAGTAATGTCTTTAATATTTAATCCAACGCCTTTATACATGTTACCGAATAACCAAGCGGTAGATGTATCTAAGGATGTGCAATTTTCATTTATATTTCAAGGCTATGAATTAAATAGCGCTAGGCTAAATCTATATCGACAAAATACTAGTGGTAAATGGGTAACAATCAATAATGATTGGTATGATTTTACGTTGGGTGGAACTAAATATAATGGCGATGTTGTATCTAGTGAATTTAATTTAACAAATATGCTAGATTATTATGGGTCTAACCTAGGTTGGAGGTTGGAGGTTTATGGATATGAATTAACTTGTAACCAAGACACACAAACCCCAGACGATAATTCATTCCCTTATAATGCAAGCGGAATCGAAACAGGAGATGCTTTTAGCTTCAATGTTGATGGGGTTAGAACATTATATTATATTAATATCTTTAGCGGTAATCGCATGAGGTTTTATACCAATCGTGAGGCTGCGTTACAAAACTCTAATTTAAACGTTGTGTCATATAATAGAGTTAGTGGTAAGATTGGAAAGGCTTATGGAGTAAGTCCGTTAGTTCCTTTGGTACTCATTATTCCGCCACTGTTAAAGCTAAATGTTCCAAGCCCTATTACTGTGCCAAACTATGAATTTGTGCCTACATGGCAATATTTTGGGGCTACACAAACGATTGTAATTAAACATTGGAAAGCAACTTTATATAATGATAGCGGTAAAGAAATTGACACAAGCGGTGATGTTTATAATGGTAATTTAAAATATACATTCCAAACATTATTGTTAAGCGATAATAATTATAAGGTTAAGTATGAAGTCTATGATAATAATGGATATTATTATAGTACAGGATTGGTCGATGTAAAAGTTTTTTATGAAACCGCAACATCGAATTTCGTTCCAACGTTAGAGGTTGATTGTTATGATACCTCAATGAAAGTTGATTGGAGCGGAGCGCATAATGTTAGAGGGGTTTTATCTAAGGGTGAACCCGAATACTTAGATGATTATATTGTCGATGGTAATTATGGCTTAAGATTGCCCAAAGATGTATCGTTGACATATGATGTTGATATGCCACAAAATCAAATGCCTACATTTGTTTGGGAACCTGGGAGTGTTAATTATGATGGAGAGATTGTTAGATTCACAAGCGATACACAAGAATTGATTGTAAGTTATAACAACTCTGCTAAGACATTATATTATACTTTAAATATTAAAGGAACTAGTTATTCTTATAGAAGTAATATTAGTACCGAGTTTTCGTTAAAAGACAAAGGAACTTATTTAATTGGTTTCTATGGTAATAATGGATATATCAGAGAGGTTCAAACTAATCAATATGTTTGGTTTAATGTCGAGGGATATGTTTTACAACCTACTCTTGCAAAACAACGTTCTCCTGAACAAATGGTTGTTGAGGGAAATGTTGAGAAACATGAGCCTACTACTTATCAAGCGTATGTTACGCCAGACAATCCGTTACAATTAGTAAGTAATGTTAATCCTAATACAGGTAACAATCATGGTGCTTTGCCAACAAGTGAAACTAAGCAAAACTTATTTACACCTTGGATTAATAAGTATGCCGAGGGGGTTAGCGAAGCCCCTACAACCATACCTTGTCGCAATACTGAATATAATTGGTTTAGTAGAAAAGGAATATTTGTAAATATTATGATAGACCCATCTCTTGGTTATGTTTTGGGGTATCATAGGTTTTTAACACCTATTCCACAAGGAAAGAAAATTTATGTGCATTTTGGAACTGGTGGACAACCATATAGTGTAAGGATGTATTTTACAAACGATGAACGTACATTAAAAGAATTGTATAGGGCTAGTGACGATGTTGGTGAAGTTTATGATGGAAGTTTTACGAATAGTGAGAATTATAAGTATTTTGTTATGGATTTTACACCACAAAATAGTTTAAACTCTATGACAATAAGTGATGTTTATGTCGGCTTAGATGAGTGGGATAGTGAGGCTAATTACTTGCCACCTTTTAAGGATATATGTGTTGAATTGGCTACAATAGGTACAACTAATATCAAAGTATTAGGTCAAGCCAATATTTCTTGTAAAGATTTGACATTTAGTAATTATATAGAGACGCCAAATACCGAGGCTTATAATCAAGTTTTATTCACACACCCACAAATTACTAGTATAATGTATCATATTAATAATGAGTATTGTGAATATCCGTTATTAAGTAATATGTTTGAAAATATATTCTATGCTAGTCAAAAACCAAAGCAAGACTATCCATTTACGATAGCTAAGAGTGTAAAATATAGAAGTTTAAATGTTAATGCGTTGACATTGTCTTTCCCAAAGACATTCGGTGATTTAGATTCGATAGCTAGTTATATTAAAAATAACAAGAACACTAATTTACAGCTTATTTATCCAAGGAAAATAGAAAATGTGGAGTACCAACGTACTAACGATAACAAAAATACAAAAGATGTGGGTCAAACATTTAGACCAAGTGCTTATCCAAGTATTTTTAATGTTGGTGATATTGTGTTTCCACAAAATACATTAAAAATTATAAATAGTGGTAGAAATACATTTGATGTATCAAAACACCAAGGTTCTAGTACATCTTGGGATGTTAGCCAACAAGCATATTCTCACGATGGTAACGCAATTGTGGATATGGAAGATATGTGGAACTTATATAAAACCATTGACAAACCAATGCACCTTACCTTTGATGCTAAAATGAACGTTGATGGCAATCTTATGATAAGTTCAGGCGGTTCTAAAGAAAAACAATTTGTTGGAACTGATGTTATTCGTGTTGGTCAAAATTATCAAAGATTTAATGTTAAGATTGATAAATTTACAAAACGAAATGACGAGGGATTAAATAATGGCAGTGAATTGCTATTTAGTGATAAGGATAGTATTGATGTTGCTAGAATTAACACCCCTAATGGTGAAGAAAATTTATTTGATTATACTAAATTTAACACTCAAACATTAAATGGAGTGACTATTACAAATTTGAATAATGGAGTATTTAAAATCGATGGTACTCCAACAGCTAATACAGCTTTTCCTTATTGGAATATAAGTCATGATGAATTTGTAAAAATGTTCAAACCAGGGATGTTGATTTTAAAAGGACAAACTACCAATCCTAGTTTATTTGTTCAAATATTTAAAAGCGATTCATTAATCGCTCAAGTGGTGTTAAGAGATGGAATGATAGATACAAATGATTCTATTGTAATATCAGACGCATGGTTGAGTGACACTAGCGTTACAGCAAGGATGTTGTTTTCTTATGCAAACACAAGCACTTTTAAGGGTGGATTTACTAAACCTATATTATATCAACCAAATAGTCAAAAAACATCTATTACGAAAAACCTATTTGACAAAAATGATGTAATTAAAGGAGCTAGGGCGGACGTCAATGGATTGGTGGATGCGACAAATGCACAAGTATCTAATTATATCGAAGTTGCACCAAATACACAATATTATATAACTAATGTTATTGGATTATCAACATGGTATACTGGTGCATATTATGATAAAAATAAAAAATTTATTTCTCAACTTAATATAAGTGGCAAGTTCCCTACTAGCGGAACAATTACTACGCCTAGTAATTGTTATTATATAGTATTGAATATTTTAGTTAATAACAATTTAGTTGATGTAAATAAAGTTATGATGTCATTAGGTTCTACGCCAATTGACTATGAACCATTTGAAACAATTGAAGTTGTTGATTATGAAATTGTCGAAGATAGTATGTCATACCCACAAATAGCATTGAATATTGATGGTGATTATGAACAAGTTACCACACAAGGTTATCAATTATTCGACGCAAGTAAACTATCTACTAAGTCACAAGGTGGAGCAACAGTAACTAATAATGGAGATGGTTCATTTACTGTAAGTGGTAGTGGAAATTTAACGGGTGAGTTTAGTCAATTCTACCAATACACACACAAAGAAACTTTAAAAATGTTAAAAGTTGGAAATATCACATTGAATCAAAATGGTGATACGTATCCATATGCGTTGGCGCAATTAGTAAAAGCTGGCGGTACAGGTGTATGGTTTAGTCTAACCAAAGTTACGCAAAGTGCAAATATAACCCAAGAAATGCTACAAGACGGTGGTTGCGTTTTGCAAATTTATATTTATGGTTATAAGGATTCAACCATTAAATCAGGTACTATCAAACCAATGTTATGGCAAGAAAAGAACTTATTTGACTACACTAAAATTCCATATAAGGCAGTTGGTAACACAACTGGCGGAGATAGTGTTACTTTATTTAATAATCAAGATGGTTCATTTACTATTGCTGGTAAGAACTTATTTAACGTCAATGGTAATGTGAATGTCGAAGGTTACTACGGTTCTCAAGTAAATTATAATACAGTCAAAGACGGAGTATTAACTTGTGAAGTAAATAGAAATACTAGCCATGCTGTTGGTCAAAGATTGTATGGGTTAAAAGGAAAAACCATATCAATTAATGCTAAGTTAAAATCCTTTGGAACTGGTACTGGCGGATATATTTTTATCTATGATGGTGGAGGAGAACCTAAAAGAAATGGTGGTATTGCAGTTCTCGACACTTTGTTTGCTATTAATAATTATACTTGCCAAACCGACGATATAGTTATTGGTTTCTCAACCGCTGGTGGTACAGGAGCGCAATTCTATGATATTATGGTAAGCTATGGTACAGCAAGTGCTGGTTACGTTTCATTTGATACGCCAGTAACATTGAGCGAGACTTTCCAAAGTGCTGCTCATGTTTATTATAATGATACGTTCAAAAGAAAACTAAAAGCAGGAACTATAGCTTTGAAAACTTTATTTGTGTCTAAACCTTATTTTGAGACAAGAATATTCGAAGCTGGTTCTGCGGTACTTAAATTGAGTAATTATAGTAACGCAAGTGCGAGTGGTGAGGTTAAACAAGAGTGGATAGATGCAAGCAATACTGTGATCCAATGTAATTTCTTCAACAGCGCTAACCAAGCATCTACTCCAACCGTAGTTTATCCTATTGTATATCAACCTTATGATGGTACATGGGAACCGTTTACTGGTGGAGAGCCTAGTCCAAGTCCAAGTTATGCCCAAGAGCCTAAATTTATAGGTGATATAGGTCAAAACTTATTCGATGCTAGTAAATTACCTACCAAATCACAAGGTGGCGCTACAGTTACGAACAATGGAGATGGAAGTTTTACTATTAGTGGTAGTGGAAATTTAAGTGAGCAATTTTCATTATATTACGAATTAACACACGAAGAAACTTTAAAAATGTTGAAAGTCGGAAAAATTACATTAAATCAAAATGGTGGCGATACGACACCGTATGTGGTGGTGCAATTATTAAAAACTGGCGGTGGTGCATGGTTTCAATTAAATAAGTCTATCCAAAGCGTAAATATAACCCAAGAAATGCTACAAGACATTGGTTGCGTTCTTCGAGCTTTGCTTTATGGTGCGAATGGTGCAGCAATTCAAACAGGTACTATCAAACCAATGCTTTATCAAGACGGTGACGGTCAATATCGTCCATTCAGCGAAACTCCTAAGTATTATTTGGATGTTAATGCTCAATCTGATAATTTATTAAATGGTGATTATTTCTATAACTATGGTCTTAACTATTTAATACAAAACTCATCAGGTGCACTTAACGCAATTAGTAAAAAACAATATCGTGGTAGAAATTGTTTGTATGTCGATGCTACAAGTTCTATTTTAAGAAATTGTCAATTCTTAAAAAATAGATTTAAGCCTAATACAAGATATTACATTAATATTACTATGTTGTCTTATGATGCAAGTAAACCAAATCAAACAGGCTTATATGTGAGGGTTATATATACAAATGGAACTCGTTTGTTGATAGGTGCTCCAAATGAAGATAAATTTAATTCTACTTTTGTTTCTAGTGACCCGAACAAATCTATATCTTATATAGATTTATCTTATGCTTATCATAGTATTGGTTATATTGATTTAGATAACTCATTTATTTGCGAAGAAGCAATTTATAAGAAATCTATAATTGACAATGCAAGTATAGACTTAGACCAACCATTAAGAGCGTTGCCTAATGGTGTGGGGGATTATATTACACAAGATGATAAAGTAATTAGAAATGTTGGGTATGTTGATTTGGGCAGTCTTAATTATGTTGATTATTCAAATTACAACGGATATTATGCGACGGTAGGTAATTTAAAAAGCGATAATTATGGCGAAGCAATATGTACGCATTTTAAAGTGATAAAATCGCATGGAGAAATGGGTATTAGAATTGGCGCAGGTAACTCCAATATTTATATTGAACAAGTAAGTGATATATATCCAACTGTTTCTGAATTTAAAAGCGCTATGAGTGGCGCTAAGTTGTTTTATGAACTCGCTACGCCAACTACGAATGAATTAACCGATGAACAAAAGCAACAATGGCACTCATTACAAAGATTTAGCGACAAAACTCACATCTATGGAAACTTTAAAACATCTATGATTGAGTATAATCAAGGATTGAAAAGTGGTGCGTTGCCAAAAGTTAGCGTTAAAAATATATCTATGTCGACAGATACAGATATATTATATGAACCATATAATGCACAAAAAATTAATGTTGCAAATATTCAATTAAATAAATTATACAATGACAATGAATTGAGTTCAAACGGTATATTTGATAGTGTTGATTTAGAAAAAGCATTATTTACGCAATATATAAAGTTAACATCGTTCACAACGCCTACATCAATTGTATCGGGAGTTGGGGTTGATTATGTCGTAATTCCTAAACCTAGTGATTATTCGGGATATGGTAATACTACCAAAGGAGCAGTAATGGGGGATTCGTTTAGAAGTAGTAATTCAACAACATTGATTGACTACGAGGAATTTGTTTTGTATACTAGATATAATTCAAACTCATTTTACTTAAGCGTACCTAAAGGTATGAATATGGATTTAATTAAAAACTATTTATTAAATAGACAATACTATTATACGTTAACAAACCCTATTACTCTTAATATTGGTTCAAAATTAGGACAACAATGGGAAGATTTTAAATTAAATGCTGGAATGAATACTATTTATGACGATAGTGACAATGGCGTTTATCCTTATTTGTATTTAACTTATAGAGATTCGGCTCAGACTTCATAGAAAGGGGGAATAGAGCAAAATGATATTTGGTTTTGATGCGAACTTAGGTTCAAGTGCATTAACTTCTTTAAGCACTACGACCCCTGACTTGGGGTCTTTTAATAAAATGGTTTTTTATAATAAAAACTATGATATGAAATTAACTCAAATTTATGGTAATTATATTGATGTAACCGAAGAATATTTAGAAAATTATGATGTAAGTGTTATACCAGTA
>ENA-ORRA01001923-ORRA01001923.1-human-gut-metagenome-genome-assembly--contig:-NODE-1923-length-12547-cov-6.203410_pt1 | contig 12547 bp, 9 predicted proteins | sample MGYA00242169_ERZ509122 | MGnify/ENA primary metagenome ERZ509122 (study PRJEB26280, sample SAMEA2338650) | human gut metagenome | biome: human gut; feature: human-associated habitat; material: faeces...
GCCGTCATTCCCGCTGCCGCTACCTCCTCCGCCCTGATCTACGTGGGCATCCTGATGCTCCAGGGCCTGAAGAACGTGGATTTCGACGATCTGGACCAGGTGGTTCCCGTGTTCCTGATGCTGCTGGCCATGCCCATCTCCGGCTCCATCGGCCACGGAATCGGTATTGCCATGATCTCCTACACCGTGATCAAGGTGTTCTCCGGCCGTGCCAAGGATGTGTCTGTCCTGACCTACATTATTTCCCTGCTGTTTATCATCAAGTTCTTTGCCGTTGTCTAAACGGTCAGCGGCCCCCGGTACAGCCGGGGGCCGCTTTTCAGCCATGCGCACCGGCTCTTGGTCGGAGCGCATATTTTTATTGTTCCTGCTCGGCCTTGTATGCAATGGCCTCCTTCTGGTAGTCCAGCGCCGCCTGCCGCAGCTCGGCAATGGCGGCCTCGTCCAGCTGGCCTTTGATCTTGGCGGGGGAGCCGAAGGCCAAAGACCCGTCCGGTATCTCCACGTTCTGCGGTACCAGCGCCCCCGCGCCGATCAGGCAGTTGCTGCCGACCTTCGCGCCGTTCAGCACGATGGCGCCCATGCCGATGAGGGTGTTGTCACCCACGGTGCACCCATGGAGAATGGCCCCGTGGCCCACCGTTACGTTTTCGCCCACCGTCACCGGATGGTCGTAGTCCACGTGCACCACACAGTTATCCTGGATATTCGTGCCCGCACCGATGGTGATCGGCGCCCGGTCGCCCCGCAGCACCGCGCCGAAGAACACGCTGCTGTTAGCGCCCAGGGTCACGCTGCCCCGGACGGTGGCGTTGTCCGCCACAAAGGCGGAGGGATGGATGACAGGTTTTTTCATGGCTGCACCTCGCAAAAGTTTTTCTGCATTGTATCACAACTTTCCGGGAAAATCGACAGTCACGGTAAAATTTGTGCTTACATTTTTCGTCAGAATATGTTATACTGATGTCAGGTAATGGTGAGCAAAAGGGGAACGCATGGTCGTGTGCCATGTGCCTTTTTGTGTATATATGTGTATGTATGTTGCGGATAAGGAGCGTGTGTGATGTTTGCAGCGGGTGATCTGGTGGTATACGGCGGCGAGGGCGTCTGCCGGGTGGAGTCCATAGGGCCATCCGGTCTGGCCTATGACGGCGGCGACAAGGTCTACTATCATCTTTCTCCCCTGTACCGCGGCGGCACCGTTATGACTCCGGTGGACACCGCTGTCCTCATGCGTCCCATCATCAGCCGTGACTGTGCGCTGAAACTGATCGCCGCGCTGCCGGTCCTGCCGGAGCAGAAGCCCGCCGAGCGCGGTATGCGTGCTGCCAAGGATTTCTACCACCAGCTGGTGCTCCGCTGTGACTGCGCCGAGCTGGCCGCCATGATCCACGGTATCTGCCGCAAGCGGGCGTGGGCCCTGCGCCATGGTAAGAAGGTCAGCCAGATGGATGAGCGCTATCTCAAGCGGGCTGAGGACCAGCTCTACGGCGAGCTGGCCGCGGCACTGGATATGCCCCGGGATCAGATGATCCCCTATATCCGCCAGACCTGGGCCAAGTGGCCCGAGCAGCTGCCCAAGCAGGGGCAGGAGGAGCCGGCGGAGGCTGCTGAAGTGGAATAAGCGGACAGGGACGGCGGGAGCCGTCCCTGTTTTAACAGCAACTCGTATCAAACATTTGGGGCGAAAAGGGTGTATTCTGTTCACAGCGAGAGAAGGGAGCAAGCCTATGTACGAATGGCAGCAGCTGATCCAGACCGTCGTCAATGAGATGGACGACGCCATTATGCGCCGGGACGATCAGGCGTTGACACTGCGGGCGCTGGCGGCACGTCTGCACTATTCTGGGTACCACGCCACCCATAAATTCCGCGAGATCGCGGGTATGTCCCTGCGTACCTACCTGCACCAGCGGCGCCTGGCCTTTGCCCTGAAGGAGGTGCGCGATACCGACCGGCCTTTGTTGGACATCGCGCTGGACTACGGCTTTTCCGGGCAGGAGGCCTTTACCCGCGCCTTCAAGGCGCTCTACGGCGTTACCCCCGGTGTTTACCGCCGCCGGCCCCGCCCCGTAGTGCTCCGCACCCGCATCCATCCCTTCGATCGCTATATCTTTGGATTGGGAGAGATCGGTATGGTCAAAAGTGAACAGGGCGTCAAGACGTATTTCTATTTTGTGCCGGGACAGTACTTCAAGTACATCCGGCCCATCAGACGGGAGAAATAAGAAAACAGGGCAGCCCATTGGGCTGCCCTGTTTTTCAGATCAAGAATTCCGCAGGGACGTCGTGGGAGGAAAACAGCAGCGGCGACAGCGTTCTGGCATAGGCCCCGGTGTTCCCCACGGCCACAAGATCTCCCACCGCCAGCGCCGGACCGGTGAAGTTCTTAGCCAGCACGTCCGCGGCGCAGCAGAGGTTTCCTGCGATGTCTACGGTCTCGGTGATGCCGGTATCCTCCGCAGGCAGGGCGGTGATGGGGAAGGCGGTCTCGCCGGTAAACAGAGGCTCCTGAGGCGCAAGGGGGCCTTCTCCGGCGGCGTTACGCAGCATGGCGGCAAGAGAGGGCTTCTGGAAGCCGTTGAGACAGTTTTCTACGATGACATAGGTGGTGCCGTGGGACGTCTTTTTGTCTACCACAGGCAGATAGTACGTTCCCGCCTGTGCTGTCAGAAACCGCCCGGACTCCACCAGCAGCCGTGCGCGGAGGGTACGGGCGTTTTCCTCTGCCACGGCCTGCGTACATTGCTTCAAGGTGCTCATGTTCAGCGGCGGTTGGCACGCCGGGTCGTAAACGATGCCTACTCCGCCGCCGAAGTTGATATACTCGATGGAACAGTCCAGAATATCGCGGACGCGGAGGGCCAGCGCGAAGCAGTTTTTGTAGTAGCGGGTGAGGGTGTCCGCGGAGAGGTTCTGGGAGCGCAGGTGGACATGGAGGCCGCAGACGGCTATCGGCAGCGTTTGCAGCAGGATTTTTAGTGCCGGGAGGTCGGACTCGTCGATGCCGAACTTGGATGTCCCGCCCGCACCGCCGTCCATGCTGAAGGCGGGGTTTACGCGCAGACCGATGGCCTTCGTCTCGCCGCGGGCAGCGGCCATAGCGGCGATTCGCCGCACCTCGCCGATGGAATCGGCGATCAGATGGCAGTTATCCCACGCGGCGGCCAGTGCACGATCGCTTTTTCCGGCGGCGGAGAAGTAGATATCCTCTTGCGCGATTCCGCATTCCGCGGCCAGGCGGACCTCCCCTGCGCTGGCCGCATCCGCGCCGATGCCCAGCGCCGCAAGGTGCCGTATTACCGGTGGGAAGGGGTTGGCCTTCACGGAGAACAGAATATCAAAGCCGGGGAAGGTCCTGTGGAGAGTCTCTGCCTGTGCGGTAAGGATCTCGCGGGAGTAAATGTAGCAGGGCGCGTGCTGACGCGCCAAGGCGAGGGCATTTTCGCTCATGGGGCACCATCCTTTCGTGTACTGTTGATGACAGTATAGCATAGGGTGGAGGGGAAAGGCAAAACATTCCTTGCACGCCGACGTGAAGTGTGCTACAATACGGCGTGGATATGCGGGCGTGGTGGAATTGGTAGACTCGATGGATTTAGGTTCCATTGCCAACAGGCGTGCGGGTTCGAGTCCCGCCGCCCGCACCAAAAAGGGAAAGACACATATTCATGTGCCTCTCCCTTTTTGGTATGATGAACAGGAGGCGGCTCTATGAAACGAATAGCGTCCATACAGGACATCTCCTGTCTGGGGCGGTGCTCGCTGACGGTGGCGCTGCCGGTGATCTCCGCCATGGGGGTGGAGTGCGCCATCGTGCCCACGGCGGTGCTCAGTGCGCACACGGCGTTCCCGGGCTTTGTCAGCCGGGATCTCAGCGACCAGCTGCCGGCCATCGCCGATCACTGGCGGTCCCAGCAGGTGCATTTTGACGCGCTCTATACCGGTTACATCGCCTCCGCGCCCCAGGTGCAGCAGGTGATGGACTTTTTCGACGCGGTGAAGAGCCCGGATACGCTGCTGATCGTGGACCCGGCCATGGCGGACCACGGGAAGCTGTACAGCGGGTTTGACGGCGCTTTCCCGGCGGCGATGGCCCGCCTGACGGCTCGGGCGGACGTGGCGCTGCCCAATATCACGGAGGCCTGCCTGCTGACCGGTACGCCGTACCGGGAGGAGGTGGACGAGGGCTTTGCTTGTGAGCTGCTGCGGGGAGTGGCTGCGCTGGGGGCGAAGAAGGTGATCCTCACCGGGGTGTCCTTTGCGCCGGATAAGCTGGGCGCTATGGGCTATGACAGCGGCGCGGGGACGTATTTCACCTGTCTCGGTCCGCGGAACCCGGCCTCCTTCCACGGCACGGGGGATATCTTCGCCGCCGTTGTCACCGGCGGGCTCATGCGGGGCATGACGCTGGAGCAGGCGGCTTCGCTGGCGGTGGAATTTGTACTTGCCTGTATCGACGCCACGGCGCGGGATCCGCAGGCCGGGTGGTACGGCGTGGAGTTTGAAAAGGCGCTGCCGCTGCTGTGCGAACGGGTGCGGGAGCTGCCGGAAAACTGAAAAGAAAACAGCCCTGCGGCGCTGCCGCAGGGCTGCTGTGCATTTATTCGGGGTCGCCGTCCGCGTGCTCCGCCGGTTTGTCTTCGGCGGGGGTGCCTTCCGGGTCCTTATCCTCTGGCTTCTCATCGTAGTCCGGCATGGGGATGGGCTCGGACACGATGTTGATGTGCCTGGCGGGGGCCTCGATGGTCTCCGGCACGCTGGGCCGGAAGGCGGGCTGGCTGCTCTTGCTGGCGCCGTAGTTGTCCACGGTCTCCGGGTCACGGCCCTCGATGATGGCCATCATCTCCTGGCCGGTGATCGTCTCCTTCTTCAGCAGGTACGCGGCGATCTTGTCCAGCAGTTCCCGGTTCTCCCGCAGGATCTGCTTGGCCTCCTCGTGGCACTGGCGCAGGATCTTGATGGTCTCGCGGTCGGCTGCGGCGTAGGTCTCCTGGGCGCAGGTCATGGAGTAGCCGCCGTCCAGATACTGGCTCTGAACGCTGCCCAGGGCCATCATGTCGAACTCGTCGCACATGCCGAAGCGGGCCACCAGGTTCCGGGCCATCTCCGTGGCGCGCTCGATGTCGTTGGCGGCGCCGGAGGTCATGGTGTTGCACACCACCTCCTCACTGGAGCGTCCGGCCAGCAGGGTGCGGATCTCGGTCAGAATGTCCTCGCGGGACATGAGGAACTTTTCCTCCTCCGGCAGGTGCAGGGTGTAGCCCAGCGCACCCTGGGTATGGGGTACGATGGTGATCTTGCTGACGGGCTGGGCATTCTTCTGCTTGGCCGCCACCAGCGCGTGACCCACCTCGTGGTAAGCGATAATGCGCTTTTCCGCCTCGGTGATGACGGTGCCCTTCTTCTCGCTGCCGGCGATGACCAGCTCAAAGGACACCAGCAGATCGTCCTGATTTACGGCCCGGCGGCCCTTGCGCACGGCACGCAGGGCGGCCTCGTTCACCAGGTTGGCCAGGTCGGCGCCCACGCAGCCGGCGGTGGCCTGGGCGATCTTTTCCAGATTTACGTCCTCGGCCAGGCGGATATTGCGGGTGTGTACCTGCAATGTGGCCAGACGGCCGGCCAGGTTGGGCCGGTCCACGGTGATGCGCCGGTCGAAGCGGCCGGGGCGCAGCAGCGCCTTGTCCAGCACCTCGGGGCGGTTGGTGGCGCCCAGCACGATGACGCCCTTGCTGGGGTCAAAGCCGTCCAGCTCGGCCAGCAGCTGGTTCAGCGTCTGCTCCCGCTCGTCGTTGCCCCCCATGCGGTTGTCGCGGGACTTGCCGATGGTGTCGATCTCATCGATGAAGATAATGCAGGGAGCGACCTTGGCAGCCTCCTTGAACAGGTCGCGGACGCGGCTGGCGCCCACGCCCACGAACATCTCCACAAAGTCGGAACCGGAGATGGAGAAGAAGGGGACGCCGGCCTCGCCGGCCACAGCCTTGGCCAGCAGGGTCTTGCCGGTACCGGGGGAGCCCACCAGCAGCGCGCCCTTAGGCAGCTTGGCGCCGATGGCGGTGTATTTGCCGGGATTGTGCAGGAAGTCGATGATCTCCTCCAGCGACTCCTTGGCCTCGTCCTGACCGGCCACATCCTTGAAGGTGACGCCGGTGGACTTCTCCATGTAGACCTTGGCGTTGGCCTTGCCCACACTGCCGATGCCGCCGAAGCCGCCGCCTCCGGATTTGCTCATCAGACGCATGACCAGCATGAACGCGCCCACGATGAAGATGGTGGGCAGAATATACTGGATCATGATCATCAGGAAGGGGCTCATCTCTGCCTTGTAGAAGCCGGTATAGGCCACATTGTGCTCCTCCAGCAGGGGGAGCAGATCGGCGTTGGAGAGGTACACGGTGTACAGCGTCAGGCCGGAGTCCTTGGACTGGGTGTAGGTTTTTGTCTCCGTCTTGCTGCCGGAGGTGACCTCCTCGGTGAAGACGTAGCCGTCCACGGGGGTGACATAGATGGTGCTGTCCTTGAACAGGATCTCCTTCACCTGATCCTTTTCGATCATGGAGATCATGTCGCTGTATTTGATCTCGTGACTGGTGCTCTTATTGGCGGCGTTGTTGTTGTAGGCGTTGAAATACTGGAACGCCACCGTCAGCACCAGTGCCCACACGATCAGCGTGAGAACGCCGCGGAAACCGCCGTTTTTGCCGTTCTTGCCGCCGCGGTTGCTATTGTTGCTGCTGTTATTATTGGCCATATGTTTATCCTCCGTTTGACTTGTGAGGGGAATATAGTTTCCAAACAGTATACCACACCTGCCCGAAAGTCTCAAGGCAAAGGCAGAGGGTTTTCCTGTAAAATTTCTATGAATGTGCCTTTATATTGACGAAAGGATGTGGTATACTGATGACAATTATATGGATCGCGAGGTATGCCCCATGAGAGAGATAAAGGACACCGAGAACAGACGGCCGCTGCCCGACGCCGAGGCGGACGGCATCATCGAGGGCCGCAACGCGGTCATCGAGGCCCTGCGGACGGAGACGGCTATCGATAAAATTTACATCGCCAAGGGCGAGACGGACAAGACGCTGGGACACATCGCCTCCAAGGCCCGCGCCGCAGGTATCGTGGTGGTGGACGCCGACCGGCGGAAGCTGGACGCCATGAGCCGCACCCATGCCCACCAGGGGGTCATCGCCCTGGCGGCCGTGCGGGAATACGCCACGGTGGAGCAGATCCTGCAGTCCGCCGCCGCCAAGGGCGAGGCGCCGCTGCTGGTGGTGTGCGACGAGATATCCGACCCCCACAACCTGGGCGCGATCCTGCGTACCGCCGAGTGTGCTGGGGCCCATGGGGTCATCATTCCCAAGCGGCGCAGCGCGGGACTGACGGCCATCGTGGCCAAGACCTCCGCCGGCGCGGTGAGTTATATCCCGGTGGCGCGGGTGCCCAACATTCCGGCGCTGCTGAAGGACCTGAAAAAGCAGGGCGTGTGGGTGTTCGGTACGGCGGCGGATGGGAATACCACGCTGTACAATGCCGATCTGAAGGGGCCGGCGGCCATTGTCATCGGCTCCGAGGGGGCGGGTATGACCCGCCTGGCGGCGGAGAATTGCGATTTTCTGGTGAGCATTCCCATGAAAGGAAAGATATCCTCGCTGAATGCCAGCGCGGCGGCGGCCATACTGCTGTATGAGGCTGTGCGGCAGCGGGGATAACGGAAAGCGACGCGGAACAGGACGAAAACAGGAAAGAACAGCATGAGAAGGCGACGGGACGAGGAACTATACGGCGCGTTCGACGAGCAAGAGGACGAGCTTTCACTGGAGGCCATCCTTGCCGAGTACGGCAAGGGTGGGCGTCAGCCTGCCCTGGAGGAGCCGTCGGAGGGACCTCCGTCCCAGCCGGAGCCCGTTCCTGAACCGGAGCCTATTCCGGAGCCGGAACCGGTCCAGAAAGAGGAGCGGGTCCCGGGACCGGAATATGAATCCCCCGCGCCGGATCGGGTGGCGTTGAAGGATATCATGTCCCAGACGGTGGACGCGGTGCTGGAGGACGAGGATGACGGCGTCATCGCCCAGCCGGTGCCCCTGCGGGAGCGTCTTGCGGCGGTGCTGGAGAGGTTCCACCGTCCGGCGGCGGAGCAGAGGCGCCGTCCGGCTTTTCAGGACACCGAGCAGCTGTTCGACGAGCCGGAGGAGGAACCGGAGCCGGAGGAACCGCCGGAGCCGGAGCCTCTGCCGGAGGATGTGCTGCGGGATGCCAAGCGCCGGTGCAGCCGACTACGCGGCGGACTGATATGGGGGATGCTCCCGGCGCTGGCACTGGTGGCCGCGGCGGTGCTGCAGGAGCTGGAAAAGCTGCCGTCGGCATGGCTGGACGAGTCGCTGCTGCGGTGCGCCGCCCTGGGGGCGGGGCTGCTGCTGACAGCGCTGGCCTGTATGCCGGTGTGGAAGCAGGCCGTGTCGCTGCTGCGTGAGGGAAGGGCGGGTTGTGAGCTGTGTGCCGCTGTCGCCGTGCTGACGCAGCTGATCTGCTGTGTGTGCGGCATGGTCACGGGCAGTACCCGGGCCACACCCTATGCCGCCGCCGGCGCGCTGCTGATCCTGGCCTGCCAGTGGGGGCTGTACCTGGAGGCGTCGGCACTGCGGAACGCCTACCATCTGCTGGTGCTCAACGGCACCGTGCCCTATGTGGCGTCGGTGACGGCGGCGGGCGTATGCAGGCAGCAGGGGACGGCAGAGGGCTTTTACCGTCTGTGCAGCAAGCCCGATCCGGCGCGGAGATGGCAGAATTACGCCCTGCCGCTGGTGCTGGCCACGGCGGCGGTACTGTCCGGCGTGGTGTGCTTTTCCGGCGGGAATATGAGCGATTTCCCCTGGGTGCTGACGGCGCTGACCACCGCCGGCGCGGGGCTGGGGATTCCCCTCAGCGGGGCTCTGCCCATGTACTATCTGTCCCGGCGGCTGAGCCGCCGCAGGCTATGCCGGGGCGAAGGCGGTCAGCCGGCCGCGGCGGCTGGTGCTGACGGACGACGATCTGTTCCCGGCGGGAACAGTGACACTGAACGGCTATAAGGTCTTCGGCGAGGAGCGCAGCCGCGCGGTGTCCTACGCCGCGTCGGTAGCCAGGGCGGCTGGCAGCAGCCTGACGCCGCTGCTGGAGCGCCAACTCACCGCCGAGGGAGGTTTTCACCTGTCGGTGGAGTGGGTGAACTACTGCGAGGAGGGCGGCGTGGAGGCCAATATCCGGGGCGAAACGGTGCTCATGGGCAGTGCGTACTTTATGAAAAAGCGCAAGGTGGCCCTGCCGCGGGATATGAAGCTGTCCACCGGTGTGTTTCTGGCGGTAGACGGGGCGCTGACAGCGGTGTTTGCCGTGAAATATCAGCCCTCCCGCAACGCGGAATGGGCCCTGCGGACGCTGAAGCGGTTTCACATCGTGCCGGTGCTGGCCGTGCGAAGCGGCAACGTGACACCGGGGCTGATCAAGCGGAAATTCGGCGTGGACGCCAAGCCGGTGTATCCGGACGTATCCACGCGGCTGGCGCTGGCCCAGCTGGCGGAGCAGCAGGGCGAGCAGCCCTGCGTGGCCATCTGCCGGGAGGGACTCATGCCGCTGGTGGAGTCTGTGGCCGGGAGCCGCCGGGCGGTGAAGGCTGTACGGACCGCCACCATCCTTAGCTACATCGGCGCGGCGGCAGGCGTGGCGCTGGCCTACTATCTCACCTCTGTGGGCAATTTCGCCCTGCTGACGCCCATTGCCATGGTGCTGTATCAGGTGCTGTGGCTGCTGCCGACGCTATTGCTGGCGGGGCTGGTGAAGCACTATTGACGGAGACTCCGTCGCTTTGCCCATAGAACAAAGCCTGCCATTGTACAACCTGACGAAAAGTGCGGGATACTCCCGCACTTTTCCCACAAATATCTAAATTAGAGGTTGTCAGGCTTGAAGAAATACTATATAATCGGTACGTTGAGCTACTGTCCGCGGCTGTGGGCGGCGGACTTCAAGAAAATGAAGGGAGAACATCATCACTATGACTGCTAACGACATTCGCAATATCGCCCTGCTGGGTCACGGAGGCTCCGGCAAGACCTCTCTGGCTGAGCAGATGCTCTTTATGACCAAGGGTACTGACCGTCTGGGCAAGACTGCCGACGGCAACACCACCTGCGACTATGATGCCGAGGAGATCAAGCGCCAGATATCCATCTCCCTGGCCTTTGCCCCCGTGCAGTATAAGGGCAAGAAGATCAACGTCATGGACGCCCCCGGCAACTTCGATTTCTCCGGTGAGGCCGTGTGCGCCATCCGCGCCGCCGAGTGCGCCGTCATCGTGGGCAACGCCAAGGACGGCCTGTCCGTGGGTATGGAGCGTACCTGGAAGATGCTGGGCAAGAAGCCCCGGATGATGTTCATCAACCGCGTGGAGGAGGCCAACTCCGACTACGCGTCCTGCATTGAGGCCATCAAGGCCAAGTACGGAACCGCCATCGCCCCCATCGTGGCCACCAAGGCCGACGCCAACAAGGCTGTCACCGTCATCGTGGACCTGCTGCACAACAAGGCCTACGACGCCAAGGGTGAGTGCGCCATCCCCGGCGATATGGCCGACGAGGTGGAGGCCCTGCGCGCTGAGCTGATGGAGGCTGCCGCCGGCGCCGACGAGGAGTTGATGGAGAAGTTCTTCGAGACCATGGAGCTGTCCGCCGAGGATATGGCCAAGGGCCTGAAGATCGGTGTGCGCGACGGCAGCGTGTGCCCCGTGCTGTGTGGCTCCGCCGTCACCGGCATGGGCGTGGATATGCTGATGCAGACCATCGTGGACCTGGTGCCCGTGGCCACCGATATGCCCGCCGAGGCTGCCGAGGACGATGACGGCAACGCCATCGAGGTCGCCTATGACCCCAACGGCCCCACCGCTGCCTTCGTGTTCAAGACCATCTCCGACCAGTACGGCAAGTTCTCCATGATCAAGGTCATCCGCGGCAAGGTCACCGGCGATATGTCCCTGTATAACATGACCACCGGCAACACCGAGAAGCTGGGCCGCCTGTACACCATGAAGGGCAAGAAGGCCGAGGAGACCAAGGAGATCTGCTGCGGCGACATCGGCGCCATCGGCAAGATGGACAAGGTCAAGACCGGCGACACCCTGTGCGAGCCCAAGACCTATGTGAAGTTCGCGCCGCTGGCCTTTGCCCCCGCCTGCTACGAGCGCGCCATCTCCCCCAAGACCAAGCAGGAGATCGAGAAGCTGGGCACCGGCCTGAACAAGCTGAACGAGGAGGACCCCACCTTCTCCGTCACCAATAACGCCGAGACCCACCAGACCGTGATCTCCGGCGCCGGCGACATCCAGATCGACGTGCTGTGCAGCAAACTGAAGAGCCGCTTCGGCGTGGACGCGGAGCTGGATACTCCCCGCGTGGCCTATCGTGAGAAGATCCGCAGCACCGTCCGCAAGCAGGGCCGCTATAAGAAGCAGACCGGCGGCAGCGGTCAGTTCGGCGATGTCCATATCATTTTCGAGCCCCAGACTGAGCAGGAGGATATGATCTTCGAGGAGAACGTGTTTGGCGGCTCCGTGCCCAAGAACTACTTCCCCGCCGTGGAAAAGGGCCTGCGCGAGAGCTGCCTGCACGGCGTGCTGGCCGGCTATCCCGTGGTGTTCCTGAAGGCCACCTTGGTGGATGGTTCCTACCACCCCGTTGACTCCTCCGAAATCGCGTTCAAGCTGGCTGCCAACCTGGCCTTCAAGGCCGCGCTGCCCGAGGCCAAGCCCGTGCTGATGGAGCCCATTGGCGAGCTGAAGGTCACCATCCCCGACAGCTATCTGGGCGATGTGATGGGCGATCTGAATAAGCGCCGCGGCCGCGTGATGGGCATGAACCCCACCGGTGACGGCGAGCAGGTGCTGGAGGCTGAGGTCCCCATGGCCGAGATGATGAGCTACGCCATCGATCTGCGATCCATGACCCAGTCCCGTGGTACGTTCACCTTCAACTTCGTCCGCTACGAGGATTGCCCCGCCGCGGCGCAGGAGAAGGCTATTGCCGAGGCTAAGGCGCTGGCCGAGGCCGAGTAAATTGAAATGAGGAGCCCGGTACGCTGTGCGTACTGGGCTCCTTTGCATATTTTCCGCACCGATAGGGGAGGCTAACAGGCACTGGAAAATTTTTTTGGAAAAATGCAAAAAACCTCTTTACAAATCCAAACGGGTGTGCTACTATACTAATACAAACGATAATTGTTAGCAATAAGAGAGGAGCGCCGCAGATGGATAACACACGGTACAGCCCCAAGCGGGACGCCATACTGCAATGCCTGCGTTCCACCACCTGCCACCCATCGGCGGAGTGGGTGTACAGCCAGCTGAAGCCCCGCATACCCGACCTCTCTCTGGCCACCGTCTACCGCAATCTGGCGCGGTTCCGGGCGGAGGGCGCGGTGCAGGTCATCGGCTGTGTGGACGGTGAAGACCGCTACGACGGTGACACTGCGCCGCACGGGCACTTTATCTGCCGCACCTGCGGCTCCG
>ENA-ORRA01001928-ORRA01001928.1-human-gut-metagenome-genome-assembly--contig:-NODE-1928-length-12517-cov-2.338629_pt1 | contig 12517 bp, 7 predicted proteins | sample MGYA00242169_ERZ509122 | MGnify/ENA primary metagenome ERZ509122 (study PRJEB26280, sample SAMEA2338650) | human gut metagenome | biome: human gut; feature: human-associated habitat; material: faeces...
TAGATACCTTGCAGCGTCAGCCGGTGGTTCGGGTTGATGTCGTAGTCGAAAGCCAGTGAGTAGCTTTGGCGTTCGCGGGTTACGTAGTACTGGCGTTTCTGTGCTTCCACCATGACTACTTCGCCTTTTTTGTTGACGTCATATTCAAACTCCACATCGTCCGATCCTGACGGAGCGTTCTGATAGGAGATGGCGGCCATCATTCCCAGTTTGTCATTGAAGAAACGGTCGCCGTAGGTAAATCCTAAGTTCAACTGTGCTTTCTGGCTGATCCAGTTGTAGCCGGTTCCTGCTGTGGCGCTGAACATCCGTTTGTAAGGAGTGCTTTTTGTCACCAGATTGATGGAGCCGCCGATGGCATCTCCGTCCATATCCGAGGTAACGACTTTGTTCACTTCGATTGTCTGCACCATGTCTGCGGGGATAAGGTCGAGCTGGACATTACGGGTATCGCCTTCGGCAGAAGGGAGGCGGTTGCCGTTGATGGTCACGGAACTGAGGTCGGCGGAGGTACCGCGGACTTGTCCGAAGCGGGCTTCCCCTTGGTCGTATTGTACATTAATACCGTTGATACGTTTGAGAGCGTCGCCGATATTGGAATCGGGGAACTTTCCGACTTGATCGGCTGAAACGACATTGGTGATTCCGAGGTTGTTCTTTTGTGAGTTGATGGCACGGCGTTGTCCCTGAAAGGCGCCGCCTACCACTACTTCCTGCAGTTCGAGTCCTTCATTGAGTACGACGTCCTTTTCGAGCGTCTTTCCTGCCGGAATGGTGATTTTCATTTCGACGGGAGAGTAGCCTACGTAGCTGACTTTCACGGTGTATGTGCCCGGTGTGAGATTGGCGAATGTATAATAACCGTTGACGTCGCTTGTCACTCCGGTATGTAGTTTTTCGATGTAGATGGAGGCTCCCGGAAGAATTTGCTTGGAAGTGTCTACTATGCGTCCGCGGATCGTACCCTGTCGGGCTACGTTTACTTTTTCCTCTGCAAAAGTATTTCCGCTTGTACTCATGATTAAAAGAGTCAAAGAGACTAATCTGAGAAATCGTTTCATAAATGTTAGCGTGCGTTAATTATTTGCTGCAAAAGTAGAGGTTTGACGTTTCTTGCTTTTTACAGTTGATTGAAGAACGCGTAACAAATATGCTACGATTGTGTTACGCAAGAAGGGCGCCCGCCTGCGGACACCCTTCGATACCTAACCCGATAAAAAGTTATCTTGAATGTATCTGAGATACGATCAATTCATTGGAATGTCGATACGTTCGCCCGTAACGGAAACGGCGCTTAACCGGAAACCATCTTTCCAGCGAACCGGAATGGTGAATGTATCTACAGACGAAGGGGCATTTTCGCCGCTGCAGATGAGGATGAATTTGCCGGTTTCATCTTTCACTTCGTACGTCACTACATTGGTCCAGTTCTTGATCGTGATGGTCTCACCGTTGTAAGTCATCGCATTATCGCCGGAACCTACCGTAAATGTCTTGGGAGCATGAGTAGCATTCTCTCCTTTGATGATGGCGGGTTTCGTTTTATACAGTTCGTACGTATTATCCGAGATGTATTCTAGAGCGACATCCGGACGGGTGCCTCCCAGTGCGTTCACTTTCTGTTTGAGAGCGTCTATCATGTCTTGTGTCACGGTCAGCTGCTTTTTCCCGTAGTCGTCCAGTTCTTTGTCTACCGGAGTCAGGAATCCCCATTTAGTGAAGAAGTCGAGTAAGTTCATACCGGAAATCTTGGAGCAGGCATACACAAAGTCGAGCTGAATTTCTCCGTGAGTCATTCCGGTGTAGTCTTTATTGCGGGCGTATTCATATACTTCCGGATAAAAACCTCCTTTGTCCGCCTGTTGCAACGGAGTCCTGCCCAGCACCTTCCCGAAATAGAGTTCCAGTTGCCAGAAGGGAACGAGCTTACAGAATACATCGTTGGCATTATTCTTTCCCAGATTCTGGAAGTCGGCGTGCGGGCTTCCGGTGGCAATAATCCCACTCCATGCTTTGGAGTATCTGTTTCGGTAGGTGATTCCCATGTCTTCGACCTGTATGCGGGAGGGCTGGCCGAAAATGGTGGTCTGTATGTACTCGGACATGATGTTGTTCGTCACTTCCGTGTTGCCGCCCCACAATACTCCCGGACGGGTCTGATTGCAATGTCCTATCTCGTGTGCCGGTCCCCAGCAAGCGCTTGTCTTTAGCTTTTCCGGACTACAGATTTCATTCATTGTTGTTCGGTTGTAGGCTGTGTGATAGGCTGTGGCGTACATATAGGACTTATACATGACATTCAGATACATCCGGTTTCTGAACATCTTGTCGTATTTCTCCAATCCCAGCAGCTGCTGCTCGCTGTACACGATCTTGTCATAAAGGTCTATCAGTTCATCTCCCTTGGAACCTGTGTATGTCCGGAGGTCACTCGTCTCGAAAGTGAGGTGGGCATATTTCCCCAGTACGTCAAAATACCGGTTGGTTGCTTTGTTGAGCAGTTCCGACCAGCGTCCGTTATGCTCCGGGTTTTGCGAGTCGAAGTAGCCGTTCACTTTTCCCGATGCAAAATGGATTTTGACAGGGGCCGCTGCTGGATCGTCCAGCGTTTTTGTGACGTACATCACGTACACCAGTCCTTGTTCGCTGATAGTAAGCTTGTTGATTCCCTGATTCAGTAAGTAGGTTACTCCGCCAAAACCGTCATTCTCTGGTGCATCCAGATTCTGTACCCGCAGTCCGATGTCATATCCGTGTGTGTCTCCCACCAACACAATCAGGTTTTCACCTGCCTTGACCGATATTCCGGTCGGATTGTCCAACTGACTGTAAGGGTTGGTCTTATGGGTTTCCGACTGGATATCCGGATTGGGATATGCCTTGAACTCGCTGATACGGAATTCTGCGGGATACTTGCCTTTAATCATATAGTAGGCTATATTTTTAAAGAACGGGTATTCGCACTGCGCTATGTCATCTTCCGTAATACCGGTTTTCAGTTCACTGCAACTTGCGTCTGTGAAGAGAGTCGAATAATCAAAGTTCACGGGATTCTTTGCAAAGAACTCCATCTCGGCGCATGAAGCAAATCCTTGTCCGTCACCGGAACCGCTTTTTACGATGAAACGGAAAGACTTTGCCTGTATCGTTTGGTCAAATGTTATTTTACTTGCCGTAGCCGAACCTTGAAAATCCTTATCAATAAGTTTTGTGAATGTGTGACCGTCTGCTGAATATTGTATTTCTGTTTCTATGAATCTACCATTATTTCCGTTGTTGCGCGGATGATATATCAAATAATCGACATCTGTGACTGTTTCAAAATTATAGGTTAATGTGATGGGGAAATAGTTGCTTGCACCATTACTCCAACTGGAATGATAAAGTGTCGAATAATCTCCGTCAAAAGATTTTTCGATGTTGCTGCCGGATTGAAAAGAAGAAGCCGTTCCGCTTACTATTTTGATCTTGATGTCACCTTTTACGTCTTCTCCGTTGCCTTCGGCAAATTCGTTGAGTCCTTTCTGGGTAACAAATACGGATGCGCTTACAGGTTCTGCCTGTTCCGTATCGGGATCGATAGTCGGTAATACTTCTGTTATTTCAATGTTGCCATGACGCTGACTGTCAAGTCCGGTCGCTTTCACCATATATGTATGGGGGATGGTGACTGTGGCCGGTGCACGGCTGGCAGGTTTTGCGGTAATCCATTCCGGCAAAGTGATGGCTACTTCTACATTTGTCGTCACGTCAAACTGGATTTCTCCACCGATAACACCTACCTCGAAGCTGGACTGGTCAACCAGAATGGCTGCTTCGTATCCCAACTGGCGTACTGTGATTGTCTTTGTCTGGTCGGCAGCTATCACGGTAACGGTTGCTTTACGCACGTACCGTTCTTCACTTTCGTCTACAGATATTTTCAGTGCCTTCCCGTCTGCTGACGGGTGGCACCAATTTTTATCTGATTTGACAGTCCAGGTATCCACATTGGTAGTGACAGCTACATTCTGGCTACCGGACTCACTCTTGAAATCAACTGTCTCTTTTCCAACGGTTAAATTGGGGGTTGAAGAGCCGTCATCGTCAGAGCATGCCGTAGATAGGCATGGCAGCAACGATAATAGAAAGAAAAGCAGTATATATTTCTTCATTCTTTTTTTTTATTCAAGTACGACCATTGAACATTGATAGATTTCCAGTTCTCCTAAAGCAAAATAAGGAGTGCCCTTCGTGGTCTCTGTCACTTCGAACCAAAGATAGCGGGAAGGTTTTGACAGCGGAATTACCTCTGAGTTGTACACTTCGCTCACTCCGTCGGGAAGTCCTGTTAAGGTCGTTTCCTTGTGGGTGCCTGCCTGTGAGATATCCACTGTGTTGCCATCAATTTTCTCGACGCCATCAAACCATTCTGCTGGATTATAACTATCACTTGTATATAGGTTGATCGTTTTCCATGAACTATCGTTCGCACGGTTGGTATTGGTCGAACGGAATTTAATAGCGCTGACTTCTTCGCCTAAATCTACTACCAGATAATGTGGCATTTCCACTAGTGAGCTCCACCACGAGTGGAAGAAGGTTGCTATATTTCCGTCTACCAGGTCTTTGATCGGACGGGTAGGAAATGGAGCATTCGTCCATATTTTCTTATAGTCCAGATCTATCTTTACGGGAGTGCCAAACGTTGGACTTGCCTTTTCTGCTTGTGCAGTTATCTGATGGATGGTGCCTGCGGTGTTGCCACGATTGAAGGCTTGTACGGTGAAGTTGATTTCACCGTACTTTTGGAGCAGATTGTCTATTACCAGTTCATTGGCATATTGACTGACTTGTTTTCTGTATGACTTTCCTGTGGCTCCGATGGTATATTCTATCTGTACATAATATAAGTTTTCATCGGCAGGGTTGGTCCAGCTCAGGGTAATCTGTCCCGGAGCGGGAGTCGCTTTCAGATTTTCGATGTCGCTGGGTACCGGATAGGAATCTTTGTCATCGCTGCAAGACCAGAGCATGGCTAATCCTCCGATAAGACATATCGTCATAAGTATCTTTTTCATAATCAGATTGTTTTTAATAATTGTTATTCATCATTGATTAGTAGCCCGGATTCTGCACCATGTTCGGGTTCTTGCTTACTTCACCTGCCGGAATAGGCATCAGATACTGGCGGGGGGCGTCGAATGTGCGCTTGTCCTGTATCTCTACAATCTTGGCGAAGTCTTCCAGTGTCTCGGCAAGAATGTTCAGACCACGTACTTTGACATTGAAGTAAGTATCTGCCATCTTCCAGCGGCGGATATCCCAAAAATTGTGATTTTCCTGATAAAGCTCGATCATGCGTTCCTGTCTGACGATTTTCATCACTCTGCCGTCAGGACCGCATTGACCGTCATAGCTTGTCAAAGGAACTTTGGCATTTGCCCAGCTTTCCAGTACTGATTTGAGTCCGGCGCGTTCGCGTACTTTGTCCAGATAAGCCATTCCTTTTTCGGGATAACCTTCTTTGCCGTATCCTACACAGGCTTCGGCATAGTTCAGGTAAAGTTCGGCGAGACGTATCACAGGCCACGGATATTCTACCGTTGGTCCGGGGGTACCAACGGTAGCTTGTATCCCTGGGTGTACACCTTTTTTGTTCAGGTATCCTGTTTTGGAGTAGTTCTGAGAGCGTGCTGCAGTGACAATCTTTCCGTCATCGGCTCTGACACCGCAGTTTTCTGTTGCCAGAAATCCGGTCAACCACTTGTCTCCTTCAGAACGCTCAGCGCCCCAGAATTTGTGATAAGCATATCTTTTATCGTCTGTACGACATTCATAATAACCGTTCTCAAAAGCAATCCACGCATAGAATCGGGGTTCGCGGTTCATGTTCATGTATAATGTTCTTTTTCCCGGTTCGGCATAGGTAGTGCCTTCAGGGATGGTTACGATATCCAGTTTGTTGTTTGTATTGAATGCCGGGTCTTCATCAATCGGTAATCCATTGACTGTGTAGAAGCGGTCGAGCATGGTAATAGTGGGGGCTATACCATTCCACGAACCACGGGGGAAGAAAGGTATGGATTTGCGTTGGATACCATAAGCACCTGCTTTACGGGTTTCGGGGAAGATGACTTCTTTGAAATTCTCGCTATCCATAAAGGTCATACGAAGTGTGCGTTCTGTCAGGTTGGCCGGTTCCGGATAAGCACTACTTGCAGTATTGGCGATATAGAGTTCGTGACCGGCCGCTAATGCTGCCTGAATAGCTTCCCATGTTGCATCTGCTGCACGTTTGTATTTTTCTTCCGAATAAGTGGTTGGCATGAGCTGTTCGCCGTCTGGGTTCTTAAAGTCTGCATAGTCAGGATTTCCGTTGAATAATGGTGAAGCGGCATAAAGCAACATACGTGCTTTTAAGCTTTTGGCAATGACACTTGTGGCACGTCCATAATCCGAGCTATTGCGTGTGGCAGGAAGTCTGGTGGCTGCATCGTCAAGTAAGTCGGCAACCCAGTCGATACATTCATCGTACGGACGACGTCCGAGCATATTCTCTGCGGGAGTGTCGAGTGCCGGAAGTTCTTTCACCAAAATACTCGGTCCGTAGCATTTGATCAGCAGTAGATGGAAATAGGCGATAAGGAAGTCGGCTTCTGCTGTGTAAAGATCGACTTCATCCTGGCTGATTTTAGGCACGGAGTTGATGTTCTCTTTCAGCAAATAGCATTGACGTATTCCCTGAAACAGTGTATTCCAATAGCTGATAATCCAGTTGCTTGAGTCATAGGAACCTTCGGCGAATTTTACGTAACTTTCGGCAAACGGGCTGATCGTTTCGTCACCGGTAAAGTCCATACATGACGAAACCATGTTTGACTGAGGAAGATATCCGTAGCAGGAATATAAATATCGCAGTGCGGCACGGGGATTGGCAAAGGCATCCTTTTCCGTGGCTGTTTCGTCGGGAACGATATCCAGATAGTTACAGGAAGTATTCAGCCCTGTAATCAATAAGAGGATGAATAGATATAGTGTATTCTTTTTCATATCTTTAAGGTATTATTTGTTGTTAATAGTCATTTGGAATCCAATGTTGAATACGCGCTGGGTCGGATATGAAAGACCACTGCCACCACCTTGTTCAGGATCCCACAGGTCGAACGGCGCAAAAGTCAGCAGGTTGGAGCCGCTGATGTACAAGCGCATATTTTTATAGGTATAGCCGATTTCTGCATTCTTTAACTTCAGGAAGGCACCGTTACGCTCCCAATAGCTGGACAATTTGTTGTTATTATTATTGGTTTTGCGTGACAAGCGCGGGTAAGTCGCATTGGTATTCTGATTATCGGGACTCCAACGTTCGTCTGCCACCCATGATAGTACGTTGCGCAGCATATTGTCACCGAAAGGATGGAAATCCTTTACCATGAAGGAGGTTCTGGCTATTCCCTGGAAGAAGAAGGAGAAATCCAGATTCTTCCATTTAATAGAGGGACCGAAGCCATATACAATCTCCGGTACGCCGGGATGTTTTGCCCATACCCAGTCGTCTGTATCTGTCAGGTTATCATCATATCCGTACCAGTCTCTTGAAATATTGATATATTTGATATCTCCTGGAATCACTGCCGCTCCCAATTGTTGTTGGTGGTTGGCAATATCTGCTGCATCAATGAAGAGTCCGTCGGCAATATAAATGGCATTCTTATTGGCACTGACTCCGATTTTTGACTGCCATGGATATTTCGGTGATTCATCATATTGGGTGATTTCATTATGCGCATATGTGAAAGTTCCTTTGAAGCTGACGAACCAGTTTTTGTTGAACTGCTTGTTATAGCTGGCTGCTAATTCAAATCCCTGATTGCGCATAGCTGCCAGGTTGCCGTATACTTTAGTGGTAGCTGTACCCATATATGTCGGAGTGGTCCCTTTCTCCTGGAAGATGTCGCGACGATTTTCGCGAAAGATATCAAAAGTAAGGTCTAAAGAGTGGAACAATTGTAAATCGACTCCAAAATTAATCTTTTCTCCTACCTCCCATGTAATATCTTCATTGGCATAGCGTTGATAAACGGGACCATTGTAGGTTACATTCTGATTGACACCTGTTGTAAATCCTTTGCCGCCCAGGTCAATTTGAGACATGTAGATAAAACGGCTGCCATTAATCTGGTCGTTACCTACCAGACCCCACGAACCGCGTAGCTTCAATTTAGAAACAACGTTTTTCAAAGGTTTGAAGAAAGATTCTTCACTGATGTTATAACCTGCGGCAATGGAGGGGAACAGACCGAAACGGTGTCCTTTGGCAAAATTCTCCGATCCATTGTATCCTACGTTCACTTCAGCCATATACTTTCCGGCATAAGCGTAGGAGGCGCGTGCTGCAAGACCTTGTTTGCGTTGAGGCAATGAACCGATAAAGTTCCCATCGCCCGGTGTGTTGTTTACAAGTTCGTCCTGGCTATAGATTAGCATCGCATTGACGTCATGTTCACCGAATGTACGGCTGTAATTGACCATTCCTTCCAAATAGAAACGGCGGTTGCCGGAATTTGTATTCTTTGCGGTCAGGTTTGTCGTATATTCGTCTCCAATACGGCTTGTTGTGTAGGTGTAGCCACCATTGCCATCGTCTTCGTATCCGGTCAGTGCGAATTTGTTCCACTTCCCTTCACGTTTGTTCTCGGAACTCGACCAGTTCTTGAATGAAGCCAGTGCTTTGAAACTCAGACCTTCGGTGATGAAATCCAACTTCTGGTTAAATTCCAGTGCTGCAATGACTGTGCTTTGGAATCCTTTGTTGTAGCCTGTAGCAGCCTGAGCCACCGGGTTGGTCTGATAGTCGGCGTTGACACGTTCTGTAGCTCCCCATTTAATATAAGGTGTTTCACCGTCATCCGGAAAATATACCGGGAATTCAACAGGTGATGTATTCATGGCATTGGTAAAGATGGCTCCTACTCCCTGGTTAGGAGTAGTCATGTCACGCAACTGTACGTTCAGGCGCAAGGACAACTTAGAAGAATTGCTCAATTTGGCGTTGATGTTATTCTGGAAGTTATAGCGCATGATTTCAATATTGTTATTATAGGAGAAGAAATCCTTTGAACGATTCTTCAACATACCGGATTCGTGGTTGACAGAGATGCTGGAGAAGTAGTCTACACGTTTACCACCGCCACGGATGTTAAAGTTGAACTTTTCGCTATAAGAAGCGTCTTTAAACAATTCGTCATACCAATTTACGTTCGGATAGATATAAGGATTCAATCCGGCACGTGTTCCGTCAATTCTATCTTGGCTGTAAAGCACGTCACCGCTATTGTCATTGTTTACGGCCTCGTTGAAAAGTTCCATGTAAGTGGCACCGTCTACGAATTTAGGGGTACTGGTCGGTTGAGACATTTGTGCTTCCATACGGAAGTTGATAATCGGCTTATCCAGATTCATACCCGATTTGGTGGTTACAATCATCACACCGTTGGCACCACGGGTACCGTACATCGCTGTTGCGGTAGCATCTTTCAGGATAGAGAAACTATCGATAATCTCGGGATCAAGATTATTCAGGTCACTTGAACTTACCTGCACACCATCCAGAATGATTAGTGGATCGGTGACTCCGTTCATGGTCGAAACACCGCGAATCCAAAAGTTGGCGCCATCAGCTCCCGGCTGACCACTTTTCTGGACGGCAATAACACCAGCCAGACGTCCGGCAAATGCAGTAGACAGATTGGTAGAAGGTACCTTTAATTCAGTTGGTTTAATAGATTCAACAGAGCCTACCATACTGGCTTTCTTTTGTCCTGTACCATAAGCTGTGATGACTACTTCTTCCAACTGCTTGGCATCTTCATTCAAATCGATGGATAACACTTTGCGTGAACCGATCTTGATTTCTTTGGGTGTGTATCCTACATAAGAAATGAGAATAACATCCGAAGGAGCAGCCATGATCGTGAACTTTCCGTCAATGTTGGTGATTACTCCTGTAGCAGCCCCTTTGATTTGTACGGAAGCACCGATAATGGATTCACCTGTATTGGCGTCGACTACCACACCTACGATTTCCGACTTTTTCGGTCCCTGACTTTTTTGCTGAACAGTCTCTGCTTTCGCGCTTTTCAAGATAATTTCATTATTCTTGATGACATAGTCAATTCCGCTGTTACTGAATACTTTTCTTAAAACTTCATTAATGTCTCCTTCGCAATCGTAGTCCTTTTTCTCGTCATTGGCGACAACGCCGGACTTGAAGAAGAATGTGTACTGGCTATTTTCTTCGATCAGCTGAATAGCCTGTTGCATGGTGATGGACTGACCCTTGAGAATGATTCTCTTTCCTTGTGCGCCATGAGCGTAGAGAGCCATTGGAAGGAAGCAAATCAATAGAACGGCATATCTGAGTATGCTGTTACTAAAATGCATATTTTTCATGTTTCTAAAAGGTTAATAGTGAATATATAGATAATTTGTTTTTAATGTATTAATATAATATGATGTCGTTATTTTCTTGTTTCTCTTTTAAATCGAGGCTGATACATATCTTTTCGATGATATTGGTAAGCGGCTCGTCTTTATGTATGGTTCCGTTGAACTTCAGCTTTTTGAGCTTTTCTTCTTTAATTATGATGTTTACATGGTATGAACGGTTGATAAAATTGATGAATTCCTGTAATGGCTTGTTGGTAAAGCGATATTTACTTGAGCGCCAGTCATACTCGTTGATATCTATATTCGTGCGTACAACTGATTTGGCCTGGGTATTGTATACGATTCGTTCGTTCGGTTGCATCGGCAGTTCTCGCTGTCCTTCCTCTGCCTGGAATTTGATGGAGCCGGTGAATAAGGTAATTTCCGATTCCATGTGCCCGGCTTTGATGTTGAATTCCGTTCCGGTCACTTCAATACGCGATTCCTGGAAATAAACCCTGAAGGGTGCTCCCTGAGCTTTTTTCACTTTAAAGAAAGCTTCTCCTTTTTCCAGGAAGATTTCTCTGTTGTTCAGAAATGACTTGTGATAGCGAATTTGAGAAGCTGCGTTGAGCCATACTTCCGAACTGTCCGGCAAGATTAGACGCTTCTGTTCTCCATAGGCAACAGATACCTCTATCATTTCGTTTCGGGGAGAAAGATAGTAGAACATTCCTCCTGCCAATAAAAACAAAGGAACAATAACGGCGGCAACACGGGCAAACTTCTGATAAGAAGCTACGTTGGTCAGATGCTCCTTATTATATCCTGTTCTTAAGTTTACCCGTTCCAATGAGACATAAGTGCTCGAATCGGCTTCTACGTCCAATTCATTCCAATAATCCAATGAAGCTTTTGCTTTCGCCTGCTGATTTTGGTCTTTAATGATCCACTTCTGCACTTTCTCTTCCGTTTCGGATGGAAAGCGTGCGGAGAGGAACATTTTGATGATTTTACTGATATTACTTTTCTTCATTTTTGCTGCACTTTACTATATATACAGTTTAGTGGCAAAAAGCTCAATAAGAAAGTGGAAGCTTTTTTATAAAGCAGAATGAAAAAAAATATAATGCTATAATAGTGATACCAGGAAACATGAAATAACCTTCCGTATTTCTTTCAAAGCAAGACTTAGCTGGCTTTCAACATTTCTTTTGGTAGTATTCAGGCGTTCGGCAATTTCGGCATTGGATAATCCTTCGTTACGACTCAATGTATAAATCATTCTCCGTTGTTCGGGCATTCCTCCGACAAGTTCGTCAATCAGCATTTCCAATTCCTTGGCAATAAGGTCTTCTTCGGAAGTAGAGCTATATCCTGTTTCTTGATTATTGTTCAGATAGGCATCACACACATATTTATGTTTCAGAAAGTTGATTGCTGCATTTCTTGCAATGGTGTGCAAATAAGAATTGAATGATCTGGACGTATCAATCGAATGACGGTTGATCCAAAGATTGACAAATAAATCCTCTGTCAGCTCTTCCGCATCAGGTTCTGATTTTATATATCCGTCAATGAATGTTTTGGTTTTGTTGTAGTATGCTATAAAAATAGTCTCAAAGGCCTTGTGATTCCCATCCTGAAAGGCCTCCAGCGTTTTTATATCAATGTTATTACTCATACTATTTCCCAACTTTCATTTCATTAGGACAAAAGAAACAATAATTTATCTTATATGAATGCTCTTTTTTGAAATATTAATGATATTAGGAGGATTTATTTTATTTTAATGGCCGGTAAAGAATACCAAATATATTCAGCAGATAGCCTAACAAACAGACTAAAGGTGCAATGCATATGCGTGTTTCGCTAAATATATCGGGATGATAGGCGGCAAGGGTACTCCCCTCGCCGCTCATCAATATATATCCTGCGATAATCAATATCGAACCGATTATTAAAATGATGTAATTTTTTTTGCTTAATACAGTTTCCTGTTCTTTCTCTTTTACTATTTTCGTTTTCATCTTTCTTGAGTTTAGTTTTGATAATTCATTAGTTGAGCGAGTCGCATGTATTTCTCTTCAAACTGCCGATTACTCTGTTG
>ENA-ORRA01001934-ORRA01001934.1-human-gut-metagenome-genome-assembly--contig:-NODE-1934-length-12484-cov-5.531177_pt1 | contig 12484 bp, 13 predicted proteins | sample MGYA00242169_ERZ509122 | MGnify/ENA primary metagenome ERZ509122 (study PRJEB26280, sample SAMEA2338650) | human gut metagenome | biome: human gut; feature: human-associated habitat; material: faeces...
TTCATTTACATGGGCGGTCATACAGGCTCCTCCTTATCATAGAGTTTCCATAGTATGGCGCTATCCCCGTGTTTTATTCTTGATTTGCCTGAAGATCGATTCAAAGAATCCATCATCTTAGCAGCGTATTTGGCCCCTGTGAACAGATCCCTCTGCCTGCATAGACGCAATATCTTTACGGAGGGCGTGGCCTCCAAGGGAAAAAATTTTGCCATTTGCCGAAAAAACAGGGACGGGGAGAGAAAATTTGTGGATTTCACGGCGGATTTTCCTTGACGGGAGGGAGAGAAAATGCTATAATCTCAACTTGCGGTGGTAGGGGCTATTGCGCCCTTTTACCCGATGAAAACCTGAAAGAACCCAGACCCGGACCCGATCGAGCGGGGGGGACTGGAGAGCCGGAGCAGTGCCTGGGCGCTTGTGACGGCGAGGAGGAGGGCACCGAGATGCTGGAAGAACTCAAACAGGCCCAAAAGGTCGTGGGGAGCAAGCAGGCCCGCCGCGCCCTGAGGGACGGAAGGGCGAAGAAGATCTATATCGCCCGGGACGCAGATCCCCGTATCCTGCAGCCTCTGGTCCAGGAGGCCGTCCGCGCGGGCGTGCGGGTGGAGCCCATGGCCTTCCTGGTGGTCAAGGGCGGCGTGACCCGTATGCTGCCGGTGGGTGCGCCGGCCATCACCACCGTGGACCGGGTCATCGAGATGGTGCCGGAGCTGCTGGATCGGGTCGAGGGCTTCGTGGATAAGAAGCGGAACAAGGATTTCTGATACCAGACAAGAAGACAAGCAGCGCGGGAATAGACTGAGAGCATCCTGTGACGAGGAGGGCTTTCTGTGACCCGAGGGATCTTGGCGGCGCTGTGCGCCGCACTGGCCGTGCTGACATGCATACCCGCTGTGGCGGAGGCTGTGGAGGTCTCCGCCACGGCTTGCGTCCTGATGGACGCGGACACGGGGCAGGTGCTGTATGAAAAGAACGGGGACAAGCGGATGCTCATCGCCAGCACCACCAAGCTGATGACGGCGCTGGTGGCCCTGGAGCTGGGGACGCCGTCGCAGGTCATCACCGTAACTGCCGCACACATGGCGGAGGGGTCGTCCATGTACCTGCGGCCGGGGGAGAAGCTGACGCTGGAGGAGCTGCTGTACGGGCTGCTGTTGTGTTCGGGCAACGACGCGGCACTGGCGCTGACGGAGTGTGCCGGGGGTGTGGCGCCCTTTGTGGAACGGATGAACGAAAAGGCCGCCGCGCTGGGCATGAGGAACAGCCATTTTGCCAACCCCAACGGACTGGACGACGAGGCACACTATTCCACCGCCTATGACATGGCGCTGCTGGGGTGCGCGGCGGTGAACGAGCCGACGCTGCGGCGGATGGCCTCTACACGGACGGCGGTCATCGGCGGGCGGACGCTGACCAACCACAACAAGTTGCTGAGCCGCCTGGACGGGTGCGTGGGGCTGAAGACCGGGTACACGAAGGCGGCAGGGCGGACGCTGGTGTCCTGCGCGGAGCAGGCGGGACATCGGCTGGTGGCGGTGACACTGCGGGACGGGGACGATTGGAACGACCACGAGGCACTGTACCGCTGGGGGTTCCTGCTGACAGGCATACAGGAGACGCTGGAGACGCGCCTGCTTGGCGCACTGGGAAACGGGAGAGAGGTAACGCCATGACCGAGCGCATACAGAAGCTGCTGGCCGCCGCGGGGCTGTGCTCCCGCCGGACGGCGGAAGAGTGGATCGCCGCCGGACGCGTGACCGTCAACGGACGGCGGAGCCGTGTAGGCGACAAGGCGGATCCGGAGACGGACGATATCCGGGTGGATGGACGGCCCCTGCGGGGCGCGGCACAGCATGTGTATCTGATGCTGCACAAGCCGCGGGGCTATGTGACCACCCTCTCTGACGAACGGGGCCGCCCTACGGCGGCATCGCTGGTCAGGGGCTGCGGCGCACGGGTGTATCCCGTGGGACGGCTGGACCTGGACTCGGAGGGATTACTGCTGTTTACCAACGACGGGGCGCTGACCCATGCGCTGCTGCACCCCAGCCACCAGGTGGACAAGACGTATATCGTTACGGTCACTGGCGCGGCGGCGGACAGCGCACGGCAGCTGTCGGCGGTGGACAGACTGGACGGACAGCCCATCGTGCCGGCGGCGGTGACGGAGCTGTATCGGAAGGATGGTACGGCGAAATACCGGGTGGTGATCCACCAGGGTAAGAAGCGGCAGATCCGGCGGATGTGTGCCGCAGTGGGGTTGACGGTCACGCGGCTGTGCCGTGTGGCGGAGGGCAGTATCGCCCTGGGTGACCTGCCGCCGGGAAAGTGGCGGTATCTGACAGCGGAGGAGCTGCAATCTATCAAAGGAAGCCATCAACATGAATGAAAACGTGCTACAGACCATCCGGGCCGGGATGGATACCTTTTCGAAGGGACAGAAGCGCATCGCAGCGTTTATACTGGACAATTATGACCGCGCGGCGTTTATGACCGCCGCGCGGCTGGGCGAGACGGCCTCTGTCAGTGAGTCCACGGTGGTGCGCTTTGCCGCCCAGCTGGGCTACGACGGCTATCCGGAGATGCAGAAGGCGCTGCAGGAGCTGATCCGCGGCAAGCTGACGTCCATTCAGCGGATACAGGTGTCCCGCGACCAGATGTCCGGTGCGGATATTTTGGGCAGCGTGATGCAGCGGGATATGAACAGCATCCACAATGTCATCGAGCAGTTGGACCGGGATGCCTTCAGCCGGGCGGTGGACAAGCTGCTGGGGGCGGAGCACATCTATATCCTGGGTGTGCGGTCCTCCTCATTTCTGGCGGGGTATCTGAACTTCTACCTGCACCTGATCTTCAAGAACGTGACGCTGGTGCAGTCCAGCGCCGCCGGTGAGATCTATGAGCAGCTGGCCCACATCGGCAGGGGCGACGTGCTGGTGGGAATATCCTTCCCGCGGTACTCCAAGATGGCTATCCACGCGGTGGAGTTTGCCTGCCGGCGGGGCGCGGAGGTGGTGGCGATCACCGATTCGGCACTGTCTCCGCTGTACGGCATGGCGGCGGTATCGCTGCTGGCGCCCTGCGACATGATCTCCTTCGTGGACTCCATGGCTGCGCCGCTGAGCCTGCTGAACGCGCTGATCCTGGCGGTGGGGCAGCAGCGGCGGGATGACCTGTCCGCCACGCTGGCGGATATGGAGCAGGTGTGGTCCAGGTACAGTATTTTCGGGAAAGATGACGAGTGACATGGCGAAGGAGATCGTGGTGATCGGCGGCGCCGCCGGTCTGATGGCGGCCATCACCGCGGCCCGGCAGGGCGCGGCGGTGACGCTGCTGGAGCCCAACGAACGGCTGGGCAAGAAGGTGAATATCACCGGCAAGGGCCGGTGCAATGTGACCAATGACTGTGACCGGGAGACGCTGCTTGCCAGCATTCCCGGTAATGGGCGATTTTTGTACGGTGCGCTGACACGGTTCACGCCGCGGGACACCATGGCGCTTTTCGAGGCGCTGGGTGTGCCGCTGAAGGTGGAACGGGGAAACCGGGTGTTTCCGGTGTCTGACAGTGCCTTCGACATCACCAACGCGCTGGAGCGGGAGCTGAAGCGCCGGAAGGTGCGGTGGGCCCGTGACCGGGCCGTATCAGTGGAGACGGCGGATGGCGCGGTATGCGCCGTGACCGGAGAGAAGGGGACGTACCCCGTGCAGGCGGTCATCCTGGCCACAGGCGGGGTGTCCTATCCCGGTACCGGGTCCACGGGGGATGGCTACCGCATAGCGGAGGCACTGGGGCATACCATTGTGCCGCTGCGGGGCTCTCTGGTGCCGCTGGTGTGCGCGGGCGAGGACTGTCCGGCTATGCAGGGCCTGAGCCTGCGGAACGTGGCAGTGACGGTATACAACGGGAAGAAAAAGGCGGTGTTCCGGGATTTCGGCGAGCTGCTGTTTACCCACTTCGGGGTGTCCGGACCGCTGGTGCTGTCCGCCAGCGCCCATCTGCGGCGCTGGGAGGGGGAGCACTATACGATAGAGATCGACCTGAAGCCGGCGCTGGACGAGCAGAAGCTGGACGCGCGGGTGCTGCGGGACATCGGAGAAAATCCCAACCGGGAGATGGGGACCATCGCCGCGGGGTTGGTGCCCCACAGCATGGTGCCGGTGGTGCTGCGCCGGGCGGGGCTGACCGGAAGCGAAAAGGCCAACAGCCTGACAAAGGAACAGCGCCGGGCACTGGTGCAGGTGCTGAAGCACTTTACGCTGGAACTTACCGGGCCGCGGCCCGTCAGTGAGGCGATCGTCACCGCCGGCGGCGTGAAGGTGGGAGAGGTAACGCCAAACACCATGGCGTCGAAGCGGGTGGGGGGATTGTTTTTTGCCGGCGAGGTGCTGGACGTGGACGCCTATACGGGGGGCTTTAATCTACAGATCGCATGGGCGACGGGGTATCTGGCGGGGCTGAGCGCCGCAGAAAGCGAGGAAATGACATGACGGAGAGACAGTACGCAGTGGCCATCGATGGGCCGTCCGGCGCGGGGAAGAGCACGCTGGCCCGGGCGGCGGCGGAGGCGCTGCATATCTTATATGTGGACACCGGGGCCATCTATCGGACCATCGGCGTGTATATGTATCGGCACGACATCGCGCCAACGGACGCGCCGGCGGTGATCGCGGCGCTGCCGGAGATCACTGTGGCCCTGCGGTATGACGAGGAGGGTCTGCAGCGGATGTATCTCAACGGCGAGGACGTGACGAAGGAGATACGCCTGCCGATGATATCGAAGTACGCCTCAGACGTGTCGGCCATACCGGAGGTGCGGGCGTTCCTGATGGAGCTGCAGCGGTCTCTGGCGCGGGAGCACAGCGTCATCATGGACGGACGTGACATCGGGACCGTGGTGCTGCCGGACGCGGAGGTGAAGGTGTTTCTGTGCGCGGATGTGGAGACGCGGGCGCGGCGGCGCTGTCTGGAGCTGGAGCAGCGGGGCACGCCGAAGCCCTTTGACGAGGTGCTGCGGGAGATGGAGCAGCGGGATTATAACGATACCCACCGGGCGGCGGCGCCGCTGCGGCCGGCGGATGATGCCATTATGATCGACAACACGGACATGGACTTCGCGGCCAGCCTGGAGCTGCTGCTGGATGTGATACGGGGGCGTGTGGCATCGTGAGAAATAAGTTTTACGCGGCGGCGTGGCGGGTGCTGCGCCCGCTGGTGCTGTTTTTTCTGCCGGTGGACCTGCGGGGAACGGAGCATCTGGAGGGCGGAGAACCGGTGCTGCTGTGCGCCAATCACTCCAGCGCCTGGGACCCCATCCTATTCGTGCTGTCCATGCCCCAGCGGTTCAACGTGCGGATCATGGCTAAGAAGCAGTTGTTCTCCATCCCCATCGTGGGTGGATTCCTGCGGGCGATCGGTGTGTTTCCGGTGGATCGGGGCAACAGTGACATTGGGGCGGTGAAGACCGCCATACAGAGCCTGCGGGACGGGTGGAACCTGTTCCTGTTTCCGGAGGGAACACGGGTGAAGACACCGGGACAGGCGGATGTCAAGTCCGGCGCGGGCATGATGGCCATCCGTGCCGGCGTGAAGCTGGCGCCGGTATATATCGGCACGAAGAAGCGCATATTCCGCAAGACGCCCATCATAATCGGTGAGCCCTTCGAGCCGGAGTACACCGGCCGCAAGGGTACGGCGGAGGAATATACTGCCAACGCCCATGAGGTCATGCGGCGGGCCTATGCCCTGGGAGGGATCGAATGCAGGTGATACTGGCGAAGACGGCGGGGTTCTGCTACGGCGTGGAACGGGCCGTGCGTATGGCGGAGGTGGCTGCCCGGGAGGGCGGCTGCGTTATGCTGGGCAGTATCATACACAATGACCGGGTCATCACAGCGCTGGAGGCGTTGGGTGCGCGGCAGGCGGACAGCCCTCAGCAGGTGCGGCCGGGAGAGACGGTGATCATCCGTGCCCACGGCGAGACACGGGAGGCTTTGCGGGTGCTGGAGGAGCGGGGCGCACAGATCATGGATGCCACCTGTCCCCATGTGCTGCGCATCCACCGGCTGGTGGAACAGGCAGCCCGTGCGGGCCGGACACCCATCATTATCGGAGAAGCGCACCATCCGGAGGTGATGGCCGCCGCAAGCCGCTGTGAGCGCAGCGTGGTGCTGGAAAACACGGCAGAGCTGGCTGATTGGGTGGCGGCGGACCCGGCGCGGAAGGACATGGATTTGCTGGTTACCGCACAGACGACCTGTATTCGTTCGATATGGGAAGAGTGTGTAAAATTTTTAAAAAAACAGTGTACAAACGCCGAAATCTTTGATACAATATGTGATGCTACGCAAAAACGTCAATCCGAGGCGGCGAATATCGCCGGACGGGCGGACGTTATGGTCGTGGTCGGAGATCGTAAAAGTGCCAACACCAGACATTTAGCGGAGATCTGCAGCACACGCTGCGCCCGGGTCTATCAGATCGAAGGGCCGGAGGAGCTGCGGGTCGGGTCCCTTAACGGATGTTCTGTGGCGGGGCTTACAGCCGGCGCGTCCACGCCTGCGGGCATCATTAAGGAGGTATATGCAACGATGAGCGAAGAGATCAAGAACATGGAAGCTACGGAAGAGAGCTTCGAGGAAATGCTGGAAAAATCTTTTAAGACTTTGAATACAGGAGAGAAGGTAACCGGTATTGTAACGGCGATCGGCCCCACCGAGGTGCAGGTCGATCTGGGCTGCAAGCAGGCGGGCTATATCTCTGTGGACGAGCTGTCCGCAGATCCCAATGTGAAGCCTGAGGACGTCGTCAAGGTCGGCGACGAGATCGAGACCTATATCATCCGCGTCAACGACGTGGAGGGTTATGCCATGCTGTCCAAGAAGCGTTTGGACGCTGTCAAGGTCTGGGAGGATATCGAGAAGGCCCGCGAGGACAAGACCACTCTCGAAGGTAAAGTCACCGAGGAGAACAAGGGCGGTATCGTCGTTAATGTCAAGGGCGTGCGCGTGTTTGTGCCCGCTTCCCAGTCCGGTCTGCCCCGCGGCGCTGAGCTGAGCACCATGATCGGCCAGACCGTGTCCCTGCGGATCACCGAGGTCAACCGTGCCCGCCGCCGCGTCGTCGGCTCCATCAAGGCCGTGACCTATGAGGCCCGTCAGGCCGCCCAGGCGGAGATCTGGAACAACATCGAGGTCGGCAAGCACTACACCGGCACCGTGAAGTCCATGACTTCCTACGGTGTGTTCGTGGACATCGGCGGCGTGGATGGTATGGTACATATCTCCGAGCTGTCCTGGAGCCGTATCAAGAACCCCGCCGAGGTCGTCTCCGTAGGCGATACCCTGGACGTGTACGTTATCTCCTTCGATCCCGAGAAGCACAAGATCTCCCTGGGTGTGAAGGATCGCAGCATGAATCCCTGGGATAAGTTCATGGCTACCTACCACGTGGGCGATGTGGCCAACGTGCGTATCGTGAAGCTGATGACCTTCGGCGCGTTCGCCGAGGTCGTGCCCGGTGTGGACGGCCTGATCCACATCTCCCAGATCGCGGATCGCCGCATCGAGAAGCCCGGCGACGTGCTGACCGAGGGCGAGATGGTGGATGCCAAGATCACCGCCATCGACGAGGAGAAGCAGAAGATCTCCCTGTCCATCCGCGCGTTGCTGGCTCCCGCCGCTGACGAGGACGCCGACGAGGAGTAATTGAATGGTAAACCCCCTCCGCTGCCCCACAGGCAGCGGAGGTGTTTTTGGTTGTTTTCACAATGGCGTGCAGGGGAAAATATCTTGCGACCTTGCGGAGAGGCATGGTACAATCGAGGTGGGCAAGAGAATTTAAGAGCATTGTGCTGAAGATAGAACGGATCAATTGGAATTTGACAGGGGGAGCGTGATCGTATGAAAAAGTTGATGGCATCAGTGTTAGCGTTGGTTTGCGTTGTTGCTATGGCGGGCTGCGGAAAGTCGAATGTTGGGGACTATCCTGCGACGATAATGGTAAATGGGATAAATTACTATTCGACCGATAATGCTGTTCCCGTTGAAGTAGACGAGAGTGTTATTCAGTACACCACGTCGTATGCGGAGGATGGCGTTCCCCGAAAAGATGGTGAGGCAAACTTCAACAGAGACCTGGGGACTCCGTATGCTGTTATTGAGGAAGACTTGGTAGTTGTCCTTATGGACAATGAGTGGATAGAGTTCAAGGCAAAGTAAGGGCGATCTCGGGTCGCGAAAGAGCGGGACGATGGGAGAAGCGTGCCGTACGAAAGGGACGGGGGATGAAGCGGGTAAAAAGAAAAATAATTTTGGGAGAGTTGCCTGTTTATGGGCAACTCTCCCGGTTTTTTGGCATAGGGGCAGAACCGGATCGCAGGAAAGGGGGAGCGCATATGAAAAGAGCAGACGTGAACTGGGGAGAGGTAAGGCGTAAGTATGAGTCGGGAATGTATACCTATCAGCGATTGGCAAGGGAGTACCATGTGTGTACGCAGACGGTGTGGCGACATGCGATCAAGGGGCAGTGGCAGATCGGCCGGGAGGAGGCGGAAAAGCAGATACTCCGGCGATGCCTGATGGCCACGGCAAAGCTGCTGGAGACGGCGGCTGCCGGGGCTACGGAACGGCTGGAAAGCGGAGAGGGCAGCCTGAAGGAGGTCAAGGAGCTGGGAGGTATCCTGCAGGCGCTGGTGGGGACAGCGGCAAAGATGTGTCAGAGCGAAAAAAACAAGGACACGGCGGTCAACGAGATACGGGTGATCATGTCGGAGGAGGTAGAGGCGTTGAGCGGATGATATCCATGCCGGACCTGTTCATTTTTGCACAAGCATTCCAGGGAATTCTTGTGGGTTTCGTCAATTTCCCCTCCGGCTGTATTGTGGTAAAATTAACAATTAGAAAATTCAGCCTTCGTCGGAAGGGATAGGAAAGAACAGGGAGGAACAGGACATGGCTTTTGCTGATTTTCAGGCGCTGTACAAGCAGAAACTGACCACCGCGGACGAGGCGGTGAAGGTCATCAAGTCCGGTGATTGGGTGGACTACGGCTTCTGCGCCATTCATCCCCGGGTGCTGGACGAGGCGCTGGCCCGCCGTGCACCGGAGCTGGAGGATGTGAAGGTCCGGGGCGGTATTAGCCTGTGGAAGCCGGCGATCTTCGATATCGAGGACCCGGTGCACCATATCATCTTCAACTCTCACCACATGAGCAGCGTGGAGCGCCATCATATCGCCAGCGGCGCCGGGTTCCACGAGCCCATGCGGTACTCCGAGTTGCCCCGGTACTACTACGACCACATCACGCCGCCGGACGTGGCCATGTTCCAGGTGGCCCCGATGGACAAGCACGGGTACTTCAACTTCGGACTGTCGGCTTCGCATGTGAAGGCGGTGTGCGAGATGGCCAAGGTGGTCATCGTGGAGGTCAACGAGAATATGCCCCGGTGCCTGGGCGGCTTTGACAACTGTATCCACGTCAGCGAGGTGGATATGATCGTGGAGGGGCGCAACGACCCCATGGGCGTCCAGCCCAGCGGCGTGGCCACGGAGGTGGACCGGGCGGTGGCGAAGCTGATCGTGGAGCAGATACCCGACGGGGCCTGTTTGCAGCTGGGCATCGGCGGTATGCCCAACACCGTGGGCGCTATGCTGTGCGAGTCCGACCTGAAGGATCTGGGCGTACACACGGAGATGTATGTGGACGCCTATGTGGATCTGGCTATGGCGGGGAAGGTCACGTGCATGAAGAAGAACATCGACCGGGGCCGGCAGGTGTTCGCCTTTGCCGCCGGTACCCAGAAGCTGTACGACTATCTGGACGACAACCCGGCGTGCATGGCCGCGCCCATCAGCTACACCAACGACATCCGCACCATCGCGGCCATCGACAACTTTGTCTCCATCAACAACGCGGTGGATGTGGACCTGTATGGGCAGGTGAACGGTGAGACGGCGGGCACCAAGCAGATCAGCGGCGCCGGCGGACAGCAGGACTTTGTGCTGGGTGCGTATCTGTCCAAGGGCGGCAAGAGCTTTATCTGTCTCAGTTCCACCCACGCGGACAAGGACGGCACGCTGCATTCCCGCATACGGCCTACCCTGCAGAACGGCTCCGTGGTGACGGATACCCGCGTGAACACCATGTACGTGGTGACGGAGTACGGCTGCGTGTGCCTGAAGGGACTGACGGTGTGGGAGCGCGCGGAGAAGCTGATCTCCATCGCGCACCCGGACTTCCGGGAGGAACTGATCCGCGAGGCGGAGAAGCAGAAGATCTGGTATCCCCACAACAGAAGATAACGAATAACGAAAAAGAGCGCCGGGAGGCGCTCTTTTTGCATGAAAGAGGCGGTATCCGCGCAAGCTACGGCAAAAAGGAGGCGCGGATATGAGCAACGACGAAAACCGGGAAAAGAACGAGGAAAAAGCGGCGGTGCCGGTACAGCCGATCATTGATATGGGCAGCACTGTGGTGAAAAACAGCCGGGGGACGATACACTGCCTGACCATCGTGGGGCAGGTGGAGGGACACACGCTGCTGCCGGACAATCTGAAGAGCACGAAGTACGAGCACGTGCTGCCGCTGCTGGCTGCGCTGGAGCAGAGCGAACAGGTGGACGGCGTACTGCTGCTTCTGAACACCGTGGGCGGCGACATCGAGGCGGGACTGGCCATCGCGGAGCTGGCGGCGGGCATGACGAAGCCGGTGGTGACGCTGGTGCTGGGCGGCGGGCACTCCATCGGCGTACCGCTGGCGGTGTGCGGAAAGGAGACGTTCATCGCGCCCACGGCGTCCATGACGGTGCACCCGGTGCGGATGTCCGGGACGGTCATTGCCGCGCCGGAGACGTACAGGTATTTTGAACGCCTCCAGGAGCGCATCATTCAGTTCGTGGCGGCCAACAGCCGCGTGACCGCGGAACGGTTCCGGGAGCTGATGCTCTCCAGCGGCGACATGGCCAATGACGTGGGGACGGTGCTGTACGGCGAGCAGGCGGTGGCAGAGGGAATCATCGATCGGATCGGTACACTGGGCGATGCGCTGGAGGCACTGTACGGACAGATCGAACGGCGGCATGGATAGACATTGGCGGAGGGCGGGGGCTCTCCGCTTTTTTCATGCCGGCGCGCGGGTTTTTCTTGAAAAACAGGGACTTCCATAGTATACTATTTTAGTTAAGGTATGCCAAAGTATAAGAGGTGACGCAGTTGTACTTAAAAGCACTTGAGATACAGGGGTTCAAGAGTTTCCCCGACAAGACGGTATTGAATTTCGGCGAGGACATCACCGCTATCGTGGGACCAAACGGGTCCGGCAAGTCCAACATCTCCGACGCCATACGCTGGGTCATGGGCGAGCAGAACAGCCGCCAGCTCCGCGGCGCCAAGATGGAGGACGTGATCTTCGGCGGTACGGAGAAGCGGAACCAGATGGGCTTTGCCCAGGTGACGCTGGTCATCGACAACACCGAGCATATCTTCCCTACCCGGGAGGAGGCAGAGGTGGCCGTGACACGGCGGTATTACCGCAGCGGTGAGTCGGAGTACTATATCAATAAGCAGTCCGTGCGGCTGAAGGACGTGAACGAGCTGTTCATGGACACCGGTATGGGCCGGGAGGGCTATTCCATTATCGGACAGGGCAAGATCGACGAGATACTGTCTGTGAAAAGCGGCGAGCGCCGGGAGATCTTCGAGGAGGCCGCCGGTATCAGCAAATACCGGCACCGCAAGGAGGAGTCCGAGCGCAAGCTGGAGCGCACCGAGGAAAACCTGGTGCGTATCAACGACAAGATCGCCGAGCTGGAATTGCAGGTGGAGCCGCTGCGGGCGCAGGCGGAGACGGCGAAGAAGTATCTGGTGCTGCGGGATGAGCTGCGGGTGCTGGAGATCTCCGTGTGGCTGGAGCAGCTGCAAAACCTGCGGACTGCCAAGCTGAAGCTGGAGAGCGATACGGCTCAGGCCAAGGAGGCCTGTGACCAGGCCCAGGCGGCGCTGGACGAGGCCTACGCCCAGGGAGAGAGTTTTACCGAGGAGATGCGGCAGAACGACGTGGCGGCTGACGCGCTGCGCGGTCAGGTGACCGAGGCGGAGTCCGCCGCCGGCGAGGAGTCTGCGGCCATCGCGGTGCTGCAGACCTCTGTGGAGCACAACAACGAGTCTCTGCGCCGGCTGGAACAGGAACTGACCAGCACAGACCAGCGGCGGGAGAATTTACAGGGACAGATCGACGGACAGCTGGCGCGTATCGCGGACATCGACCGCGACGCGGCGGTATTGGAGACGGCGCTGAGTGAGCTGCTCTCTCGGGCGCAGGCGCTGGCTGACAGCGCAAAGGGCGCGGCGGACGAGGCCGAGGCCCTGCGGGCGCAGGAGGCCATTGCTGTGGCTGAGGCCGCAGACGGGCGCGCCGCGCTGTCCGCCCTGCAGGCGGGCCTGGACGAGGCCGGACAGCGGCGGATTACGGTGCGGCAGGAGCTGT
>ENA-ORRA01001936-ORRA01001936.1-human-gut-metagenome-genome-assembly--contig:-NODE-1936-length-12476-cov-2.727236_pt1 | contig 12476 bp, 9 predicted proteins | sample MGYA00242169_ERZ509122 | MGnify/ENA primary metagenome ERZ509122 (study PRJEB26280, sample SAMEA2338650) | human gut metagenome | biome: human gut; feature: human-associated habitat; material: faeces...
TCCCCCGGCGGGTTTTCACTTAATTTTTCTTAAAGCTGGCAGTTTCCTCTGTCCGCGCACGGCGCGGATGTGTTAGGATAGACCCCAGAGGTGATACCATGGAAAACCCCGAGACCCCTGTCCGCATCCTCGTCGTGGACGACGAGCCGGACATCCGCAATATTTTACACATTCTGCTCTCGTCGCGCGGCTACGAGGTCGATGAGGCCGAAAACGGCCTGCGCGCCGTGGAGCTCGTGCGCGCGCAGCCGGACTATGACCTCATCATTCTCGACATCATGATGCCCGGCATGGACGGCGTGTCCGCCTGCGCGGAGATCCGGCGGCACAGCGTCGCGCCGATCCTGTTTCTGACGGCGAAGGCCCAGCCCACCGACATGAGCGACGCCTACGGCAGCGGCGGCGACGACTATCTCATCAAGCCCTTTTCCAACCACGAGCTGTTCCTGCGGGTCGACTCGCTCATCCGCCGCTACCGCGTCTACCACGGCAAGGGCGACGCGCCGACGGTCATCGACGCGCTCGAGATCAACCGCGACAAGGGCACCGTGTGCAAAAACGGCCGCTCCGTCGAGATGACCAAGACGGAGTTTGAGCTGCTGCAGTACCTGATCGCCAACCGCGGCGCAGCCGTGTCCGCGCGCAAGCTGTACGAGGATGTCTGGCACGAGGAGTTCCTGCCCAGCTCTGCCAACACCGTCATGGTGCACATCCTCAAGCTGCGCAAGAAGCTCGAGGATGACCCCGCCAACCCGACGCTCATCCGCACGGTCTGGGGAAAGGGGTATCAGATTGATTAAAAAGTGGCGCTCATCGATCAATGCGCGCATGATCTTCGTGCTCCTCGCGGCGCTGGCCGTGGGCGTGGCGTGCTATTTCGGCATAGACGCGCTCGGCACCGCGGCGATCGACCGCTGGTACCTGAGCGATGACGCCGTCGCGGCGCGCAACCTCGCGCACGAGCGCAGCCTGCAGGAATACGTCAGCGCGCACGGCGTGTCCTCGCGCGACACGCTGGCCATCGAGCAGTGGTCACGCGGTGAGAAAAAAGCCAACGTCATCGTCTATCAGGCGGAGGGCGACCCGTACGAGGCCGGCTCATGGGGCACGAGCGAGCTGCTCGACGACACGACCCAGAGCGACATTGCCGACTTGGGCTACAGCTTCTTCACCCTGCAGTTTGCCGACGGGGAGTACCGCGTCGCCGTGTGCGACTATTCCGAGGCGTGGCTCTACAGCTATGTGAGCTTCGGCGCGCTCGTGCTGGGCTTCGTGATCTATTCGTTCATCGCCTTCGGCTTCACGCGGCGGCTCACGCGGCGCGTCACGCGCCTGTCGGAGGCCGTCGGCGCGGCGGGCGCGCTCAACCGGACCATCCCCGTCACGGGTACGGACGAGATCGCGCGGCTGGCGGCGAGCGTCAACACCATGCGCGACACGATCCTGGAGCGCACGCGCGACGAGCAGACCGCCTGGCAGGCCAACAGCGACCTCATCACTGCCATGTCGCACGACATCCGCAACCCCCTCACGTCGCTCATCGGCTATCTCGACCTGCTCGAGATGAGCCAGGACCGCCTGCCGGAGGACCTGCGCAGCTACGTGCTCGCCAGCCGCGACAAGGCCTATCAGCTCAAGGACCTGACGGGGGAGATGTTCCGGTATTTTCTCGTCTTCAGCCGCGGCGAACAGGAGACGCACCCCGAGCCCTACGACGCGCAGATCCTCTGCGCGCAGCTGCTCGGCGAGTGCGCGGCCGAGCTGCGCAGCCGGGGCTTTGACGTCAACCTCCTGCTGCTGACCACGCCCTGCACCGTCACGACCGACGTGCAGATGCTCAAGCGCGTGACGGATAACCTCCTGTCGAACATCGAAAAGTACGCCGACCCCGCCGCGCGCCTGACCATTCTGGCCGAGTGCGAGGGCGAGCGGCTGCACGTCTGCTTTGCCAACCGCGCGCGCCGCGAGCTTGCGCGCGTCGAGAGCAACCACATCGGCCTGCGCACGTGCGAGGCGATCCTGCAGCTGCTCGGCGGGCAGTTTTTCACCCACCGTACGGGCGATGATTTCTCGGCCGAGTTCGTCCTGCCGCGCACGCCGCCGGACGCGGCGCAGGGCTGAGCGGATCAATCCCTCAGTCAGCCTGACGGCTGCCAGCTCCCTTTGCACAAGGGAGCCTATGAGGTGCGGGACGAACGCACGGTGCACCACCGGCGGCGTTGGAGGAAACCGCGGCTTTTCTGCCATGATGCTGGTCGAGCGGCACAGAAGCGGAATCGCCAAGGTGTGTGACGTCAGGAAACACGGCGTCCGCCTCGCTGCGCTCAGCACCTTTTTCCCGAGGGCAAGGCTTGGGTGCGCAGCGCAGGCAACGCTGTACCCGCCTCTCTACATAACAAACCCGCAAAAAAGATCCCCGAAACGAACGTTTCGGGGATCTTCGCTCTGTATGGGTGATGGATCAGCGATCACACAATGCCCTGAGCCATCATGGCGTTGGCGACCTTCAGGAAGCCGGCAACGTTGGCGCCGAGCATCATGTTGCCCGGCTGGCCGCACTCGACGGAGGCGTCGTAGCAGGCCTTAAAGATGCTCTTCATGATGCCGTGCAGCTTCTCGTCGACTTCCTCGAAGCTCCAGCTCATGCGCAGGGAGTTCTGGCTCATTTCCAGACCGGAGGTGGCAACGCCGCCGGCGTTGGAAGCCTTGCCCGGCGTGTAGAGCAGGCCGGCCTCGATGACCGCGTTGATGGCCTCGGGGGTCAGCGGCATGTTCGCGCCTTCGAACACGGCCATAGCGCCGTTTTTGATGACGGCCTTCGCGCCCTCGAGATCCATCTCGTTCTGGGACGCGCACGGCATGGCGATGTCGCACGGCACGGTCCAGATGTTCTTGCAGCCCTCGTGGTACTCGCTGCCGGGCACTTCGTCAGCGTAGACGCTGATGCGGGCGCGGCGCTTCTGCTTGATGTCAAACAGCACGTCGAGGTTGATGCCGTTGGGATCGTAGACGTAGCCCTTGGAGTCGCTCATGGCGATGACCTTGCCGCCGAGCTCGGTGCACTTCTGCGCGCAGTACTGCGCCACGTTGCCGGAGCCGGACACGATGACCTTCTTGCCCTCGAAGCTGTCGTTTCTCAGGTGCTTGAGCACTTCGGCGGAGAAGTAGCAGATGCCGTAGCCGGTGGCCTCGGTGCGGGCGAGAGAGCCGCCGTAGGTCAGGCCCTTGCCGGTGATGACGCCGCCCTCAAAGCGGTCGACGATCTTCTTGTACTGGCCGTACATATAGCCGACCTCGCGCGCGCCGACGCCGATGTCGCCGGCCGGGGTGTCGGTGAACTGGCCGATGTGGCGGTAGAGCTCGGTCATGAAGCTCTGGCAGAAACGCATGACCTCACCGTCGGACTTGCCGTGGGGGTCAAAGTCGGAGCCGCCCTTGCCGCCGCCCATGGGCAGGGTGGTCAGGGAGTTCTTCAGGATCTGCTCGAAGCCAAGGAACTTGACGACGGACAGGTTGACCGAGGGATGGAAGCGCAGACCGCCCTTGTAGGGGCCGATCGCGGAGTTGAACTGCACACGGTAGCCGCGGTTGACCTGGACCTTGCCGTTGTCGTCCACCCAGGGAACGCGGAAGATGATGATGCGCTCGGGCTCAACGAAGCGCTCCATGAGGCCGGCTTCTTCCCACTCGGGGTGCTTGTCGACGACGTACTGGAGGCTCTCAAAGACTTCGTCAACGGCCTGCAGGAACTCGGGCTCGTTGGGGTGGTTCTTCTGAAGGTCGGCGAAAACGCGGTTCAGATATGCATTGTTGATCATTTTCTTACCTCTTTCTTGTTATTCACGTTGCTCTCAAAAACGGCCTGAGCGGCCAATTTCCTTTATCATGGTAACGCAAACGGAGAGGGATTGCAATATCCGTTTTCCATATAATTTCTCATTTTTTTTGTGCAAAAAGTCAGAAAGGACGCTTTAAATTGCACTGTTTTCGTCAAAAAAACAACACTCCCGTGTAATAGCTGGCAATTTGCGACCGCCATTTTTATGCAGGTGCAAAAAAAGCACTTGACAAATTATTCTAACGAGTATAAACTTAGAGCGAGAGTTATCCAAATGCATAATAATTTTGCGGCCGGAAGGGAGGAATGCGGATGCGGCGATGCGAGGTGTGTTTTGCGCCGCTGCCGGCGTGGGAAGATGCGTACCTGTGGCCGTGCGCGCACGGCGGGCTGACGGTGTGCGCCGATTGCTTTGACACGCTCGTGGGCGGCCTGTCGCGGCGGGAGCTGGCCGCGCGCCTGAGCGCACCGGGAGCGTGAGGGGGGCAGAGCAGCAAAAACCCGCCCACGGTGTGGGCGGGCGGATCATGTGCGGTTTTTCTTCGCGGTGTTAACGGAGGCGATCCAGATTTTTTTCAGCTCCGTGCATTTGCCGAGCGTTTCTGTGTCGCTGCAATATCCGCTTTCTATGCGTATTCACGATTACCGATTCCCTGAATCGGCAGGTTTCGAAAGGAAAGAGCAGGGAGTGAGGGAAGCGTGAAAAAGTAAAATCGACAAGTCTCTTTCGAAACTTGTCGATTTTGGTGGGGGAAGATGGATTTCCCCTGACGGGGATAAACTTCGACTCCATCTTCCGCGCAAAGAAAAATACCAATCACCCAAAAAGGGTAATTGGTATTTTTGGTGGGGGAAGATGGATTCGAACCATCGAAGGCATTGCCAGCAGATTTACAGTCTGTCCCCTTTGGCCACTCGGGAATTCCCCCATATGCAATTTTGTCAGAAGGTGGAGCTGGTAGACGGACTCGAACCCCCGACCTGCTGATTACAAATCAGCTGCTCTACCAACTGAGCTATACCAGCACAACACCGGCCTATGTATCATAGCAAAACGGACTATGTTTGTCAACAAAAATTTTCGGAAAATTCAATGTTTTTGGAGGGAGAACATGCAACTGATCGAATTGGCGGCGCAGTACCGCGCCACGGGCAACGCGCTGCGTGCGCGCGCGGCCACCTTGCGTCTGGAGCTGGCGGCCATGCCGCGCGCCGGCCGCGCCCGGCGCGATCTGGAGGCGCGCATCGCGCGCCTGGAGCAGATGGCGGGCGAGACTCTGTGCACGGCGAGCTATCTCGCGCATTATTATGACCGCAGCTGACCGCGCCGGCCGTCGGGCGGGCCCGGTTTGCGTTCCGGCGGCAGGTGTGGTATACTGACGGCATGAAACGCTTACATAAAAAACTCGATTTTCCATTCCGCCGCGCGCTGGCCGTGCTGCTGGTTGCAATCTATCCGCTCAACGAAACCCGCATAAGCGAAATCGGAGAAAAACTGGCCCTGCGCAGGGCCGCAAACAAATGAACATGAACCGCGAACAACAATTCAAGCGCGAGCTCACCGAAGAGCTCCGCAATAATATCCTCCCGTTCTGGGCGCGGCAAATGGTTGACCCGGGAGGAGGATTTTTCGGCCGCATGACCGGAACGGGCGAACTGATAGCCAACGCCGGGCGGAGTGCAATCCTTTGCGGCCGCATCCTGTGGACTTTCTCGGCAGCCTACCGGACATCGGGTTGCGAGCAATACCTGGCAACAGCCGCACGGGACTACCTGCTCGACAAATTCCTCGACAAAACCTACGGCGGCGTCTACTGGTCGGTGGACGCTGCGGGCAACCCTGCAGACACGAAAAAACAATTTTACGCCCTCGGGTTCGCCATCTACGGACTGAGCGAATACGCCCGGGCGACAGGCGACGAGCGGGCGCTTCGGGAGGCAATCGGACTCTTCCGGGCTATCGAAGAGCACTCCTACGACGCCGTTAACAACGGCTATGAAGAGGCGGCGGCCCAGGCCGGCCTGCGGAGCACAGCCGGACAGAAAGAGGACGCCAACGAGAAAAAGACGATGAATACCCACCTCCACATCCTGGAGGCCTATACCAACCTGCTCCGCATCTGGCCCGACGAGGGGCTGCGCAGGCAGACCCGCAACCTGCTGGAAATCTTCCTCTCGCGGATCGTGCAGCCGCAAAACGGCCACTTGGGACTATTTTTCGACGACCGATGGCAGTTGAAAAGCGCCGGTTGCTTCTCCTACGGCCACGACATCGAGGGCACCTGGCTGATGATGGAGACCGCCGAGGTCCTCGAAACCGCAGCGACGCTCGGCGACGAAGCATTGTACGAGCGCACCCGCACCAGCTGCTACGCCATCGCCAATGCGGCCCTCGAAGGCTATATGGGTGACTGGAGCATGATTTACGAACGGCACCCCGACGGCACCCGGAATCTCGAACGTCATTGGTGGGTGCAGGCGGAGTGCGTCATCGGGCTTTTCTATCTCTACCGGCTCCACGGCCGCAAGGAGGCCCTGGAGCCCGCCCTGAAAACATGGGATTACATCAAGACACACCTCATCGACCGCACGGGAGGCGAATGGTGGTGGAGCATTCTCCCCGACGGCAGCGTCAACCGAACGGACGACAAGGCCGGATTCTGGAAATGCCCCTATCACAACGGCCGCATGTGCATGGAGATCGCCGCGCATATTCCGGACAACGAAACCTCTTCCGCACGATAAAAACAGGGCTTTGCAGTGCCCGAGGGAGTTTTCTCATGTAGCCGGGGGCACGACCGGACTTCTCCGCCTTACGGCACGCCGGCTGCTCCGCAAGCATCCCCGACCTTCGGTTCGGAGCGACAGGCAGGCACAAAAAAGGAGCCGTGAAACTGATGTTTCACGGCTCCTTTCGCATTTGCGGTATTCAGAGTTCCAACAATGTATGCCGTTCCAGATTATAACCCTCGGCCGAAAGAACGGCTCCGCCGCATGAAACGTATTCGGCTTCGACCGTCCGTTTTTCACCCGGAAGCAAATGGATATACCCTTCGGAAATATAGGCCGGGAGGATCGCTTCGCCCGTCCGCCCGTCGCGGACGTTGAATTTCACCGCAAGGGCGGTTGTGGCCGAGGGATTCGACACTTCAAATCGCACCGTCGTGGCACGTCCGTCGTCCTGCCGCGCTACGCGGCGCGCCCGGAGCCGAACCTGTGCCAACCGGTTCAACGCCGTGAAATCCCGGCCGGGACTGCGCAGGTAATCGTTCACGCTAACCCGCCTGCCACCGACATACAGTTCGAGCCGCACCATGTAGCAGTCCCGGTTCTCGGGTAGGGCGGCCGACATGGCCGGCGTCACGGCATTGGCGGCAATTTCCTCCAGCACAACACGCTGCCGGCCGAGGCGTTTTCCGGCCGGTGTGTAGTATGTCGCAATCACCCGGCCGTGCGTAAGGGCGTCGCGGGTCGTATTGACAACCAACACCTGTCCGTCATGAGGGTTCATCTGCACGTGCAGCGATTCGCAGGCCTTGCGGCAGCCGTAGAAGGAGCCGTGGGTCTCGAAATCCCACGAATAGGTCTGCCATTCGAGGCTGGGCCATGCAGGATGGCTCATCCACAGCAGCACGCCCGAAGTGGAGTTCCACATACGGCTGTTCCACGCTTCGAGCATGGCCCGGTGGCTATCATAGTTGATCAGCTGCACCTTGCGGCAGAAATCATCGAGCGATTCGGCCTTCCCGTAGAGTGCATCGACAGCCCCGCAGTACTCCGGCAGCCCGAAATGCAGGTCATGGTAGTACCACGTATCGCTGATAGGCCACCTGTCCGCCTCGGGAATGAACTTGCGCATCGACTCGGCGGTCGGCACCGACGGAGTTCCCAACTCGGTGGAGAACCCGAAGGCATGGCGGAGGAAATATTCCGACTCATCGGCCAGGTAATGCCACGGGCCGCTCGTGCGCAGGTTCATATAGCGGGAATTGGGACTGTAAAAGCGTGTGCCGTCCTCCCGGGCTATCAGCGCGGCCAACCGCGGTTCGAGCGTCGGGGTAGCATAGCCTTCGTTGCGCGGACACCACACGGCCAGCGACGGATGGTTGCGGAAACGACGCACCGTCTCACGGGCATTGGCCATGAATAACTCCTCATCGTTGACATTCTGGTTATATCCCTCGGTCGAGAGCCAAAAGTCGTTCCACACCAGCAAACCGTATTCGTCGCAAAGCGTATAGAAAAGCTCCTCGGTCGATTCGCCCGTCCAGTTGCGCACCATGTTGAAACCCTCCTCGCGGTGGAGGCGGAAAGCGGGTTCAAGCCGTTCGCGCGAAACCCGTTTCATCCCGTCGTCCATGCCCCAGTTACCGCCGCGGCAGAAGATCCGCACCCCGTTGCACCGAAGTACCAGAAACGGCGCGGCACCGTCTTTTTCGATGCGGCGCAAGCGCGAAACATCGACCCCCGCCTTCAGGGCCGGGACAACGACCCCGTCACCCGCCGAACGGCGATGGAAGCTGTCGAAAGGCATTTCACCACCGCACAGGTCGTTCGTCGGGGCGAAGTCGATGCGCAACTCCTCCCCGGAAGGCGTATCCACGCTCAACTCATAGGTAAGTTCCCGGATGCCGAAACGAACCTGCTCCGCATCGGAACGGACTCCGTCCTGCTCGACCGCCAACTGCAACGTATAGAGTTCCTGCGGCCCGTAGCCGTTGGGCCACCACAGGCGGGGCTCCTCAATCCGCAGGGCCGGGCACTCGGCCGGCGTGCAGTTCACCGTGCGGGTCTCCCCGGCAGCGAGATCGACCGGCAGCGAGAAACCGATACCGCCGTCCAAAGTGCCGCGCAGCACCGCCCGGCATGGTTCGTCAGCGTGGTTCGTAACCTCTGCACGGATCGTCAGGTCGGCATACGACGTATCGGGCAACGGCAGGTCGGTGATTACCTGCGGGTCGGCAAGCGTCACATCGCCTGTAAATTCGAGCGTCACATCCTGCCAGATGCCGATATTACGGTCGCGGATGCCGGGAATCCAGTCCCAGCCTTCGGAACTGATGAAAGTCGGCCCGTCGAGGCACAACTGTCCTCCGTTGGGGCCCCGCCCCGCGGCTTTCGACTGCTCGTGGGGAATCCCCGGGTTGTGCGGCGGGCGGATCTTCACGGCAAGGACGTTTTCGGCCGAGAAAAACCCGGTCACATCGAACACGCCCCGGGTAAACGCCCCGTCGACCGTACCTGCCTTCCGGCCGTTCAGCCACACGTCGGCGCGGTAGTTGATTCCATCGAAACGCAGCCAGACACGGTGTCCCGCGACGTCCCGCGGCTGTGGGAAACGTATCCGGTACCACCACTCCGTGCGGCAGAGGCTATCGGGGATGGAGAGGTTGTTGAGCCCGTAATAGGGGTCGGGGTAAACGCCCGCTTCGACCAGCGAAGTCAGCACCGTTCCGGGAACGACGGCATTGTACCAGGCCGAAGTATCGTAGGCGGAATCGAAAAGCGAACCGTCGCTTCCGACCAACCGATCCGTTTGGGCCAGTTCCCAGCCGTCGGAGAGCACCCACGAATCCGCGCCGGACGGCACCAGACGGGCTTGGGCAGGTCGCTTCGGTTTACGCACGGCCTGTTGGGGCGGTGTCGCGGAGTGCGGCAATTCGGACTGCGGCTGCGGGCTCACGAGCCCGAAATTGGTAGGATTGAGGGGCGCAGCCTGCTGGGCCGGGGCCTCCCCGCCCGCAGCGATGCCCAGCGTCAGCATCATGGCAATTGTTTTAAGACGCATAAACCGGTCATTTAACGGATTCGGGAGTAAAGATGTAGATCCGCTCGGCATATGGCGCGAGCGTGATTTTTTCGAGTACAAAACGCCCTGGGGTCGGAAGGTTGCCCTGCGCCGTGCTAATGCACGTCGCGGGATCGAACGCTTCGACCGCATAGCTGCCATTACAACCCAGATTGACGGTGAGTCCCGCCTCCCTGATGTGCTCGGCAGAATTGTTATAAAGGTAAACATAGACCACGTCGCCACACCGGATGCCCATTGCTTCTGCCGGGTTGCACGCTACGGTCATCTGTTCGAAAGAGCCCTTGCCGTCGGCGAGCATCCGGTCGGATATTTGCCGCACTCCCCTGAAATAGGCCATCATACCGCGGTTCTCGAAATACTCCCACCACCAGCTCATCGGCGTCAGAGGCGTGGGCGAGAAAATGCCGTACCAAAGTCCCCGGCGGAAATCGCGATCCATATCCGCGCCAAAATCATCGAAGTTCTTCGACCAGTCCCACTCATAGCCGAACTCGCCGATAACGTAGGGTTTGCCGAAACGGTTTTCATAGCGGAGTATCTCGGCCGGAATAATGCCCGTATTGCAATAGATATGCTTCTGGTTGACGTCGATCCCAGGCACCGAATTGAGCCCTTCGAGATCCCGGTGGGAAATCGACGTGGTGACGGGGTGTCCGTAAGGGTCGATACTTTTCAGGTACCTGGCCATGCGGGCATGCCAGGCGACTATCTCTTCGGCCGGGATCGGGTTCTTCGCATCGCGGAACTGGATGTTGTCGATCTCGTTGAAGAACTCCCACATACCGATCGCCGGACTGTAACCCCAGCGTGCGACGATATAGCGCAGGCGGTTCATGTAGCGGCGGGCCTGCGGCTCCCCGGTGAAAAACGCCCGGTCGGCATGCACGGCACCCTGTCCCATGCAGAGCATCGCGTGTATCCCCAGCCGTTCGCAAAGCCCGACGAAATGGTCGAGACGGGCGATGGCGCTGGGATTATAGTATGCATCGGATGCCTCGTAGCGTATGTTGTTGAAATGGTCTTGCTGGTCGATCGGGAAATTGAATCCGCACATCCAAACGCGAATAAAATTACCACCGTTGCGGGCGAAGAGCGGCAGCATGTAGTCGTAGTTATATTTGTCGTGCTGTTCGTGCAGGGCCTTGAAAAAGCGCGAATCGTCGTTGGCACGCGATTCCCAGCAGATGTTTTCAGCAACACCCCGGAACGGCGTTCCGTCGTCGTAAATCAACGTCCAGTAATCGCGCACATGCAGAATACCCCGGGAATCCGCGGCAGGGCCGACATCGAGGTGTACGGTTTTCGAGCGGGAGGTTTCACGGCCCTGTTCGCTCAGGCGGAAGCGGCAGGCATAGCGTCCCTCTTCCTGAGGCGTGAAACGGGCTTCCCAGCGCGACTCGGCACCCGACGCCCCCTCGACCCAGTAACAAGGCAGCATACGTTCGGCGCCCGAAGGCGTGGTAATCAGCATGTCGAGAGCAACCTGCTCCTGCAGATAGGCATTGTCGTAACGGGCCGTCAAGCGGATCGTGAAATCGGTACGCTCGTAAAGGCCGGGCCTGGGCGCAGTGCATTCCACGGAACGGATCTGCGCCCGTATCCCGGCCGCGGAGAGGAGTACAAAGAGGATCAGAATGGCTTTTTTCATAGGTCGTCATGATTTTGAGAAACGATATGCCTCTCCGACAAGAGGCATATCGTTCTCACAGGTTAAGATGTTTAGAGCAAGGCCTTCAGGGCATCGACATTCACGATAACGGCGGTTTTGGTCGCCGCATCGGAAAGTTCGTATGCCGACGGATTCCGGATTCCGACGGAAAGCACCAGTTTCTTGCCGGCGTATTCGCTCCTCGAAATCGCCAGCACGGGAATATCGAGGTAGAATGTCCCACCGGTTTTCCCGTCTGGCACCACGACCGTCGAAGGCAGCGAATAAAGTCCCTCGGGCATGGCTTCGCCGCCGAATGCGGACACGGCCGCCGTGTCCTCCGCAGAAGTGTAGACATCGACGGTATACCCTTTCTTATCGGAGAGCTTTCCCGAGCGTATGACACCCAGGATTATTCGAACCGTACCGTTTTCAACACGGAAATTGTAGGTATAGTCACCACCGCCCGAAGGTACGGCATAGGAGTTGTTCAGGCCGCCGGTCGAAACGGCCTGGGGCATATATACTTTACCGAATCCGTAATCGGCGTCGCCGTCGCCCTCGCAGGCTGCAAAGGCACATGTGCAAAGAAATGCGATGAGCAGGATCAACTTGTTTTTCATAATTCATTGTTCTTTTGCATCCCGGAACTAATAACCGGGGTTCTGTTCGAGCGTATGATTCGAATTTTCAACCTCGGAACGGGTGAAAGGCATATAATAGTTGCGTTCGAGGAAAGTGCGCGTAGCCACTTCGGTCTGCGTATACGACCACTTGCCTTCTCCTGTTTTCGTTACCTTCACACCGCGGACGGGTTTGTTGAGTACCTCCATCGCATCCTTCCACCGCAGCAGATCCCAGTAACGATGATCCTCGAAGGCCAGTTCGATGCGGCGTTCGTGCTTGACGGCCTCGCGGAATTCGTCGCGGGTCCCCGCCGTGACAATCGGAAGCTGCAGACTGGCACGGTCGCGCACCAGTTGCAGGGCATCGAGCGCCGTGAGCGCATAGTCGCCGGGAGCCTGGTCGGGGCCATAGGCCTCATTCATCGCTTCGGCATAGTTGAGCAGCACCTCGGCATAGCGGTAGGACACCCAGTTATGCTGCACCTTGGCGCCCTGCGTCAGGTCGAGGTTGTCGGTCAGGAACTTTTTAAGGTAATATCCCGTCTTGCTTGC